>ENA-UOJO01004821-UOJO01004821.1-human-gut-metagenome-genome-assembly--contig:-P57-NODE-4821-length-11232-cov-8.000716_pt1 | contig 11232 bp, 8 predicted proteins | sample MGYA00242351_ERZ723898 | MGnify/ENA metagenome assembly ERZ723898 | reverse complement strand
ATCCCTACCCCTTTTGTCCCTTCGGGACATTTCCCCCTGATAGGGGGAATCGGCCTCTGGAAGGGGAGCCTTTCTTTCCGCTGCGGCGGAGGTTACTCCCCTTCAGGGGCAACGCAGAGGTCGTGGGTCTCGATGGAGTAGAACAGGCCCACGGATGTGTCCCCTCTCTGCATGTCGATCCGCATGACCGTCCCGTCTGCCGCGAGATCGAGGCTCCAGACCGCGTCCGGCTCGAGCACGTCCCGGTATTGGGAAAAGTCCACGAAGAAATCGGCCAAAGTCTTATAATAGTGCGGGTACTGCCCCACGCCCCAGCCGTCGCGGTAATCTGCGCCCTCAAAGCTGCGGATCTGGTCTTCATAATCCGCCGTCATTGGCTGCTGCCAGCGTGCGTGGGCCAGCTTCTGCTGCACCTGATAGCCGATCGTCTCCGGGTCGTCCGCGGGCAGGGGTGGGAACTCGATCATGTCAAAGCCGCCGATCTCGATCTCCGAACCGCCCGCGCCGCTGAGATGGTAACGGTAGTTTGCCTCGTCATAGCTCGTGATGCGGTATGGCCCGCGCGGGTCGGCGTCGGAAAGCGTGTGCGTGCCCGTTTCATCATAATACCGCGCGCCGTCGACCAGGTACAGGGGCGCGGTGCAGCTCCACATATTCCGCACCGTGTACGGCTCGGTCACCTCCGCCTTGACCCAGCCGCGCGTGTCCGCCGGAGTGTCAAACGGCGTGCATTCGACCAGATACCAGAGCTGCCCGTCCACCGTCCGCTCGGTCAGTGCCTGGACGTATTCGCCCTCCTGCAAGGGCCGGCCGTCGCAGAGCTCCGCAGTGTCCGACGCGTCCTTCCGCATGGCGGTCTCCTGCGTGAGAAGAAGGCCAAGCGGATAGCCCGGCTCCATCGTTGGAACAGGGTCTTCCTCCGGCAGCTCGTCTGCCGGAATTTCGAGCGTGAAGGATTTGATGTACCAGTTTTCTCCGTCCTTTTCCAGCCGCAAAATGGACTCACCGGGGAAGCGGTTCGCCCAACCGAACAACTGCACGTATTCTCCGAATGCATCGATCGAGCCGCTGGTACAGGTGAAGTAGCCGGGGCTGTAGTCGCTGGTGGTGTTATAGAACGCGTCGGTGCTTTCCAGATACGTATAGCCGGAGAACGGCTCCTGGATATCCTTGAGGTCGGCAAGGCCGATGCCCGCGAAGCGCTGCAGGACGGCCTCGACCGCCGACGCCGGATACCGGTGGATGGGCAGCGGGAAATCCTCCAGGCGTTCCGCCTTGAAGTCGTCCCATTTGTCCTTCAGCTGGGCAAACTCCTCCTCCGAAATATCCTCCTCGCCGCATTCGCCGAAATACGTGAGAAACTCCTTGAGGTTCAGCTCGCGCACATCGTCATACGTTGAGGTGAAGAAGCCGTTGACCGCGAAGTGGCCGAGCGTGTCGTCGGTCGACAGCTCATAGTCGGCAAAGACCGCGTTGACCGCGTCGATCTGCTCCTGTGTGAGCGAGACGTCGGTCTTCAGGACGCTTTTCAGCGCTTCCTGATGCGCCGCTTCCGGGTCTTCGCCCCTGGCCGTCAGCTCCGCGAACGAGCAGCCGGTGGCCGTCACCGTGAGCAGCAGGGCGAGAACGACGCAGAGGACGCTCGTGCGCTGCTTTCTGGTGAGGAAGACGATGCGCTCCTTGACCGGCGGGCCGGCGAGGCTCAGCGCGGCCGTCTTGCGCGGGGCCTGCGCCAGAATGGCGCGCGCGTAGGCCACACGCTGCGCCGGGGAGAGCTTCACGGCGACAGCCTCGTCGCACGCCAGCTCCGCGTCGCGGCCGGAGACAAACGCGGCAAGCCAGACGAACGGGTTCCACCAATAGACCGTGACTGCCGTGGCGCGGCAGAACGACCAGAGGGGATCCAGATGCCGCAGGTGCGTCAGCTCGTGGCGCAGGATGAGCTCCGCCGCGTCGGTCTGCACCACGTCCTCGGTCAGATAGACCGCCGGAATCAGCCCTGCGAGGCAGGGCGAGGAAATGCTGCCCGCGGCGTAGATGCGGATGCGGCCACGCCTGCCGAGGAAGCGGCGGCTCCTGCACAGCCGGACGGTAAAGACCAGCCACGTAAGAAGCAGCCAGAGGCCGAGCAGCGCGCTGCCGCAGAACCAGATCACGAGGACCGGCTCGGTCACGAGCGGCATCGCTGCCGCCGGTTTTGCCGCCTCCTGCGGTTGGGAGGCGGGCTGCTGCGCGGGCGTCTGCGGCTGCGCAGCGGCCTGCGTGGGCTGCTGCGCGGCGGGCGCGAGCTGCGCCGGTGTTTCGGTCTGCTGCGCCGCTGCTGTCTGTTCCGCAGGCAGCAGCGGCAGGGCGTATGCGGTCCCCGGCAAGCAGAGCTTCAGCAGCACCACCAGCCAGAGGGCGTAGATCAGCCGCTTCGGCACGCGGTTTTTGAACGCCGCGCGCACCAGCAGCACGGCCGCGATCAGCGCCGAAAGCGTCAAAGCGTCTTTCAGCATGTCAGTCCTCCTGCTGCTCCGCAGCGTCCAGAATGGCCTTCAGCTCCCGGATCTCCTGCTCAGACAGTGCGCCGCGGCCGACGAGATTGGAGACCATCAGCCCGACGCTCCCGCCGTAGACCTTCGTGAGGAACGACGCCGTCTCCTCCGGCTCGACCTCGGCGTAGGCGACAGCCGCGCTGTACTGCTGGTATTTCCCGCTCTCGTCCAGCGTGACCGCGCCCTTGGCGATCAGCCGCTTGAGCATCATAAAGACCGTCGCCTTGCTCCAGCCCGTCGTGGGCGCGAGCGCGGCGACGAGCGCCCCCAGCGTCCGCGGCGACTGCTGCCAGAGCACCTTCATCAGCTTCCATTCTCCATCGGATAAATGCAGGTCTGCCATATCGTCGTCCTCCTTGGTCAACATTTGTTATACTCAGCGTACCATATAGGTAAACATTTGTCAACCCCATATCTTTTGCTATGCTTTCCCGCAGAAAAGTGCTATACTGGGCGCAGAAGGAAAAGAAAGGGGAAATTCGCCATGTCAATCTTATCGCAGCTGAACAGCCCGGCGATGTACGCGATCTGCGGCGGGATCGTCGCCTTCGTCGCGCTGATCTGCATCGTATTTCTCATCCGCGCGTGGAGGGCCGGTCTTGCCATCGGGATGGACCGGACAAAGATGAAGCGCGTGATCGTCTCGAGCGCGACGTTTTCGGCGCTGCCGAGCGTCGGGATCCTGCTGGGCGTGATCGCGCTGTCCGGCAGTCTCGGCACGCCGTGGCCGTGGCTGCGACTGTCGGTCATCGGGGCGCTGCACTATGAGACGCAGGTCGCGCAGGCCGCGGCCGAGCAGGTCGGCATGAAGAGCCTGTCTGCCGCCGAGATGACGCCCGCGGGCTTCGCGACCATCGCGCTGCTCATGAGCCTGTGCATCATCTGGGGCATCGTGCTGTCGATCCTGTTCAACAAGCGCTATACGAAAAAGCTCTCTTCCAGCCCTGCGGGCGGAAAGACGGCGGCGGGCTTCGGCGATCTTGCCATGACGGCGATGTTCATCGGCCTTGTGAGCGCGTATATCGGCAGCTATCTCGGCGGCTTTATCTCCGCGAACGGCCGGTTCACCTTTTCCGGCGACTGGACACCGCTGGCCGTGGCGGCCGTCTCGGCGGGCGTGATGGCGCTGTTTGTGTATCTGGCGGAGAAAAAGCACATCACATGGGTCGAAAATTTCTCGATCGCGGGCAGCATGCTCGCCGGCATGGCGGCCGCCGTGCTGATTGGGCTGGTGTAAGGAGGGCAAGGCTATGGAACAGAAGCAGAAGGACGCCCTCTGGGCACAGTACACGAAGCAGACGCACCGGCTGGGCCGGGTGCTGAGTCTGATCACGGTCGCGCTGCTGCTGGGCGCGCCGTTTGTCATCGGGGCGCTGCTCGGCGCGTATCCGGACCTCGGCGCGACGGCGCGGGGATTTTTGTCTGTGGGTCTGGTGTGGACCGTCAGCAGCGTGGCGGAATTTCTGATCTACACGCCGATGCTGGGCGCGGGCGGCGGCTATCTGGCGTTCATCACCGGCAATCTCATCAACATGAAGATCCCCTGCGCGGTGAATGCCCGCGATCTGGCGGGCGTCAGGACCGGCACGCCGGAAAACGAGATCGTCTCCACGCTCTCGATCGCCACGTCGTCTCTGGTGACGATCGTCATTCTGGCGCTCGGCGTGCTCGCGCTCGTGCCGCTGCAGCCGGTTTTGCAGTCGCCCGCGCTGCAGCCCGCGTTTGCCAACGTCGTCCCGGCGCTGTTCGGCGCGATGGCGTATCAGTATTACCGGAAAAACATCGTCGTGGCCATTGCGCCGCTCGTGGTGATGAGCGTGCTCTTTACGCTCGTGCCGGGGCTGATCTCGTCCACCAGCTTTATGATCATCCCCTCGGGCGCGCTGGCCATCGGGATCGCGTACACCATTTATAAAAAGAAGAAGCAGGAGGCGCAGGCATGAGATATCTGTTGATCCTGCCGGGCGTTCTGGTGCTGCTGGTGCTGATCGCCGTCGTCCGGACGCTCGTTTCCCCGCGGAAGTCCTCCGACTATCAGCCGCCGCAGACCGATGAGGCCGAAGCGCTGCGGCTGGCCGGGAAGCTCTCTAAAATGATCCAGGTCGACACGACCTCCCACGCGGGCGGCGACGACCCGGCGCGCTTCCGCGCATTCCATAAAACGCTCGCGGAGCTGTTCCCGCGGGTCTTTTCTCAGCTGGAGAAGACGGAGATCGACGGGAATCTGCTGTTTTACTGGAAGGGCCGGTCGCAGGAGAGGCCGATCCTGCTCATGAGCCATCAGGACGTGGTCCCGGCGGAGGGCGCATGGAGCCACGCGCCGTTTTCCGGCGACATCGCGGACGGCAAGGTCTGGGGCCGCGGCGCTTCGGACACGAAATGCTCCGTCATGGCCTTTTTTGAGGCGGCCGAGCAGCTGCTGGCCGAGGGCTATACGCCGCCCACGGACGTGTATCTCGCCTCGTCGTGCACGGAGGAATGGGCGGGCGACGGCGCGCCGAAGCTGGTAGCTGAGCTGCAGCGCCGGGGCGTGGAGCTGTTTCTCGTCTGCGACGAGGGCGGCGCGATCATCTCCGAGCCCATCGGCGGCATCCCCGGCAACTTCGCCATGGTCGGCGTGTTTGAAAAGGGCAAGGCCGACGTGAAATTCACGGCGAAGTCCACCGGCGGCCACGCCAGCGCGCCGGGAAAGCACACACCCATCGCGCGGCTGGCCGCGTTCGTCACGGAGGTCGAGACGCACAGCCCGTTCAAAAAGAAGCTCCTGCCGGAGGTCGCAGCCATGTTCCGGACGCTCGCGCCCTATGCCAGCTCGTTCGGCCTGCGGCTGCTGCTGGGCAATCTGTGGCTGTTCGCGCCGCTGCTCAAGCTCGTGCTGCCCGCCGTCAGCGCGCAGGCGGGCGCGATGCTGCGGACCACCATCGCGTTTACCACGCAGTCCGGCTCCGACGCCTACAACGTCATCCCGCAGGAGGCAACGCTGGGCGCCAACATGCGCTTTATCCCCCATCAGGGCGAACAGGAAAGTCTCGCCATCATCCAAACGCTTGCCGAAAAGCACGGACTTTCGACCGAGGTGCTCCACGCGAATGATTTTACGCCCCCGGTCGATATCCACGGCGAGGCGTTTACGCTCTTTACGCGCGTCATCGGCGAGACCTTCCCGGGCCTTGCCGCGAGCCCGTATGTCATGACCGGCGCGACCGACGCGCAGTTCTACCAGCCCATCTGCAAAAGCTGCATCCGCTTCGCGCCCGTGATCTACGGCCCGGAGCAGATGCGGGGCATGCACGGGCTCAACGAAAATATCGAATATCGCTGCCTGCCCGGCGCAGTGCGGTTCTATCAGAACCTCATCCGGGCAGAAAAGTAAGCTATTCCCGGACGCGCTGCGGCGCGTCCGGGAAGTTTTATTTTTCCTGCTTGACGCGCTGGAGGAAAGGCTCTATAATAGGGAAGCTTTTCGGACTTTTTCAACTTTACGACGCAAAAAGAGGCTCGATTTTCATGTCCAGATCGCTTTCCGCCCGCGCGGGCGGCATCACGATGACCGAAGGGTCGTTATACAAAAACATCTTCCTGTTCAGTGTGCCGCTGATCTTCTCGCAGCTGCTGCAGGTGCTGTTCAACATGGCGGACGTCGCCGTGGTCGGCAAGTTTTCCAGCGCGACGGCGCTGGGCTCCGTCGGCTCGACGTCGACGCTCGTGACGCTGTTTACGGGCTTTCTCATCGGCCTGTCCAACGGCGTCAACGTGCGCGTGGCGCAGTACCTCGGCGCGAAGCAGGAGGAGGACACGCGCAACTGCGTGCATACGTCTTTGATCCTGTGCGCGCTCTCAGGGCTCGTGATCGCGGTGCTGTGCTTTTTCCTGGCCGCGCCGATGCTGGAGCTGCTCCGGACGAAGGACGATCTGCTGCCCGGCGCGGTGCTCTATTTCCGCATCTACGCGCTCGGCATGCCGGCGCTCGGCATTTTCAACTTCGGCAACGCGGTATTGAGCGCGAGCGGCGATACGAAGCGGCCGCTGGCCTATCTGACGGCGGCGGGCATTCTGAACGTGATCCTCAATCTGTTCTTCGTCATCGTCTGCAAGATGGCGGCCGACGGCGTCGCGCTGGCAAGCGTGATCTCGCAGTATCTGTCGGCTGTGCTGATCCTCATCCATATGGTGCGGCTGCAGGACAGCTGCCGCGTGGAAGGAAAGCGCCTGCGCCTGCACGGGGGCGAAGCTGGCCGCATTCTCGGGCTCGGCATCCCGGCGGGCATCCAGCATATGATCTTCGCGGTGGCGAATCTCTTCATCCAGGTCGGCATCAACTCGTTTGATTCCACCGTCGTCTCCGGCAACTCCGCCGCGGTCAACGTCGACAACGTGATCTACAACGTGATGGCCGCGTTCTATACCGCCTGCTCGACCTTCATGGGCCAGAACTGGGGCGCGGGGAAAAAGGACCGGATGATGAAGAGCTATTACATCAGCCTCGGCTATTCGTTCCTCATCGCGGCGGTCCTCGGCGTAGGCTTTCTGCTGTGCGGCGAGCCGTTCCTCTATATCTTCACGAACGACGCGGACGTCGTGGCCGCGGGCATGGAGCGGATGCAGATCATGTGCTTCTCCTACTGTATCAGCGCGTTCATGGACTGCACCATCGCCGCCTGCCGCGGCATCGGCCGCAGCTTCGTGCCGACCATCATTGTGATCCTCGGCTCGTGCGTGTTCCGCGTGGTCTGGGTCTATACGCTCTTTGCGCATTTCCATACGATCCCGTCGCTGTATCTGCTGTATCCGTTCTCCTGGATCCTCACCGCGGCGGCGGAGATCCTCTACTTCATCCGCTGCTGCCGCCGTCTGCGCATTGCGCAGGCCTGACCGAAGCAAAAATACCGCCCATCACAGGAGCGATCCTGTGATGGGCGGTTTCTTTTTCAGTTCTCCAGCGCCTGCGCCTCGCGGCTCTGGCAGGTGAACAGGAGGATCTGGCGGGAGGCCGCCTCCTGCTGCAGCAGCTGCATGGCCAGGCGCAGCCGCGTATCGTCGAGCATGGCGAGCGCGTCGTCGAGCACGATGGGCGCAGAAGCCGGCAGCAGCAGCCGGCAGATGGCCAGCCGCACCGCGAGATACAGCCCGTCCGCCGTCCCGCCGCTGAGACTCAGCAGCCGGTGCATGACGGCGTCCTGCTCCCCGGCCTCCAGGTTCATCCGGCGGTCGACCTGCACGCGGGCATAGCGCCCGCCGGTCAGCGCCGCGAAGATCTCCGAGGCCTCCTGCACGAGCCGGGGTGAGAAGCGCGCGGCCAGCGCGGTATTCGCCTGCTCCAGCGCGGCTCTTGCAAGCTCAAGCGCGGCTTTCCGCTCGTTCAGTGTCTCCAGCTGTTCGCCGAGCGCCTGTTTTTTCGCCGTCAGCTCCGCCTCGCTGCCGAACTGCTCCAGCCGTCCGCGGCTCTGGTCGAGCTGAGACTGCACCGCGGCCAGCAGCGTCTGCGTCCGGGCCAGGGCGGCCTCGGCCTGCGGGCGGGTCAGCTCCGGCGGGTCGGACGGCGCGTCCGGCAGCTCCGGGAGCTCACCGAAGGCCTGCCGCAGCGCGTCATACTGCGCGCCCGCCTGCCGCGCAGCCAGCTGCGCGTCGTGATACGCGCCGTAGGCGGCCAGCGCCTTGGCGATCGCGGCCTGCGCCGCCGCGGGCGTGCCGGCGTCCGAGAACATCCGGACGCTGCCGAGCAGCGCGGCGGTGCGCTCGGCCTGCAGGCGTTTGGCGGCCTCATACGAAGCGGCGTCCTCCGCCGCGCGGCTGCATGCCGCGCGCCAGACGCGCAGCGCCTCGCGCGTATCGGCGGCCAGAACGGCAAATTCGTCCCGGCTGCGGTTGCCGTAGAGCGTCAGCAGTGCCTGTGCCTGATCCAGCTCCTGCTCGCGCCTGCGGTTGTGCCGCGCGTGCAGCAGGGCAAGCCCGACGCAGCCGAGCGCGATCAGCGCGCCCGCCGCGCAGATCAAAATCTCGTGCAGCCGGAACCAGCCGGCCGCGGCCAGCGCAAGCCCGGCCAGCGCGAAGATCCAGCACAGCGCGGACGAGCGGTATTTCTTCGCCGTCAGGCGGTCAAATTCCCGCATGTCGTGCTGCGCCTTTTCCATGAGCCGTTCCTCGTCCACCCCGGCGAAGGCCGGCGGGCAGGCGGGCTTTTCGGGCGCGGGGGCCGGTTTTTCCGGCTCCGGGGATCGCAGCAGGGCCGCAGCCTCCTGCGAGAGGGTCTGAAGCGTCCCCTCCTGCGGGAGCCGGGCGCACTGCGCGGCGGCGGCGTTTTCGCGGTTCGACGCCTGCAGGGCGGCGAGCTTCGCGTCGTAGAGGCGCTTGCGCTTCTGCTGCGTCTCGGCGGCCTCCAGCGCCCGCAGCTGCGCCTCGCAGTTCGTTTTTTGCAGCTGCAGCTGCTGCAGCTGCGCGTGCAGCTCCAGATTTTTCTGATGCTCGCCCGCAAGCGTCTGCAGATTCTCCTCTACGGCGGCAAGCGCCCGCTCGGCGTCCGGGATGAGGCCCGTCTTGTTATGCTTGACGCGGTTCTGCCACGCCTGCAGCCGCTTGTCCGCGGCGGCGTAGCTGACGGTCTCGTCGCCCGTCGTGACAAGGGCGGACAGTCTCGATTCCAGACTCTCGTCCGGCGTCAGCCCGAGCCCCGCCTGCCGGACGAAGGCGCTGCGCTGGTACACGCTTTTCGGCACGCCCAGCAGCCGTTCACCGCAGTTGGCCCCGGTCAGGCCCTCGACCGGCAGGCCGGAGTCGGTATAGACGGCGGAAAACACGCTCATCGGCGCGCGGGCGGCGGAGGTGCGCGTCAGGGTGATGCGGCGGCCGTCCTGCTCGAGCTCGATCGTGCCCTCCATCGCTTTGCCGTTCCAGGGCTGGTATTTGGTCTTGACGGGCAGCACGCCCGTCTTTTCCCGCTCGGAGGTATCGATGCCATAGAACATGGCGAGCAGGAATTCCGCCCATGTGGACTTGCCCGCCTCGTTCGGCAGCTGCAGCAGGTTCAGCCCGTCCGTCAGCGTCAGCGTCTCATGGTCGAGTCTGCCGAAGGTCGCGGTCATGCGCAGAAGCTTCATGCATCCATCTCCCTTCCGTCCATGGCGGCCGTGCCGAGCCGCGCGGCGAGCGCGATGGTGCGGCGCGCGGCGTCGTCCGGCGCGGCGTCATACTGCGCCTTGAGCACCTGCAGGAACAGGCCGCGCAGCGTATCGTCCGCCGCATCCTGCCACAGGTCCTTCCGCGGCCGCGTCTCGTCGCGCACAGCGACGGCGTAGAAGCGCGGGGCAAGCGCCGCTTGCAGCGCGGGCAAGTCGACCGGCGCGGCCTCGCCGGTGAGGATCACGCGGTAGATATCGTCCTGCGTCCGCTCCGGCAGGGCAGCTTTGACAGCGGCCAGCGCGTCATCGCCCGCGTCCACGCGGAGGATCTCGTATTTTCTCCCGGGCAGCGGCAAAAAGTCCAGCTGTACGCCCGCGTCGGTGATCCGGCCGAGATACGCGCCCTTCTGCCCCAGCTCGTCAAAGCCGCGGCCCATGGCGCAGCCCGGCCAGGCATACGCCGTCCCGCCGGCCGTCAAAAGGCCGCTCGCCTGGTGGATATGCCCGAGGGCGAGATAGGAAAGGCCGGACTGCGCGATCTGCGCGGGCAAGATCGGGTTATACGGAGACGACGGCTGCGTCGGGTTCCCGTGGACGACCATGAGGTTCGTCCGGCCGTCATCCTTTGCCGCAAAGCCCTCCAGCAGCGCCGGGCAAAACCGCGCGGGAAAGCCCGCGCCGTAGACGCGCAGATTCTTTTCCGGCAGCTCCACGGCCTCGATGGTATCGGTCTTAAAAATATGGACGTTTTCCGGCCAGCTTTCCGTCAGATAGGCCGAGCCCGGCAGCAGGCAGTCATGGTTGCCGGGGCTGATGAAGACCGGCGCGTGGATCGACGCCAGCGCCCGCCGGAGCGCCAGCAGCGTCTGCTCCGACGCGCTGCTGCTGTCAAACAGATCGCCGGCCAGCAGCACGACGTCGCAGTCCTGCGCGTTGGCGGCCTCGGCCAGGTCGGTCAGCAGCGCCCGCTGCTCCTGCCGCCGTGCGGCGGCCTGCTCCGGCGAGAGCGCGGAAAACGGCGCGTCCAGATGCAGATCGGCCGCATGCAGAAATTTAATCAAGGATCCTCACCCTTTCTGCGCCCGTGCAGCGCTTTGCCGCGGCGTCGTAGGTAAATACCGCGCCCGTGAGCATGCACGGGCCGGGCGCGACCTCATACCGGGAGGTCAGCTCGCCGCGGAAGTTGGCGATGGACTGCTCCGGCCTCACGCCGATGACGGAGCGGACCGGGCCCGTCATGCCAAGATCGGTCAGATAGCCCGTGCCGTTCGGCAGGATCTGCTCATCGGCGGTCTGCACATGCGTGTGCGTGCCCCACTGGGCAGCGATCTTCCCGTCCAGCTGATAGGCCAGGGCGAGCTTTTCGCTCGTTGCCTCGGCGTGGAAGTCCAGAAAGACCGGCACCTCCCCCAACTCCTGCAGGATCTTGTCCGCGATGAGGAAGGGGTTATCCGGCCGGAAGTCCAGATTGCACCGGCCGAGCAGGTTCATCACGCCGTCCGGCCCGATCTTCGTCTCAAATACGCCCCAGCCGCGGCCGGGCAGGGTCGGCCGCAGATTGCCGGGCCGCAGGATATACG
>ENA-UOJO01004810-UOJO01004810.1-human-gut-metagenome-genome-assembly--contig:-P57-NODE-4810-length-11269-cov-9.146870_pt1 | contig 11269 bp, 12 predicted proteins | sample MGYA00242351_ERZ723898 | MGnify/ENA metagenome assembly ERZ723898 | reverse complement strand
CCTGACGGCCTCCGCACTCCGGTGCTGGAAAGCCTGCTGGCGGCGGTGCAGCTCCATCTGGACCGCCGCGCCGCCGGGGCGTTCCGGGTGGGTGCCATCCTCTTTTCGAACCAGCACGGCCCGCTGGGCCAGACTGAAACGGCGGCACAGATCCTGAACGACTGGAAGGAGCGATAATATGGTACATTTTGTTGGTGCCGGGCCCGGCGCACCGGACCTCATCACTCAGCGCGGCGCGGCCCTGTTGCAGGGGGCCGACTGCATCATTTATGCGGGCAGCCTTGTCAACCCGGCCCTGCTGGGGCTGGCAAAGCCGGGCTGCGCCATCTACAACAGCGCCGAGATGACGCTGGAGCAGGTGCTCGGCGTGCTGCGGCAGATGGAAGCCGCCGGCAAGACCACCGTGCGGCTCCACACCGGCGACCCCTGCCTGTTCGGGGCCATCCGGGAGCAGATGGATGCGCTGGACGCCGACGGGATCACCTACGATGACACGCCCGGCGTTTCCAGCTTCTGCGGCGCGGCGGCCGCGCTGAACGCCGAATACACCCTGCCCACCGTCAGCCAGACGGTCATCATCACCCGGATGGAGGGCCGCACCCCGGTGCCCGAACGGGAAACGCTGGCCCGCCTTGCTTCCCACGGGGCCACGATGGTCATCTTCCTCTCCATCGGCCTCGTTGACAAGGTGCAGGAGGCTCTGCTGCAAGGGGCCTACACCCCCGGAACGCCTGCCGCCGTGGTCTACAAAGCCACCTGGCCGGAAGAAAAAATCGTGCGGTGCAGCGTTGGAACGCTGGCCGAAAGCGTCCATACAGCGGGCATCACCAAGACCGCGCTCATCGTGGTGGGCGACTTCCTCGGCACCCGGTATGAGCGCAGCCGACTCTACGACCCCGTCTTTACGACCGAATTCCGCAAAGGAGCCGACGCATGAGCCGCGCCTATGCCGCCTTTACCGAGACCGGGCTGGCGCTGGCAGAAACACTGGCGCGCGCTCTGCCCGGCCCTGTGACCCGCTGCGGGCACGGCGGGCCTTCGCTGGCAGAGTGGACCGCCGCCGCGTTTGCCCAAAACGAGGCCCTGATCTTTGTGGGGGCCGTGGGCATTGCGGTGCGGGCCATTGCGCCGCTTTGCCGCAGCAAGGCCAGCGACCCGGCGGTCGTGGTCGTGGACGAATGCGGACACTTTGCGGTGCCGCTGTTGTCCGGCCATCTGGGCGGGGCCAATGATCTGGCGCGGGCCATCGCCGCCCTCTGCGGGGCCGTCCCGGTCATCACCACGGCCACCGATGCCCACGGCCTCTTTGCCGTGGACGAATGGGCAAGGCATCAAAACTGCCGGGTGCTGGAACCCGAACGCATCAAGACCGTCAGCGGGAAACTGCTGGCCGGGGAGCCGGTCTTATTCTGGTCGGAGTTTTCCATCGCAGGCCCGGCCCCGACCGGGGTGAATGCAGCACCAGCGCCGGAAGCTGCAGACTTTGCCCTGACCCTCTCCCCTGCCGGGAATGCCCTGCATCTGGCCCCGCGCATCGGGGTGCTGGGCATCGGGTGCCGGCGCGGGACGACGGCCAAGCAGCTGGAAGCCGCCTTTTCCGCCTTCTGTGCCGCCCACACACTGGCCCCGCAGTGCATCGCAGCCGCCGCCAGCATCGACCTGAAGCAGAACGAGGCCGGGCTTCTTGCGTTCTGCGCGGCGCACCGGTGGGGCCTCTCGTTCTTCTCTGCCGAAGCGCTGCAGACCGCCCCCGGCAGCTTTACCCCTTCTGCTTTTGTCCGGAACGTCACCGGTGTGGACAATGTCTGCGAGCGGGCAGCCGTTTTGGCGTCCGGCGGGAGCATCCGCATCCCCAAACAGGCGGGCGGCGGCGTGACCTTTGCGCTGGCCCTTTCCCCCTTTGCCCCAGATTGGAGGGTTCTTTCATGACGAACACCGTTTTTGTGGTCGGGCTTGGCCCCGGCGGCCCGCAGTTTCTGACCGCACAGGCGCAGAGCGCCTTAACGCAAGCCGAGGTGCTGTGCGGCTATACGGTCTATCTGGACCTTGTGCGCCCCTATTTCCCGGAAAAAGAATATTACTCCACCGGCATGACCCAGGAGATCGACCGCTGCCGCTGGGCGCTGGAAACGGCCCGGCGCGGCAAAGTCGTTGCGCTGGTCTGCTCCGGCGACGCCGGGGTCTACGGCATGGCCAGCCCCCTGCTGGAGCTGGCCGGGCAGTTCCCGGAGGTCGCCGTGGAGGTGGTGCCCGGCCTGACGGCGGCTCTCAGCGGCGGGGCCGTGCTGGGTGCCCCGCTGGCCCACGATTTCTGCGTCATCTCCCTGTCAGACCGGCTGACCCCCTGGGCCGTCATCGAGCGGCGGCTGGCGGCAGCAGCGATGGGCGATTTCTGCGTCGCACTGTACAATCCTTCTTCCAAGGGCAGGCCGGACTATCTGGCCAGAGCCGTCCGCATCCTGCTGGACCACGGCAAACCGCCGCAGACTGTCTGCGGGCTGGTGCGGAACATCGGGCGCGAGGGGCAGGCCCACCGCATCCTGACCCTGGCGGAACTGGAAACCGCCCCGGTGGATATGTTCACCACCGTCTTCATCGGCAACACCGCCACCCGGCAGCTGGGCGGAAAGATGGTCACACCGAGGGGGTATCGCGCATGAAGATCGTCGTGTTCAGCGGCACCACCGAGGGCCGTCTGTTCTCCCGCCAGCTGGCCGCGCAGGGGGCCGAAGTCCTCGTCAGCGTAGCGACCCCGCTGGGAGCCGAAGAGCAGGGCCGTTTGCGGGGTGTCACCGTCCACTGCGGGCGGCTGACGCCGGAGGAAATGACCACCATGCTGCAGGGGGCCGCCCTCTGCGTGGACGCCACCCATCCCTATGCGGTGGACGCCACCAAAAACATCCGGTCTGCGTGTAAAACCGCCTGTATCGAATACCACCGCCTGCTCCGGGCCGAAAGCCCGCTCCCGGCGGGGAGCATGGTCTTTCAGTCGGCCGCACACGCGGCAGAGTTTCTTGCAAACACCTGCGGCAATCTCCTGCTGGCCACCGGGGCCAAGGAGCTCGCGGCCTTTTCCGGCATCGAGCCTGCCCGCCTGTTCCCCCGTGTGCTGCCCACCCCGGAGGGCATCGCAGCCTGCGAGGCTGCGCACATCCCCCACAAAAATATCATCGCGATGCAGGGCCCCTTCTCCTATGCGCTGAATCGGGCCCTGCTGGAGCAGTTCCACATCCGCTTCCTCGTCACGAAGGACGGCGGTGCAGCAGGCGGCTTTGCCGAGAAGGCACAGGCCGCGCAGGACACCGGCGCACAGCTCATCGTCCTCCGCCGCCCCGCAGAGCAGGGCGAAACGGCGGAGCAGATCCTGACCCGCTGCAAGGAGGTGCTGGCATGGTCACACTGATTGGAATGGGGGCCGGGCTGTCCGGCTCCCTGACCGCCGAAGGGCTTGCGGCCCTGCAACAGGCCGACCTCATTTTAGGCGCCCGGCGGCTGCTGGAGCACCTGCCGGACGGCTGCACCGAACACCGGAAGGCGCTGTACAAGCCGGAGGAGATCCTGACCTGTCTTGCGGAGCATCCGGAGGGAGACGCAGCCCTGCTTTACAGCGGCGACACCGGATTTTATTCCGGGGCTTCCGGGCTGCTGCCCATGCTGCGGGCCTGCGGCATCTCCTGCCGCGTTCTGCCCGGCATCTCCAGCGTCCAGCTGCTCGCGGCGGCGGTCGGCCGCCCCTGGCAGGACTGGAAACTCGTCTCCGCCCACGGCTGTGCCTGCGACCCGGTGGCCGAGTGCCTGACGGCGGATGGCCGACCGGTCTTCTTCCTGACCGGCGGCTCCGAGACTCCTGCCACCCTCTGCCGCACCCTGACCGCCGCCGGGCTGGGGCAGGCCCATGCGCTGGTCGGCGAACAGCTCGGCACACCGGAGGAGAAGATCTTCTTCGGCACCGCGCAGGAAGTTTCGCAAAAAAGCACGGCATCCCTGAGCGTTCTGCTCATCGAACATCTGCCCCAGCCGCCCCGGCGCTGTGCCGGGTTCCCGGACGAAGCCTTTCTCCGGGGAGATGTTCCCATGACGAAGCAGGAAGTCCGCGCTGCCGCACTGGCAAAGCTGGCCGTCCGCCCCACGGACACGCTGTGGGATGTGGGGGCCGGTACCGGCAGTGTCAGTGTGGAACTGGCCCTTGCCGCCCCGCGCGGGCGGGTCTATGCCGTGGAATGCGACCCGGAGGCCTGCGCTCTCATCCGGAAGAACCGGGAGCGTTTCGCAGCCTGGAATCTGACCCTCATCGAGGGGAAAGCCCCCCAGGCGCTGGAAGCTCTGCCCGCCCCGGACGCCGTTTTCCTCGGCGGCACCAAAGGCAGCATGGAGGCCGTGGTGGACGCTGTGGTGGCCAAAAACCCGCAGGCCCGCCTCTGCATCTCCGCCATCGCGCTGGAAACGCTGAGCGCCGCCGTTGCGGCCCTGACGGCGCGGGGGCTCACCGCCGAAGTCACCCAGATCGCCGTCAGCCGCACAAAACCGGCGGGCCGGCTGCATCTGCTGATGGCCAACAACCCCATCTTCCTCATCACAGGTGAACGCAAATGATGCAATTTCTCGTAGCAGCGCCCTGTTCCGGCAGCGGCAAGACCACCCTGACCTGTGCGCTGCTGGCCGCGCTCAAGCGGCGCGGGGCCGACCCCTGCGCGTTCAAGAGCGGGCCGGACTACATCGATCCCATGTTCCACCGGGCCGTGCTGGGGGTCGAGAGCCACAACCTTGACCTCTTTTTCTCCGCACCGGATACCGTGCGCGCCCTTTATGCACAGGGTGCCGCCGGGCACGGGGCGGCGGTGTGTGAGGGGGCCATGGGCTTTTACGATGGTCTGGGCGGCGTGACCGACACGGCCAGCGCCTGGCATCTGGCCGACACGCTGGGCCTGCCGGTGCTGCTGGTCGTCCCGGCCAAAGGGGCCAGTTTGACCCTGGCCGCGCAGATCAACGGGCTGAAAACGTTCCGCACCCCCAGCCGCATCGTCGGCGTTCTGCTCAACGACTGCACCTCTGCTTTGTACAAGATGCTCAAACCGATGCTGGAACGCGAGACCGACCTGCCGGTGCTGGGGCATCTGCCCCGCCTGCCGGAGGCATCCATCGAGAGCCGCCATCTGGGGCTGAAGACCGCCGGGGAGATCGCCGGGCTTCAGCAAAAGATCGCCCTTCTTGCGGATGCGCTGGTACTGGACTGGGTGCAGCTTCAGGCCCTGACCGACCGGCCTGCACCGCTGGCTCAGCCTGCTGCCCGCGCCCCGGCGCGCACCCGCATCGCCGTTGCGCAGGACGAAGCCTTTTGCTTTGCCTACGCCGAAACGCTGGAGGCCCTGACCGCCGCCGGGGCCGAGCTTGTCCCATTCAGCCCCCTGCACGATGCGGCCCTTCCGCCGGAGCTTGGCGGGCTGTATCTGCCCGGCGGCTACCCGGAACTGTACGCAGGCCCGCTGAGCGAGAACCGCTCGATGCGGGCTTCTGTGCGGCAGGCTGTGGAGCACGGTCTGCCCACTGTGGCCGAGTGCGGCGGCTTCCTCTATCTGGGGCAGACGCTCGAAGACGCCGACGGTGCCGTCTGGCCAATGGCGGGCGTCCTGCCGGGCAGTGGCTTCCCGGTCGGGCGGCTGGTGCGGTTCGGGTACACGGAGCTGACCGCCCGCGCCGACAGCCTGCTGTTCCGCGCCGGAGAGTCGTTCCCCGCTCACGAGTTCCACCACTGGGACTCGACCGCGAACGGCACAGCGTTGACCGCTGCAAAAGCCAATGGCCGCAGCTGGGCCTGCAGCTTTGCCAATGAACATCTCTATGCGGGTTTTCCGCATCTGTACTGGGCAGGCACCCCCTTGCCCCGGCGGTTCGTGGAAGCCGCCGTACTCAATCACCAGAAGGAGCAGACCCCATGACCGAACCGGAACTGAAACAGCTTCTCACCACCATCACCCCGCCCAGCGAGACCGCCCGCGCAGCCGCACACGCCCACTGGGCCAGTCTGGCCAAGCCACTGGGCGGGTTGGGCGCACTGGAGACCCTGCTGGAAGATGCCGCCGCCCTGACCGGCACGGCGCAGCTCGCCTTTGACCGCCGGGTCGTCCTCGTGCTCTGCGCGGACAACGGCGTCGTGGCCCAGGGCGTGAGCCAGACCGACCAGAGCGTGACCCGCGCCGTGGCCGAAAACCTTGCGGCGCGGCGGACGAGCGTCTGCCAGATGGCAAAAACGGCCCGCTGCGAGGTCGTGCCGGTGGACATGGGCATGGCAGGCGCCCCGGTGCCGGGCGTCGTCCCCCGCCGCATCGCCGCCGGAACGGCAGACTTCACCCAAGGCCCCGCCATGACCCGCACCCAGGCTGTGGAGGCCATCGCGGCGGGCATCGAACTGGTGCGGGCGCAGAAGGCGCAGGGGTGCCAGCTGCTCGCCACCGGCGAGATGGGCATCGGTAACACCACCACGTCCAGCGCTGTGGCAGCAGTCCTGCTCGGCCAGCCTGTTGAGGTCATGACCGGGCGGGGCGCGGGCCTTTCCGACGCCGGGCTGGCCCGCAAGCTGGACGCCATCCGGCGCGGCATCGCCCGCAACCAACCCGACGCCGCCGACCCGCTGGACGTGCTGTCCAAGCTGGGCGGCTTTGACATCGCCGGGCTGTGCGGGGTCTTCCTTGGCGGCGCACTGGAAGACCTGCCCATCCTGATGGATGGTTTCATCAGCGGGGTGGCGGCCCTGTGCGCGGTGCGGCTCTGCCCCGCCGCCGCCAAGGCCGTGTTCGCCAGCCACTGTTCCACCGAGCCTGCGGCCCGGCTGGTGCTGGAAGCGCTGGGCAAGGCCCCGCTCCTGACGGCGGGGCTCCACCTCGGCGAGGGCACCGGGGCTGTGGCCTCGCTTCCGCTGTGGGATCTGGCACTGGCGGTCTACGACCACTGCTATTCCTTCACGGAGGGCGGCATCCTGCCGTATACGCCCCAATGCTGACGCTGGTGGTCGGCGGCGCAGCCAGCGGAAAAAGCGCGTACGCCGAACGCCTTGTGCTGCAGACCGCGCTCCCGCGCTATTACCTTGCCACGATGCAGGTATGGGACGCCGAGTGCGCCGCACGGGTGGAAAAGCACCGCCGGATGCGGGCGGAAAAGCAGTTCGAGACGCTGGAGTGCCCCCTGCATCTGGGCGTGGTGCACCTGCCCGCGCGGGGCACCGCCCTGCTGGAAGACCTCGGCAACCTGACCGCCAACGAACTTTACGACCCCGCCGGGGCGGGCGAAGCCGCCGCTTCGGCCATTCTGGACGGTCTGGACAAATTGGCCGTGCAATGTGAACACCTCGTCGTCGTTTCGAACGAAGTGTTCAGCGGCGGGGCAAACTACGCGGGCGACACCGACCGGTATCTGAAGGCTCTGGCGCAGGTCAACAACGCCCTTGCGGCCCGTGCCGATGCAGTGGTGCGGGTGGTGTGCGGCATCCCGGTCTATTATAAAGGAGGCCCGTCATGATCGTTTTGCAGACCATTGCCGTGGCATTTGCCATGTTTTCAGCCATCCCGGTGCCGCAGTTCGACTGGAACGAAAAGAACATGCGCTACGCGATGTGCGCGTTCCCGCTCATCGGCGTAGTGTGCGGAGCTCTGTGGTACCTATGCGGGGCACTGCCGCTCCCGGCACTCGTCCGGGCGGGCGGGTTCTGCCTCATCCCCGTCTGGGTCACAGGCGGCATCCATCTGGATGGCTACGCCGACACCTGCGACGCCCTTTCCAGCTACGGCGGCAGGGAAAAGAAATTGGAGATCTTGAAAGACCCCCACTGCGGGGCCTTTGCCGTCATCCGGCTGTGCAGTTATTTTCTGGCTTATTTCGCGCTGTGCACGGCCGTGCAGTTCACGCCGCGCATCGGCCTCTGCTGGACGCTGGCGCTGGTGCTGGAACGGGCGCTTTCGGGCCTTGCCATCGCCTCCTTCCCGCTGGCCAGGAACACTGGCCTTGCCCACACGTTCGCTTCTGCCGCAGACCGCAAGGCCGTTCGCAGCGTCCTGCTGGTGCTGGCGGGCCTGCTTTGCGCTGCGCTGGTGCTGCTGGGCGGCGGGGCGCTCGTCCTTGCGGCGCTTCTTGTTTTCTGGCGCTATCGTGTTGTTTCTGACCGGCAGTTCGGCGGCATCACCGGCGATCTGGCCGGATGGTTCCTGCAAAAAGCGGAGCTTTGGATGCTGGCGGCACTGGCCGCCTGCCAATGGGGAGGGCTGTTATGATCTTCATCACCGGGCCGCTGTACAGCGGCAAGCGCACCTTTGCGCAGAACTTTCCCGGCACCCGCATCACCGATGTGCAGGAGCTGGCCGCAGCGGCGGAGGATCTGGAAAGCCTTGCAGACCGCCTCGCCGCGTATGACCTCGTCCTCGCCACCGAGGTGGGCGGCGGCGTCGTGCCCATGGACGCAGCCGAACGCGCCGCGCGGGAAGCCGCCGGGCGGCTGGCCTGCCTGCTGGCCGCGCGGGCCGACTGTGTGGTCCAGATGTTCTGCGGCCTGCCCACCGTCCTGAAAGGAGAACTTCCCCCATGCTGATCTATCTTCTGCGCCACGGCCTGACCGCCTACAATGCCGAAAAGCGCTATCAGGGCCAGCGGGACATCCCGCTCTCGCCCGAAGGGCGGGCCCAGCTCCGCCAGGCCGACCTCCGTCCCCGGACGGTCTACATCACCCCGCTCTGCCGCACCCGCCAGACCGCCGAGGTGCTCTTCCCGGACGCCGACCTCGTGGAGGTGCGCGATTTGCAGGAGATGTGCTTTGGCAGCTTTGAGGGGCGGAATTTCATCGAGATGGAGCACGACCCGGATTACCTCGCCTGGGTGAACGCCAACTGCGAAAGCCCCTGCCCCGACGGTGAGACGAAGGCGGTCTTCTCCGAGCGGGTCTGCAAGGCGTTCTCCGCACTGGTGGACCAGGCCCTTGCCGACGGCGAGGAGACCCTCGTCATCCTGGCCCACGGCGGCACCCAGATGGCCGCTATGGAGCGTTATGCGCTGCCCCATGAAGATTACTACCACTGGTGCGCCCCGAATGCGGGCGGCTATCTGCTGGATGCCTGCGACTGGGCCGAACAACGGGTGCTCCACCTCGTGCGCACCGTGCAATACACAAAGGAGGCGGCAGAATGATCGGAGCAGCCGTTTTGGGCGGGTTCGTGCTGGATCTTCTCTTTGGCGACCCGGCGTGGCTCCCCCACCCCGTGGTGTACATGGGCAAGGCCATCTCGGCGCTGGAACGGCGGCTGCGGGCCCGCCTGCCCCGGACGCCGCAGGGCGAACTGCTGGGCGGTGCCATTCTGGCGTTCTGCCTGCCGGTGGGCACCTTCCTGCTGACGAGCCTCGTCTGCCTGGGGGCCGCAGTGCTCAGCCCCTGGCTGGGGCTGGCCGTGCAGATGTTCTGGTGCGGGCAGGCGCTGGCCGCAAAGGGGCTGGCGCAGGAGAGCACCCGCGTCTACCGGGAGCTTATCAAGCCGGACCTGCCCGCCGCCCGCCGGGCCGTGAGCCGCATCGTGGGGCGGGACACCCAGAACCTGACGCTGGAGGGCGTGACCAAAGCCGCCGTGGAGACCGTGGCCGAAAACGCCAGCGACGGCGTCATTGCGCCGCTGCTCTATATGCTGCTGGGCGGTGCCCCGCTGGCCCTGACTTACAAAGCCATCAACACGATGGACAGCATGCTCGGCTACAAAAACGAGAAATATCTTTATTTCGGCCGCGCCGCCGCCAAACTGGACGATGCGGCGAACTATCTGCCCAGCCGGATCGCCGGGCTGCTCTGGGCCGCTGCGGCGGCGCTTACCGGGAACAGCGCTTCGGGCGCGTGGAAGATCTGGCGGCGGGACCGCCGGAACCATGCCAGCCCCAACAGCGCCCAGACCGAAAGCGCCTGCGCCGGGGCTTTGGGCGTCCAGCTGGCGGGGCCCGCCTGCTACTTTGGCGAATATTATGACAAACCCACCATCGGCGACCCTCTTCGGCCCATTGAGCCGGAGGACATCCGCCGCGCCAACCGGATGATGTATACCGAAAGCCTGCTGGCACTGGCCATCGGGCTGGCAATCCGGCTGGCGGTCTGTAGATTCATGTAAGGAGACGACCCATGGAAAACTTGGTACACGGCGGCGACTGGGCCGGATACCGGGCGCAGTTCGGGCGGGATGCGCTGGACTTTTCGGCCAACGTGAGCCCGCTGGGCCTGCCGGAGGGGGTGGCAAAGGCCATCACGGCGGCACTCCCCACCGCAGACCGCTACCCGGACCCGCTCTGCCGGGAACTGCGGGCAAAGCTCGCCCTGGACGAGGGCGTGCCCGCAGACCACATCCTCTGCGGCAACGGCGCGGCCGACCTCATCTTCCGGCTGGTGTGGGCCAAAAAGCCCCGCCGGGCGCTGGTCACCGCCCCCACGTTCGCCGAATATGCCGCCGCACTCGAAACCGTCGGCTGCACGGTGGAGCGCTTCATCTTGCAGGCGGCAGACGATTTTACGGTGCCGGAAGCGTTCCTCTCCGCCATCGACGACCGGGTGGACCTCGTCTTCCTCTGCCAGCCCAACAACCCCACCGGCCAGCTCACCCCGCCGGATCTCGTGGCCCGCATCCTGCAGCGCTGCACCGCCTGCGGGGCGCTGCTCGTGCTGGACGAATGTTTCCTCGATTTTCTGCCCGACCATGCGCAGCTGACCGCAAAGCCGCTGCTGGGCAGCGGCGATCTTCTGATCCTGAAAGCCTTCACCAAACTGTATGGCATGGCAGGCGTCCGGCTGGGGTACGCTCTGAGCGCGGACACGGCCCTGCTGGACGCCATGCAGCACACCGGCCAGCCCTGGGCTGTTTCCAGCCTGGCGCAGGCAGCGGGGCTGGCCGCACTGGACGAGACCGCCTACGTGGAGCAGGTCCGCGCCCTCATCGCGGCGCAGCGGCCCCTGCTAGCCTCCGGCCTGCGGGCTCTGGGGCTGCGGGTGCTGGACGGGCGCGCCAATTATCTGTTGTTCCAAGGCCCCGAAACGCTGGGCGAGACCCTGCGGCAGAAGGGCGTTGTTCTGCGCAGCTGCGCAAATTATCCGGGCCTTGACGGCAGCTGGTACCGCACCGCCGTGCGCACAGCGGCGGAAAACGAGCAGCTGCTCCAGACCCTTTCGGAGGTGTTTTCATGAGCAAAGCCCGGTGCATCATGGTCCAGGGCACGATGAGCGGCGCGGGCAAAAGCCTGCTGTGCGCGGCGCTCTGCCGCA
>ENA-UOJO01004804-UOJO01004804.1-human-gut-metagenome-genome-assembly--contig:-P57-NODE-4804-length-11281-cov-3.743542_pt1 | contig 11281 bp, 9 predicted proteins | sample MGYA00242351_ERZ723898 | MGnify/ENA metagenome assembly ERZ723898 | reverse complement strand
TTTTGTCTTATCAAGCACCCAGAGAAGAGAACCTCTTTTCTGCTTTTCACGCAGTGTCTCCACCAGTTCCAGATTCCGTCTGGTATTTCTGTCTAAAAGCATATACTTGCCAACATGATACGGCTGCAAATGTGAAATGTGCTCTAGGGCACACTTTTGCGTTTCTATCAAATACATCATGACGGCTCCTGCCGCAATCATGCCAATAGAGTATTCCTCTACCCCCATGCCGTCTAAACTACTTACATGAAAATGACGGCACAGAGCCTCCCGGCAGCTTTCTTTTTCAAAGTAGCGCGGTTCGAGTGCAGAAATTGTAATTCCAAGCCGTTCACTCAAATCGGTCAAGTCAACACCGGATATGTAAAAGGAATCATTGCAGATAATCTCGGCCGGCATAAATTTATTTACTTCATCCAAAAGTTTACTTACCGACTCTACTTCGGTAAGCATATATTCTCCTGTTGTGACATCTACAATCGAAATGCCAAAACTGTGGTCAACCGAAACAATTCCCATCAAATAATTATTTCTGGTTTCATCTAAAGAACCGGTAAAACAATTGGTTCCCGGTGTAACAATACGTGTTACTTCCCTCTTTACCAAGCCTTTTGCCAGTTTCGGGTCTTCTACCTGTTCACAAATCGCTACTTTATAGCCCCGCTCTACCAAACGGTTAATATATGTCTCCGCAGAATGAAACGGGACACCACACATGGGTGCCCGCTCTTTAAGACCACAACTCTTTCCGGTCAGGGTTAATTCAAGTTCTTTGTGTGCACATATGGCATCATCAAAAAACATTTCATAGAAGTCACCTAACCGGTAAAAGAGAATACAGTCTTTATATTCATTTTTCGTTTCCATGTACTGCTGCATCATTGGCGTTAACTGTTCCATGGTCTTTGTTACCTCTTTCGCAATATTCCAATCTATTCTGTTGTATTAGCAGTCGGCTCTGTAGTCGGTACCTGAGTTGGTGCTTCTGTCGGTGCCTGAGTTGGCGCTTCTGTTGGTGCCTGAGTCGGTGCTTTTGTAACAACAGTACCTGGCGTTTTCGTTGCTTTCGGCATCTTCGTAGCCTTTGGCGATTTGGACGCTTTTGGTGTCTTCGTAGCCTTTGGTGCTTTTGTAGCCTTTGGTGTAGCCGTTGTACGAATCGGTTTCTGAGTCGGTCTTGGAGTAACTGTCTCAATCGGTTTTGGTTTATCAACAGAGAGATACATCGCATTGATATAACCTTTCTGTCCATTATATTCAACTTCCATCCATTCTTTCTTCTGCAAACCAGAGAAAGTCAGTTTTGTCGATGCCGGAACTTTTGCCACAACACTTGCCGTCAAAGACGGTTCGGAACGCATATTAACAGTCGATGTCGTATAACCTTCCGTTGCCTTTGCCAGTTCCTCATCCACCTGCGTATCGGCATCATCTTCACGAATCATCGTATTTTCATCCGGTGTCTGTGTTGGCTCCGGACTTTCTCTTACCGTAACAGCACTGTCCGATACAGCAGAAGCATTAGCCTCTTCATCTGTAACCGTATTATGATTAAAGAAAGCAACCGAAATATAATATCCAATTCCAATCACTAATGCAAGTGTAAGTACCACGCTAATACCAAACATACTTGTCTCAAATACTTTATGTTCTGAACTCAGCATTCTGCTAAAAAAGCCTTTTTTCTCGTTTTTCATTCCCATTTACACTCCTTATCTTGAATATCTTTGTTTATTATAACCATTCTGTCGTCATTTGTCTATGATAAATTCCATTTTTCGCAAAAAAGCGAACATTCGTTTGACACATATAATAAATTATGATATATTTAAAAAGCAAACAATTGTTTGTATTTTACTAATTTTTTAGGAGGTTTCTATGGGAAATGGCAGAATATCAGCAAAGCAGGCTGAAATATTAGAATACATAAAAGCACAAATTTTAGAAAAGGGATATCCACCGGCAGTACGGGAAATTTGTTCAGCTGTTCATTTAAAGTCAACATCTTCGGTACACTCTCATTTGGAGACATTGGAAAAGAATGGTTATATCCGCCGTGACCCGACGAAACCACGTGCAATTGAAATTATAGATGATGATTTTAATTTGTCCAGGCGCGAAATCCGCAACATTCCATTGTTAGGACATGTTGCCGCCGGTGCCCCATTATTTGCGGAGCAGAATATCGAAAATTATTTTCCAATGCTTGCAGACCAGCTCCCTGCCGGTAATTTATTTATGCTTGATGTCCGCGGTGAAAGTATGATAAATGTCGGTATTTATGACGGTGACAAAATCATTGTGCAGCAGACTCCTACTGCCAAAGACGGCGATATTGTAGTTGCATTAATTGATGATTCCGCCACGGTAAAAACTTACTACAAAGAAAGCGGACGTTACCGTCTCCAGCCGGAAAATGATTCTATGGAGCCAATTTATGTAAACGAAGTAATCATATTAGGAAAAGTAATCGGCTTATACCGCTTCTTCTAAACTTATATTGCAAAAACAGAGCATATAAAATCTTTTTATTGCTCTCTCGAACAAAATGCAATAAAAAATTTCCATGTGTAAGAGGCTTATAACGCGAAGCGTTATCTTATCTCTTACGCATGGAATTTTTTTATAATTCTTCTCTTGATATCTTCTTTCCATCTTTCCAAATTCGCTCTAAATCATAAAACAAGCGGTCTTCTTTGGAAAAAACATGAACGATTACATCACCATAATCCATCAAAACCCAGGAAGAATTTTTATTTCCCTCAATCCTCTTGCTTTTATAGCCGGCTTCTATCATTTTTTCCTCGACTAAATCCGTCATGGCATTTAACTGATTCTGATTTCTTCCATTTGCAATTACCAGATAATCTGCAATTACCGAAATTTCATCGACTTTAAGTATCTCAATGTCCTCTCCCAGTTTTTCATCTAAAGCATCATAAACAATCTGTACCATTTTTTTCGACTGATTTTCCATCTAACGTTTCCTCCTGATTCTATTTTATTGTGAAATAATAATGAAACGCTTCCAGTGACATTTCATCAATCGGCATCTGATTCTCTTCTAAATACGTTAATGTGTTTTTTAAAATCATACCGGTTGCCTGATTCAAATCAAAAAAGGCTGTCCTTCGAATTCTTTCAAGCGGATATGGTTTACAGTCCATATCACGGTTTGGCTCAATATAATCCGCAATGTAAATTATTTTCTCTAATGTCGTCATCTGCGACTTGCCGGTTGTATGACAGGCAATGGCAGAACAAATTTCATCATCCTCTATACCATATCGAAGCACCGCTAATTTAGCGCCTAATTTTCCATGAATTACAGCAGGGGTACTTTTTTCGGACTCAGACAATGGAATTTCCAGTTTCTCACATAAGACAAACATCTCTTCATTCGTCAGATATTTCGCACAGTCATGCAAAAGACCGGCTAATTTTGCTCTTTGCAGTGAAACATCCTCATGCATCATGGCAAGATTTGCCGCCATATTGGCAACTCCTAACGTATGAACAAATCGTTTCGGCCGAAGCGATGCCGCTAAGCAGTCCATCTGTTCTTTTTCGTTTTTAGGTATTACAAAACTAGAATCACCATATAACCGGTGCATCTGAATATAACGCACCACAGGCTCCGGACAATATCCGATAATTGACTTTCCCTTTTTGATACGTTTTCGGATTTCATGTGAAGAAATTGACATGGCAGGTATTTTCAGTGGGCGAAAATCTCCATCTAACCGTTCACTTAACTGCTTACAGTACTCTTTCGTCTGCTCATAGGAAATCTCATCCCGTGAGGCAGCCAATATCGTACACAATTTCACAATTTTTTCCGGATGATACCACTGTTCAAACTGCGCTAAAGAGTCGCCACCCATAATAAAATAAAAGTGCGCATCATCTCTTTCTTTCTTTAATTCTACAAGTGTATCATATGTGTAGGTTTTCCCCGCTCTTTTATATTCAATATTTGAAATTTTAAAATGCGGGATTTTGTCAATCGCAAATTGAACCATACGTTTTCTATGTTCTTTTTCTGCAATCTCATCCTGATTTTTGTGCGGTGGTTTTGCTGATGGCATAAACCATATTTCATCCAATTTATATTGTTCATACGCAGCCTGAGCCATCATCAAATGAGCATTATGAATCGGATTAAATGTTCCGCCCATGATTCCGATTTTCATTCTTTTACCTACTCCTTTGTATTTTTCGCCTTTGGCAGTTCAATTTTTTTCTTTGTTTTAGATTCACGATATAATACAATTTTTCTTCCAATAACCTGTACTACATCCGAATGAGTCCGTTCTGCCAACAGTGCTGCAACATCACCGGGCATTGCCACACAGTTTTTTAATACATTAATTTTGATTAATTCTCTTGCCTCTAATGCCTGTTCTACCGATTCTGTAAGTTCCGGTGTGATGGTTGCCTTGCCAATCTGCATGATTGGTTCCATCTTCATTGCCAGGCTTTTTAAATAGGCTCTTTGTTTGCTTGTCATTTTTTCCTCCTTCTCGCTTCGCATTGCTACGCGCAGCGCGCCTCGCTGCTTTCCGCAACGCACCTCGTTTCCGCTTCGCTTCATCTCGCGCCTTGTTGCTTTTCGCAACGCACCCCGATTTCGCTTCGCTTCATCTCGCGCCTCGCTGCTTTCCGCAACGCACCTCGTTTCCGCTTCGCTTCATCTCGGTCGCGCTACGCGCGACATACATCTGTGCGAATACACTTATTTGCAAGCGAGCTTGCATAAGTGTATTCGTGCAGATGTGCGTTGCTTTGTAGTTATCGCATAAATTCAAATTGCCAGCCGTACATTTTTACGGTGTCGCCTTCTTCGATTCCAAGTTTTTCTAATTCGTCAAGGATTCCGTTTGTTTTTAAGAATTTTTGGAAGAATTCAAATCCTTTTTCGGAATCCAGATTGGTATAACCAAGCATTCTTTCGATACGAGGACCTTCGACAATGTAAAGCCCTTCTTCTTCCTCGCTTTTTTCAACCGTATACGGTTCATTTGAGAAGTCCGGTTCTTTTATCATGTATTCTTTTTCAAAAACAACCTGTTCTTCTTTTACATGGTCAAGCATGTCTTTGACATGATAAAGTAATGCCTGCACACCTTCTCCACTGACAGCAGATATCGGATATACTGAAATTCCATCCGGTTCAAATTCATCCTTGATTGCCTGCAATACTTTTTCACGGTCTTCACCATAAAAGCAATCGATTTTGTTGGCAGCAATGACCTGCGGGCGCTTAGCAATTTCCGGATTATAAGCTTTTAATTCCTCGTTAATGGCATGAATGTCTTCAATTGGGTCTCTGCCCTCTGTGGATGCTGCATCCACCATATGAATGAGCACGCGGGTACGTTCAATATGGCGTAAAAATTCATGTCCTAATCCAACACCTTCTGAAGCTCCTTCAATCAATCCCGGAATATCAGCGATAACAAATCCATCGGCACCATCTAAATCAACCACACCAAGATTTGGATTCAAAGTTGTAAAATGATAATTTGCAATCTTCGGCTGTGCGTTCGTCACTCTTGATAAAAGGGTAGACTTTCCGACATTTGGGAATCCAACCAAACCAACATCAGCAATAACTTTTAATTCAAGGATAACTTCAAGTTCAATACCGGGTTTGCCCGGCTGGGCATACTTAGGCACCTGCATCGTAGGTGTTGCAAAATGCTGGTTTCCCTTTCCGCCGTTTCCACCTTTTAGTACCACTTCTCTATTATTTTCGTAGGACATATCGGTAATTACCTGTCCCGTCTGTGCCTCACGTACAATTGTACCTGCCGGCACCTTTACGATTTTATCTTCTCCATCAGCTCCGTGACAGCGTCTTTTGCCGCCCGGCTCTCCGTCTCCTGCAAAATATTTCCTCACATGGCGGAATTCGTTTAACGTATTAATGCCCGGGTCAACTTCAAATATCAAATCACCGCCGCGGCCACCATCGCCACCATCCGGTCCACCGTTAGCAACGTATTTTTCACGGCGGAAACTAACATGACCGTCACCGCCTTTTCCGGAGCGGATTGTTATCTTCGCTCGATCTGCAAACATACTTTTTTCCTTTCTATGAACGAATAAGGGGCTGCACATAAGGCAGCCCCCTGACAAATCATTTCGATTTTATTTGCTTTCCACTGGATATACGGAAGCCTGTTTTTTATCTCTTCCTTTTCTCTCGAAACGAAGAACACCGTCTACCAAAGCATACAATGTATCGTCTCCACCTTTACCAACATTAACACCCGGATGAATCTTGGTGCCACGCTGTCTGTAAAGAATATTTCCAGCCAAAACAAACTGTCCGTCAGCTCTTTTAGCGCCTAAGCGTTTAGATTCGGAATCTCTACCGTTCTTTGTAGAACCCATTCCTTTTTTATGAGCAAACAACTGAAGGTTCATTTTCAACATGGTCTTTTCCTCCTAACGATTAATAATTTGAACATACTTCTTTCCATATTCTTCGGCAATATGTTCGATTCCTAATAGCATAGACTGTAACAATAACTGTGTTTTCTCCGAAATTTCTCCTGTTAAATCAAAAGAAATCATTCCTCTTTCCTCATCCATACCCTCCGAGAAGGAATCCTCCGTAAATTCTTCAATTGAATTTACACAGTTAATGGCGAGAACAGAAATCGAAGCACAAACAATATCACTGCCCCGGTCCGCATATCCGGCATGCCCTTCCATATGAAAACCCGTTATGTTCCCATTCTGCTTTTTTACAATTACCTGAATCATAGATTCACCTGAAAGATTAAGCGTTAATCTTTTCGATTTTTACCTGAGTAAATGGCTGTCTATGACCATTCTTTTTGTGGTATCCGGTTTTTCTCTTATAACGATAAACAATAACCTTTTTACTTTTGCCTTCTGCTACTACAGTTGCTTTGACAGAAGCTCCGTCAACAGTTGGAGTACCAACTTTGACATCTTTGTCACCAACTAAAAGTACCTGGTCAAAAGTAACTTCGGAACCAGCTTCCAAACCAAGTTTTTCAACTTTGATTACGTCGCCTTCTTCTACTTTATACTGCTTACCACCGGTTGCTATAATTGCGTACATATAGCACCTCCTAATAAAATTACTCGCCAACTATGGTGCCTGTCTCATGAAAAATGGACAAAACTATAACCTCGTTGTGCGGCATACGCTTAACAGTATAGCATGACCAATCACACTATGTCAAGTATTTTTCATGAACATTTGACGCAAACGAAACCAGCCCAAATTTATTTTTTGATCTTGACTTTCTTGTTCAGTCCTCTGGCACGAAGTACCTTTTTATATGCTTTATATTTACTCTTTGGCACTTTAATAACTGTCTTTTTTCGGATGCTCTTAAATGTTTTTTTAGCAACCGTTTTCTTTGTCAGTTTCTTTGTTTTGATTTCAAGCAGAGTCAGTTTTTTGCAGTTACTAAAGGCTTTTTCTCCAATGGAAGTAACATCGTACTCAACCCCCTGAACGGTAATGCTCTTAGGAATGGTGACTTTTTTCTTCTTTTTGTTTGTATAGCCTGTAAATTCAACCGTAGAGCCCTTTGCCTTTGATTTCGTTACTCTGTATTTATTTCCTTTTACTTTCAGTATTGCACCGACTTTTTTCGGTACTGCTTTTTCCCTTTCAGCAGGCTTCTTCGTCGCCTGAGAATCCGAGGTCTTGGTCGGTTTTGCAGTTGGCGTTGCAGCTGGTTTGCCGGTTGGTTTTGCAGTTGGCGTTACAACCGGCTTTTCTGTCGGTGCTTCTTTGATGGTATAAACCACTTCTACCTTAGCAGTGCCTACCGATACAGTGGCTTTGATGGTACCGGGACTGGTAAGGTCCTCTGTCCGAGTTCCCTCACGTGTATAAAAGATTTCATAAGGCACTTCTATTTTGCCCCATTCTTCACTTAACTCGATACCAATGTCAACCGCATGGGCTGTTTTATCATATACAACATCCTTGCCACTGACTGTCATCCTCACTGAATGAGCAGAATCCTTCTTACAAATACCTGTGATCACATTCCCCTGTGCAGTATATATTGTGTCATGAGCGGTCGGTGATTCCGGAAGTTTTTCATTGGAATAACTCTTCACACATTCCTGATAGCCGGTATATACTGTTCCGTGCGAAGAATCCGCCACCGGAGCTTGGGCTTTTTCACCGTCATTGTCGATGTTCTGGTACCAATACTGGCTTCCGTCACTCACTCCATGGTGCAGAAGGCTGCACACTTCTCCAGAGGCAAACTGCTGTGCCGTCTTAGCATTTTTATCTTCTGTTTTTTCTGAAAGATAATATGTATTTTCAATATGGCTTCCGGTAAATGATTGGCTAAGCGGATAAGTATTGCCATCCCCATCAAACGTAATGTCCTTTACAAAACTATCCTTAATCGTGCCATAATTTCCGCCGGCTAATGCGCTGTGAACCCGAAGTTTAATAGTCATTTCATCGTCATACTCTGTCTTCTTCTTCGTTTTTATGACAGCATTCTCCACCGCACAATTTTCGATTGTTCCATAATTGTTGGAACAGAGAATACCAGAGCGAAAATCTGCCGAATAATTTCTAGATGGCACCGTTGCATTCCGGATACGCACATTTTTGATGGTACCATAATTATTTCCCATCAAAATATATGGATAATATTTACTTTTCACATTGGTAATACTATGTCCATTTCCATCAAATATACCATAAAATGAACTTGCGCCACCATTGAGCAATCCAGAAACATCTTCTTCACTAAAATCAATATCAGCATCCAAAAGAACATTTAATGCATCATCCTTTAGAAGCAGCTTATGCAGCGAATCAAGATCGGCTTTTCCCCCTATTTTCACAAACCATTTTCCATCTTTTTTAACTGCTGGAAGACAGGATGTATAACTTGCACCTTGTTTTACCGTATCTCCCGGATAGGCGACAAAACTATCACCATTTCTGTCCTGTGCAAAATAGAACACTTCATTCGGCAGCACATCTCCTTCAAATTTTTCTCCATCCACAGTCACTCCTAATTCCACTTCGCGCAAAGTAATCATCATATCTTCTGTGATTTTGTCCGGAGTTCCTGCACTTCCGTAGTCATATTCGTAATATCTTTGTCCGTCAAAGTATCGATTTCCCAATTTGAATCCATCCGGCACCACGAACTCTTGTTGATTTGTCTCTCCTTCAACCTGAAGCGTAATCTTGTGAGTACTTACTGCCGGGTCATCCTTAATCATGTTTTCTATTGCATTTTCGCTGTCCCGCTGATAAGTATATGTATAAACGTTTCCATCTTCCAATGTGATTATGTTTTTCCCATATTCCATAAAGCACTTCAAGGTGCCGTCTTCTGCGGTCTGGAGATTCGTGACTGGCTGCCCGTTAATGGTTTTCACTTTGGTATTTTCTAAAAGTCCATCCACGGTAAAAAGACCGATTTTCCTGCCATACACATCTGACACGTCTGACATGCGATTCAGAGTAAAATATTGCTCATCATAGGAAATTACACTATTGCAAATTACCGTATTTGACCCTTCTGACTCTACAATGCCAATTTTAACACTTTGCTGGGTTGGAGATTTCTGTTTCGCCGTTATCTTCGCTCCGTCAATGTATACACTATTCCTGCCTTTAAGAAAATACGAAATCCATTCTTTCTCTGCATCATCAGTCAGTGACAGTTCTCCGCCCAAAATAGCGATATCCTCAGCGTAAACACAACGACCATCACCGTAGGATAAATCTGCTTTTCCTCCTGTCATTGTAAATTTTTCCACCCCCTCAATTGCTCCATAGGCAACCAGATCTCCACCTTCCAATGTGACAGTTCCCTGACGACGATTTTCTCCCTCTTTCCTTCCTAATATAGAATAACCATAATTTTCTTCTTCCTCTGAATCTTCTTTGCAGTTACCTAGCATCAAAGTAAGACGGCCGTTACCTTCTTTGAGCGTCATATCACCAGTTACCTGAATCACATAACTATAATCCTTATCCGGCGATGTAAGACAGGAATCCTCTTCCACATACAGATTTGCTGTTCCTTCGATGTCCAGTACCGGAAAAAGCTGGTTGGTATAGATATTACCACAACTATCCACACCCGAATCATACATCTGATTATTTTGAATCTGTGCTCCATCAAAAATAATATTTGCTTCCACTCCCTTTTCTACCTTGATGTGAGTATCGACAAATGCACCATTGATCTCATTGGAACCTTTGATGATGTAAGTTCCATTTTTTGCAATATTAATTTCGATGACGGTAGTAGTAAAATCCTCACCATACGCATCTACAAAGGTTTTTTCTTGTCTAAGAGCCGCATCTGCCAGATTAAAAGTCACTGCGTTTTCTGTAGGCAGGGAAAGCTTCTGCATTTCTTCCATAACTGCCCTTCCCTTGGCATACGCCTCTGCATAGGATACGGTCGGGATACTTGTAAGCACCGTAGCCGATAATGTTGCAATACAAATCCCTTTTTGTGCCTGTCTGTAAAAATTCTTTCTCATTTTTTCCTCCGTTTCTGTCATTTTAAATCTTATTTTCCATTATATTATAATATTTTTCATACTGTTCTCGCAGTATCTCACCTGTTGACCACGGCTTGCGTTTCCCGACATAATGAATAATCGCCGGTTTATCCCTTTGAAGATCTGCATACAATGTTTGGCTGTGAATATTGCCGCTTTGCAAATGTCCTGCCACAAATGTGGTATAATTCCAGCAAAAATCCAAAGGCAGCACCTTGCCATCAAACAGCATATTAAGGACATCTTGATCGCTAAACATATATTTGTGCCCCGTTAGCAATTCATAAACCTGCGACATCGTAATATGCTGCCTGGCTTTTTGCAGATTCAGAAGCAATACCCCTGAATTAAAATAATCCTCTGCATATTGCATCTTCAAACCGTCACTTCGATAATTATCCACATTATATGGCATACCATCTAAAAAAATGGCACGGCGCGTCTGTGACAAAACACGAAGATCTTCTGCCCGAACAGCCGCCACTTCCTTTTCACCAAGATGCGTATCGTAGAGTTTGCTTACATCCTCCAAAAAAATCATGTCGCAATCAAAATACAATATTTTTTCATAATTTGTGAACATCTCATCAAACAGATACAAGCGGTAATTGATAGCTGCTGTGTAATACGCATTTGCCGTTTCCGGAAAAAACTTTTTTCTTTCTCTCATATTAATAAAACGGATGCTGACTCCCGGCTCGTCTTTTCCCAGTGCATGAATTTGTTC
>ENA-UOJO01004799-UOJO01004799.1-human-gut-metagenome-genome-assembly--contig:-P57-NODE-4799-length-11298-cov-7.473005_pt1 | contig 11298 bp, 5 predicted proteins | sample MGYA00242351_ERZ723898 | MGnify/ENA metagenome assembly ERZ723898 | reverse complement strand
TCCAGAATGGTCTCGCAAGAGATGGAGAAAGTACAGGTGTGGGTCGTAGTGGTATCCACCGTCGTATCCTGCGGCTCTACCGGCGTAGGTTTGCCCTCCGGCACAGGGTCGGTCATGTACTGATCCTTGTTTTCTGTATCCTCCGGCTGCACAGGAGCAGCGCCGCAGGCGGTACAGAAGAGCAGGAATACCGCCAGCAGCAATGCCGCTGCGCATCTGTGCTTCGTACCCATGTCACTGCTCCCTCTTGATGCGGCGGTAGCGGCGCACCATGGCAAACGCCAGTATGGCCACTACGATAACCGCCAGCAAGATCGCGCCCAGCGGCGTTTCCGTCAGGGCGGCGCCCACCACCTCGAACACGCTGCTGCCCTTGCCGTCGGGGCCGAATGTGCCGTCCTCGGCGGCTTGGAGGTAGGTCAGGGCGGAAACGGCAGCAGAAGCATCCATGACCGGATCGGCGTAGACCGGCAGGCTGCCCAAATCATCCAGCGGCGCTTCCACCTCGAAGCTGGAAAGAAAGCCCACTCCGTCTACATAAAAGGTCTTCATGGCGTCCGCCGCGGTATTTCCGTTTTTCACGAAGCGAGGGTCGTCCAGAGATATTCCCAGCGCTTCCATCATTTCCAGCACGGCGAGCGTTGCCTCGCCGTTTGAAGTACCGGTCATACCCGGAAAGCTGCCATCCGAAAGCTGTACGGAGGACAGGTATTCAATGGCACGGTCTATCGCCTTGGAAATGTACTCCTTGTCCGCGTGGGGAGCAAGGGCGGTGACATTCTCGGCAGTGTACTGCACATAATCCCGGAGTATCGGGGTAACTATCCCGCTATAGCTTGCGTAAGGGTCAAATTGCCCGTCTGCCGTCTGATATTGCAGTATACCGGCGGCGTACTTGTCCACGACCGTATCCGCGTCCACGCCGCGCTTACGCCACATAGACGCATCTACCGAGTCAAAATCCATCAGCGCCTCTCTGTATTCCGCAGTGTCCATGGCAGAGAGATTTGTCAACGGTGCCAAAAAGTCCATGCCGTTTACGTCTGCAGGATCCATATCCAGCGCTTTCATGGCCTGCACCAGAACCGGCGAGTAGGTGTTCGCCTTGCGTCCCATCAGATATTCGCCGCTGGCTCCCGACAGCATCTCAACAAGGCTTTCCAGCTGTGCACGTTGCTCCTCCGGCAGCTTACCGCCGCCGGCTTCGGACATGGATAAGATCTCCTTGGCCAAATGGCTTAGAGCACCCTCGGAAACGATCGTGCTGTTTCCATCCCCGTAATACCCCTCTGCCAGCTTCTGTGCATAATCCGCAGACTGCGCCTGTAAAAGTTCACTGTAATCTATGGCATTGTCTTGACGGTTTCCCTTTTCCGGCGTGCTTGCGGACGGTGTTCCCGCCACAGCCACTGCCGGTCTGACACTACAAAGCCCTATAAGTCCCGCTTCGTTTATGTAGGTTCGCCGTTCCACAGCCTTGCCGCGGTCATCCGGGGCATCCGGATCGGACATCAACGATGAGCTGGAGGCGTACCAAGCATCCCCTGATCCGCGGTACCCCCAAAGAATATCATGTCGGTAGAACCCCTGTCCCGGCGCGGGGGCACCGTCAAAATAGCTCTCCTGATACCAGTCCATCATGCCGTCCAGCACGGTGTGGCCGTTCTTTACAAATCGCCCGTCGTCAGGGGAGATATCCAGCGCCGCCAGCATTTCCAACACGGCGGCATCCTCCTCCACGTCCTCCTCGCCGTACCTGAGAAAGCCACCGCTGTCCAGCTGCTGCATCGAGAGATAGCTTACCGCCTTTTCTATGGCGGCCCTGACCTCCGGACGGCTCTGGTAAGGCGCCAGCGCCTGCGCGGACTTTGCCGTCAGCAGGATGTAGTCGAACCGGTCCGGCTCGGCAGCCACGCCCTTTTGCTTCAGCTCGGCAGGCCATGGGGAGGTATAGCGAAACTCGCCGCTGTCCTGCTGCCGTGCCAGCGCCTCGGCGATCAGCGTTTCCCGCAGCGCGTCGAACGCCTCCGTTCTGCCCGCATCGCCTGCCGCGTCCAGATCCAGCAGCATATCCAGCCTGTCCTCGTCCGCCTCCACCATCTCCGGCCGCCGCAGCGGCTCCAGCAGGTCGTGACCGGCGAGATCCGTCACGTCCAGCCCCATGGCCGCCACCGTGCGGAGCGCGCCGGGGATATAGGCGTACCTGCCCCGCTGCTCCGCCAGCGCCAGCCAGTCTGCCAGCGCCTGCAAATACTCGTTGTAGAAGCCCTCCGGCACGTCGGCGCCGGAGGCCCACAGCGCGTACACCGCCTTGGCGTTGGTTTCCTGCCGTGCGGCGGATAGGTAGTCCCTGCTCTCGCTGACGGAGTCCGCCACCAGTCCGGACACCGTTTGGTACGCCGCCTCCAGCTCCGCTGTCCAGCCGTCCCATGCAGGCGCGGCCTGCGCCGTCACCGGCAGCAGCAGGATCACAGCCAGCAACGCGGTCAGCAGCCGCGTCAGTTGTCGTTTCATTTGCTCTCCCTCCTGCGGCGGACGAGGATGCTGCCGCCGATCATCACCACTGCCGCGCCGCCGATGCACAGCAGCAGCGTCCGCTGCGCCGCGTCCGTCTGCGCCTTTACCGCCAGCACCGCATCCCAGCTCTCCACCAGCTCCCTGTCGTGTTCAGACAGCGCGCGGTACCGCTTCACGATACCGTCCACGATGGGCTTTTCCTTCAAGCCGGCGTCGGTCATAGGCAATATCTCCGCGGCGATATCCGCGTTCAGGCTCTCGATCTCCGCGTACAGCGCGTCGATCTTCTCCTGCGCCGCCGTCAGCTTCTCCATGTACCTGTCATAGCCGTCAAATTCACGGCTCATCTTCAGCCGCTCCAGCAGGAAGGCCACCTCCTCCGCGTCCTCCGTGGACAGCGCGTCGGGCAGCGCGTCCACGCGGCTTTGCAGCTCCTGCGTAAACTCATAGCTGCCGGCGAAGGACACCTCGCTCTCCTCCGGCGTCAGTATCTTGGAGGATACGCCGCCGGGGCGGAAGTCGTACAGCGGGCTCATGCCCTGCGCCTGCCGCCACACGGACACCAGCGCCAGTAGCGCCTGATCCGTGGCCATGCTGTCGCTCTCCCCGGGTACGGCGGAGGGATTACCCTCATCCAGCTCGTAGGAGTGGGCAAAGCCGCCGTCCTCCTGTTGGTAATAGAACAGCGCGTCCAGCAGGTTCAGTCCGTTCTTCACAAAGCGGGGGTCGTTCTGCGGGTCGATGCCCACGCTGCACAGGGAGATGATGACCTGCGAGGTGGACTCGGAGTTCCGCGTGCCCCAGCTGCGGAAATCCGCCGTGTCCAGCTGGAGCTGCGACAGGCGCTCCAGCGCTCTGTCCACAGGGTCCTTCACATTCAGGGTGGAGGTGCGGTAGTACGGCCCCATGGACTGTATGGCCATGGCCGTGATGTCCGGATCGGCGGTGCTGCCCTGCGCCACCCGCAGGTTAAAGCCGTCGTCGCTGAGCTGATAGGACAGGATGGTCTTTACCAGCTCCGTGCGGGTATAGCTGGCGCCTGCGGGGATGGTATACTTCATGCTGTCCAGCGTGATCAATCCCCAGAGCCAGCCGTTCAGCCCCTGCCGTCCCAGATCCGCCGTTTTGCCCCGGTCGTACACGCCGTCGGCGATCAGGTTGATATCCGCGCCGTTTTCATCCCTGCCGAAGTGGGTGGGGTCGCCGCCGCACGCCAGCACCGCCAGCGCGATGCGGTGCCATTCCGTCGCCTTCGTTCTGTCCAGCTTGTCCGGCTCGCGGTATTTCTGCTCCACATACGTTCTCAGCGCCGCCAGATAGCTGTCGTAGTCGTCCTCCGCGCCGTAGCGGGACAGCCCGATGGGCAGCCAGTCGGCGGCGGTGCTGCCGGCATAGGTCAGCAGCTCGCCGCTCAGCAGCGGCTGACCCTCCGCCACGCCCTGCTGCGCCCGCTTCCACGCCAATATGCCGTCGATGGCCTCGGTGATGTCCGACACGCTGTATTTCCCCTTGGGCACCACCTGACGCTGGTTGGTCTTTGCCGCCGCGTCTGCCTGCTGCTGCGTCATGGGCGTGACGCTGATGGTCACGTCACCGGTGAAGGTGCCGTCCTTGAACTGCACGCGGCCGAGGATGTTGGAGCCCTCCACCGGCGTGATATTGCCCCACGTCTCCTCGCTCCATTGGGCATCCCTGCCGATCTGGATCTCCACCGTACCGGTGAAGAAGTCGGGATGCTCCAGCGTGACCGACTGCACATAGTACATCCCATTGATGGAGATACCGCAGGCAGCTTCATCCTCTTTGTTTTTGCCCACAGCCAGCGACACACGGGCGACCTTATTTGTGGGCAGGGTATGCCCTTCGTTGGCCGTCAGGTTCAGCACATCTGCGCTGTCTACGCCCACTTTCTCAAACACCCAATAGGGCAGATTATTCCCTGTTGGGGCGTTGACGGTGATGCTGTATCCCGCCGCGTAAGCTGCGGGTATCATGCCCAATACCAGCGCCAGCGCCAGCAGAAACGCCGCCCAATTCCGCACTTTTCTTCTCACAGAGGCATCCCTCCCATTTCCGTTTATATAGCCGTATTCGCGTGGACGGAAATTCCGCCCACGCGAATCGGCAGACCGCCCGCTAAGAGCCGTCTATTTCACTTATTTCTTGCTGGCTGCGTCGTCGCGCTCATCGCGCTTGACCTTATGGTAGCGGCGCACCGCGCCCACGATGACCAAGGCCGCAACGACTGCCACGATGGACCACACGATAATGGGGTTTTCCCGCACAGCTGTGCCGATGATCTCCCAGATGGAATTGCCGCTAACCTGACCCTCTGACTCCTGCCCGTCCGGAACATCCTCCGGGGCTTCGGAGGTCTGGGTGTCATCAGGCTCAGCCTCAGGTTCTTCCGCGTTCTCGGACAGGCTCTCCATCGTCACCTGCTGGGAATCCAGCCACACGGGGAAGGTCAGGGACGTGCCGCTGCTTTCCCAGTTGGCATACAGACGCTCCGTCAAGTTCAGCAGGCTGTCGGTGTACTGTGCAAGGATCTCCTCCACCGTGCCGCTGGCCATACCGCTGCCGGTGGTCAGCCACGTACTGAAGGTCGCCTCGCTGCCGGTATCCATGTAGCGCTGGAGCGCCTTGCCGATGATGTCGCCGTTCTTGCTGTTCAGGCCACTGTGTTCGTTCAAGCTGGCCAGCAGCAGCGCTGCCAGACCCTTGGCCTCGTCGGTATCCTTGGACTTAGCCGCTGCGGCCATGTTGTCCAGGCTGTTGGTGATAAACGCACGCAGCACGCTGGGGGAAGCCTTCAGCCACTGGGCGAAGGTCTTACCGCCGCCGTTAGCGCCCCACTCGGCGTAAGCGGCCAGCACCAGGCCCTTGATGTTGTACTCCACATCCATATTCAGGCCGTCTTGCAGGCCCTCATCGTCCTCATCGCCTGCGCCGTCGCCGGTATCTGTGCCGCTGCCATCGCCGTTACCGCCGCTGCCGCCAGTGCCGCCGCCGCTGCCGCCGCTGCCGGCGCTGGCAAAGGTGGCCACGACCTTTGCGTTGGCCGCGCCCAGCGCAAAGCTGCCGGGATTGGCAAGGTCAGCGGTCGTGCCGGTGCTCATCAGATCCAGCGTCAGGCTCTTGAGCGCATAGCTGCTGTCCTTGGGCGTGGCGGTGACGGTCACCTTGGTGCCACTGGGTCCATAGACCGCGTTGTCCGCGTCGCCGGTGCGGCCATCGCCGCGCTTGATGGTCACCGTGCCGCCGGTGCCGCACTCGGCCTTGGCACGGTAGTAGCTGGTGGAAGTCCCCTCACCGATGGGAACAGGATAGTTGTTCGCGCCCTGCGTCCAGTAGTTCTTGTGGGCATTGACGCCGCCGTCCACGCCCCACGCCACCTTGCCGCTGGCAAAGTCGTCTGCGCTGGCCCACTCGCCGACGCTGGAAACGGAGTCCTTCTTGTCCGCCAGATAGTAGCTGTCGGACACATTTTTCTCTTTCAGCTCGGTGGGCGCAAGGCCGATATTGGCGCCCGGGACATAGCTGAAGGAATTGCTGACCTGATTATGCGCACCCCAGCCGTAGAGGATGCCGAAGGCCCTGACAGACGTGCTCGCCTCGACCTTTCCGGTGTTCCAGCAGAATTCCGCCACGCCGCCGTAGCCGCCGTTGGTAAGGATACCCGCCGCATAGTCCGTGCCGGTAATCGCGCCTGTATTGCTACAGTTCGTTGCCTTGCTGCCATTGACGCAGATGCCCGCAGCCTGCTGGCCGGTCACAGCGCCGCTGTTGCTGCACCGCTCATAGCTTCCGCCCGCCGCAATGCCGGAGGCGTACCCCTGTGTCGCAGATATGCTTCCGTTGTTGGTGCAGTCTGTGTAGGAGCCGTAGCTATGTGTTTCATTCCCAGTCATTCCGCCTGCGGTTCTTTTGCCGACTACCTTAGCGCTGTTGGTACAACCCGCTAAAACGTGATCCTGAAGGTTGCTGTATCCCATACCGGCCAGTCCGCCTGCATAACTGCCGGTCACGGAGCCGCCCCTGTTGTGGCAGTTTGTCATTGCGACGCGTCCTCTGCCCAGAAGGCCGCCCGAGCCAGATCTGCCGCCGCTGACCGTCAGGTTTTCAGCAACGACATTACGCAGCTCCAGCGCAGTTTCGCCCTCTACAGCCGCCACAAGGCCACCGCTGCATGACGTCCCGCTGCTCGTAAACTTCACGCTGCCGTTTTTCAGCGTCAGATCCCGCATCGTCATGGGCACACCGTAAGTACCTCGCACGCTGCCGAAAAGTCCTGCCCATTGCCTGTCTGTTTCCACCTTCAGCCCGCTGATGGTCTTGCCGCCGCCGTCCAGACTGCCGCCGAAGGAATGGAGGGCATCGATGCCGATGGGCGTCCACAGCTCGTTGTTCAGATCGATGTTATTGGTCAGCCTGAACCACTTGCCGGTGTAGCTGACGCCGTTTTCATTGACCTGCGTTTGCAGGGCAGTCAGCTTACCGACATCGGGAATCTCATAGGGAGCAGCTTCCGTGCCGCTGCCCGCCCATATCGGCGACCACACGGCATAGAGCGTCAGGCTCTTGTTCTTCTCCACCGAAACCGTTTTACCGGCATCATAGCTGTTATCCTCCGTTTTCGCATGGGGGTTCGTGCTCCAGCCGAGGAATGTGCCGTTCTCGTGCTTGAAGCCCAACTCCGTATCGGACTTAATGGTGAAGCTTCCGGTATCGCCTTCGACCCGCTGCTGCTCCGTTACAGCCGCTCCTTCGCCGCCGTTAGGATCATAGACAAGGGTGATCACGCCCTCCACGCCGGGTTCGAAGCTGCCGTCCCAGCGCGTGATGTGCACGGGGTTATTGGGCGCGTCCTGCTTGTTGATCCACTCGATATATGTGCCTCTGTTCTCATTCAGCACGTTCACCAGCACATCGTCGCCCACCTTATACACGGTCTTGCCGTCCTCGGTGGTGGCGGTGATTTCCTGTTCAGCTCCACTGTTGACATACTTAGCCGTCTCCTTGCCGTTCAGCTTGCAGAGGTAGTAGCTGTTGGCCCCCTTGCGGTTACTGATGCCGTAGGCACTGCCTTCCGCGCCGGTCACGTCACCCAGGTTGTAGCTGTTGGCCACGTTGCCATTGCCCGAAATGCCGCCCGTCACATATTTATTCTTATCGGTTGCACCAGTGACACTCCCGTTGTTATAGCAGTTTGTTGCAGCTCCGTATCCGACAATACCGCCGGTATATATGTTTTTCTTGGTCGTTCCAGAAGCGTTTACACTGCCGGTATTCCAGCAGAGATTTGCTGCACTGCCGACATATCCGGCTACGCCACCAATGTAACACTTATTCTTAATGTTATCTACGGTTATCGTTCCTTCTTTTAAGCAGTTGGAAATCGCACCTTGAACTTTACCCGCCACACCGCCGTATGCCATGCCGTTGGTGGTGCTGTTTGCCGCATCGACTTTAACATCAATATTACTGCGGCAAAAACGGATTTCACTTCCGGCTGCAGTCGTACCGACAATTCCGCCCACATTATTTATCTTGCCGTCTGCCTTCACTGATCCCGATACGGCAAGGCTCAATATTTTGCCAGTCGAATCCAGTTTTTCAAACATTCCCGCAGTCTTTGAATTTGAGTCATCATCTGTGTAGTTTACATTCAAGCCTTTGATCTCATGGCTCATGCCATTAAATTCACCCGCGAAACTTGGGATAGGCTTCCATTCGCTATTTTCCAGATCAATGCTATTACCCAACGACAGAGTCCATCCATCAAAATTCTTGGATTCGCCATCAATACTTCCATTGGCCAGCAGGCAGAAACCCATCAATTCGTCAGCACTCTTGAGAACGTAGTTTTTTCCCTTCCCAGCGCTTTCATACCAGCGAATGTCGGCCTTGACCAGTGAATAGGTATACTCCACATTACTGCCGGTTATACGAAGACAGTAGTCTGTTCCTCCCACTTGTGTTGCCGCAGGAGCAAATACGATTTGATATCCTGTCGGCGCGGTGAATGTGACCGGCACATCAGATACGCCGTTGGGGTAGCCGCTTGCAGCATAGTAGTATTGGTTTCCGGCGGCATCGGTCAGCGTCTTTTTGTCGCTGTCATTGCCGAGTGTGACCACTACACCTTCGGGCTGATTATCCGGCTTAGTCAGCTTTAACTCGTTTGCCACCGCCATTGTCCCGGAACTGCGTCCCAACTGCGGCATCTTTTCTGCCTTATTAGTCGTATCATACACCCAAACGTAAGAAGATCCCCCCAGTTCATACGCCACACGGCCCAGCTGGAACTCCTCCGCTGTACGTGCGCCGATGTCATCGGCAGTGCCTTTCTTATCAAAGGTAGAAGTCTCCGCCAAATAGAAGCAGTTGGTCACCGTGCCGCTGCCGCCCACAGCAGGCACGTTGATGCTATCAGCGTTGTAGTAATAGCTGCTGGACACCGTCGCATTGGTTTCGGCCATGCCCACCAGTCCGCCGACTGCGGCATTTTCATCGCTGCTATCCACCTTAGCCGTGGACATGCAGTTCTCCACCTTGCCGGACTTCAGCTCGCCCACCAACCGACCTTTGCCGCCGCTGATGGTCACAGATTTGACCGTGCCGCCCTCCACCACGCCGAACAGGTCGTTGGGCAGGTTGGAAATGGAATAGTTCCCCATAATCGTGAACGTCCCTTTGAAGGGGCTTTCCGCTGTGCCGATGGGCGTCCAGTCGATGCCGTCCAACACAATATTCTTACCCAGCGTGATGGTCTTGCCGGAAAAATCATTCTCGCTATTCACCAACTGTGCGAAATTCGCCAGCTCCTCGGCGCTGCGGATGGTATACTTTGTAGCACTGCCATCGCCATACCAAGCAGAGACAAAATCATCCTTCGTGCCGTAGTACAAAGTGATGTCGGTTTCCTCTCCGGTAAATACATATTCCAGTGTGCCGTCGTCACCCAGCTTGGGCGTAGTTTCGGCCACAACTTCATCCGCGGAGGACTTGATATAAATAATGGGGTTATCGGTATAATCCTCCGTGGTCAATTTCAAAGTGATTTTCTCATCGGTGCCGGTATACTCGGTGCTCAGCGTTTCATTGCCGCTGCCGGCATTCTCGCCCTCGCCGGGTGCTTCAGTCGTTTCGCCCTCGCCGGGCTCGGAAGTCGCAGCGGGAATGACGATCTTCACATCATAAGCGGCATTTTTATTCCACTTCTCCAGTGTCACCGTGCGCTGGGCAACCACGGGGGTATCAGTGCCTTCGCCCTCCTGAGTATCGGCTTCATTGGAAGACGCGTTGACATCGTCCTCACCCTCGCCGGGGTTCTTGTCCTCATCACCGGGGTTGGTAGGCTGTTCATCCCCGCCGTGCTCGGTGTCCTTGTTTTCGTCGTCCTTGCCTTCGTTGTCCCCGCTGGGGTTAGCGTCAGCCGGGTTCGTATCGCCCTCGACGATGGTCGTGCCGCTGCCGCCCACCACCTCCGTGGCAAACGCCGCGGGGGTCACCAGCGTCAGCGTGAGCACCATGCTCATCAGCAGGCTCACGATGCGCCGGGACATACTGCTTGTCCGTTTCTTCATGTGATCTGTCTCCTCTCGTTGTTGAATGTATCTATGTAAAAACTATTTAGTTACTGCTCTTTGGCATCACCACATACAATTTGCCTGTCTCCGGGTCTTCGTACACCGTGCCCTTCTGCTCGAAGCTGCTGGAGGACTGGATGTCCTGCTCCATCTCTTCCGCGTTGTCCAGCTCCTGCATCTGCTCCCGCTGGAGGATCTCCACGCGGGTCTTGCTCAGGTCCACGTTCCAGTTCAGAATGACCGCCGCCATCAGCCCGCAGGCGAACACCAGCATCACGTCCGACAGGTTCGCCAGCCCGGACATGGCGTCCACCTCCTCCGTCACCCGGCGGCGGGAGGAAAACTTACCCTTCAACATCTGCCGTGACCTCCTCCAGAACTGCCTCCATCAGCGTTTCCAGCGACACCATATCGTCGTTGTACCAGCGCTTGCGGATGTGGGAGATAACGCTGGCCACAGCCGCGCTGATAACGCCCGCGATAGTGGTGTCGAACGCCACGTTCATGGACTCCGACAGCGTCACCGTGTCGCCCTGTCCCAGCGCCACAATGCCGGGACCCAGGGGTATCAGTGTACCCAGCAGGCCGAACATGGGGCCCAACTTGGCGATCATGTCGGTAACGGAGGTGGTGCGGGCGTTCCGCGCCTCCTCCGTTGCCAGCAGGCGTTCCGCCAGTGCTGTCAGGGTGTCCTTGGGCAGGTTGCGGCTCTCTGCCAGCTCCAGCAGGGCCTTCTTCTGCCGCCGCAGCAGGCCGCTGTTTTCAATCAGCTCCGCAAGGCCGTCCGCGCCCGCCGTGTGTACGTCACGCAGCAGTTGCGGGACGTTGCACTTGTGCTTGCGGCGCTCCGCGATAAACTCCACCACGATGTCGCCGATCTGCCAGACCGCGCCGGCCATGAGGATCAGCAGGATGATGAGGCAGGGGATCATCAGCGCCTGGGCGATGGTATGCAGTATTTCACTCAAAGAGATCATGTGTGTTTGCTCCTATTCCTGTTTCTCGCCCCGCAGATGGGGCGTATTTTTCCCGTTACCTGCCCCGCAGGGGCGGGTAACATATTTGCTTTTGTATGTGGTTTTGGTCTTGCCGTTCAACAAAGAGAGGAGGTGGGAGGGGCGGCTTTTCCCCTCCCACCCTTATGGAAAGCTGACAGTCTCCGTTCAGACTGTCTCGGCTTGACAAGGGT
>ENA-UOJO01004794-UOJO01004794.1-human-gut-metagenome-genome-assembly--contig:-P57-NODE-4794-length-11308-cov-8.570515_pt1 | contig 11308 bp, 7 predicted proteins | sample MGYA00242351_ERZ723898 | MGnify/ENA metagenome assembly ERZ723898 | reverse complement strand
CCTTCGGGACATTTCCCCCTGATAGGGGGAATCGGCCCCTGGGAGGGGAGCCTTAGGGGGTCTCGGGCTCGGTGGGTTGCGCCTCCGGGGTCTCGGCAGGATCCTCCGCGGGGTCCTCAGAGGCAGGCTGGTCTTCGGTGGGGGCGGGAGCTTCCGGTTCTTCTTCCTCGGGGACGGGCGCAGGGCAGGCCGGGACGTCTTCGGCGTCCCAGTAATAGCCGCCCGCCATATCCTCGTCATACCGCAGCCGCAGCGTGCTGCCGTCCAGCAGATCGCGCAGCACGTCCACGTGGCAGGACACGCCGTCGAGCGTCACGATGTTCCACCAGTACGCCTCGCCGCCGCGCAGACCGCTGACGGTCCTGCAGCTGAGCCCCGCCTCGTCACACAGCAGCTGCCAGCTCTGTGCCATGCTTTTGCTGTTCGCCACGCCCTGGCAGAGCGCGGAATAGACCGGCGTGCGGCTGTCGCCCTGCTGATACGGGAAGCGCTCGGCCAGATAGGTGAACAGCAACGCGGCCTTCTCCGTCTCGCTCGTACAGTAGCGGACGTAGACCTCCGCGGCGGTCAGACTCTCGCGCACGTCCTGCTGCATCTCCTGCAGCTCCCGCCGGGAGGCGGGATAGGAAAAGACCAGCTCCACGATCCGGTTGCGGGCGTCGGCGGGGTATTCGGTGACGGTCAGCTCCGGCTCGGCCGCATGCTCGCGCAGGTGGCTGTCGCAGTAGCTCTGCACAAGGGCGGCATAGTCCGGCCGGCCGGGATAGGTCGCGTAGAGGGTCAGATGGTCGTCGTAGTCCTCCAGCGCCCGGCTGATAAGACGCCCGGCCTCGTTCTCGCCGCCGACGTATTCGATCTCGTCCAGCGGCGTCAGGACGTCCCGGAACGTAATATCGACCTTGATCTCGTAATAGGCGACGATCAGGGTGCAGTCGTGCGTGATATAGTCGATGGCGTAGGCGCCGATCGGATCCTCGCGGGCGATCTCATAGACGGCCTGCGGCAGATCCGCTTCGATATCCGCCTCGTACTGGCTCGTATGGATGACGCCGTGCTCCACGCCGTTCTGGACAAGCGTGCGCAGGGCGTTTTTGAGCATCTTGTAGTTGCTGACCGTCAGCACGTCGCTCTGCTGCTCGGTCTTGGTCCCGGGGTTGTGCGGGGTGACGAGGGTGTATTCCGACGGCACCAGCGCGGCGCAGCCGCACAGAAGGAGCAGAAGCAGGGCGAAAAGGACGGTCAGAAGTCTTCGTTTCAAGCCGGTCCCTCCTTACAGCTCGTCGCCCGCGCGGCGGAAGCCCTCGCCCAGCACCTGATGGGCCGGCAGGAGGATGACGAACGCGTCGGGGTCGATCTCGCGGACGATGGTCTTGAGCTCGGGCAGCTCGCGCTGACGCACGGCCGACATGAGGACCGGCCGCGGCTGGCCCGTATAGCTGCCGCTGCCGTCAAGGACGGTCGCGCCGCGGTCGAGCCGGGTCTCGATCTGCTTGGAGACCTGCTGGTAGTGCTCGGAGATGATGAGCGCGACGGTGGAATGGTCCAGCCCGTAGAGCAGCTGATCCATGACGACCGACGAGACCGCCAGCGGCAGGGCGCTGTAGAGCGTCCTGGAGATATCGCGGAAGACAACGCCCGTCAGGAAGATGATGAACAGGTCGATCGCCAGCAGGACCTTGCCGAGGCTGGCCGAGCGGAAGCGGCGGCGCAGAAGCTTGGCCGCGATGTCGGACCCGCCCGTCGTCGCTCCGGAGAGGAAGACGAGACCGAGCCCGAGGCCGACCAGCAGCCCGCCGTAGAGGCTGTCGAGCAGGATCTCGGTCTTCGGGGCCGGGATCACGGCGAACAGATCGATGAACGCGGAGCTCAGGAGCATCCCGGCCAGCGACCCGAACAGGAACTTTTTCCCCAGCTTGCGCGCGCCGAGGACGAACAGCGGCACGTTCAGCAGCATCGTCAGCACGCCGATGGAGCCGAAGCCGAGGAGCTCGCGGAGGATCATGGCCAGACCGCTCATGCCGCCGACGTTCAGGCTGTTCGGCTCCAGAAACAGGTCGAAGCCCAGCGCGAAGATCGCGCAGCCGAGGGTGATCTTCCATCCCATCTGCCAGATGGTCCTGCATGTTTCTCGTTTCAAACCGTCATCCTCCCTATTGTGTTCGTGCGGGTTTTATCATTCCCTGCGTCAGATGTCCAGCTTCATCTGGGTCTCGCCGATATCCTCGGGGCGGACGAGCGCGCCGGCGGCGGGCAGCGTGCGGGCCGAATAGCGGCCGACGTTGCTGATCGGCGTTTTTTCCAGCTCCGCGGCCGATTCGACGACGGCCTTGCGCTTGAGGCTCATCACGGCCACGCCCTGCGCCGAACGGGTGGTCTTGACGGCGAGCTGGGCCGTGGAGAAGATGAGCGCGCGGCCATCCGAGGCGCGGACAACGATCTGCTTCTCCTCCGGCAGGTCGATGATCGCCCTGACCGGGCTCTTGTCGGAGTAGGCGCCGGTGAGGCGCTTGCGGTTGGACTTCGTGTCGTAGCAGCTGGCGGCGATCTTGGCCGCCTTGCCGTTTTCGAAGACGAAGAGCAGGTTCCCCTCATATTTTCCGGGGAATACGGCCGTGAGGAAGCTCTCGCCCTCGTCGAAGCCGAGCTTGCCGGGCAGGTAATCGCCGAGCGCGGAGGCCTTGCCGTCGGCAAAGTCGGAGATGCGGGTCTTGTAGACCTGATATTTGTCGGTGAAGACGAGCATTTCGCTGCTGTTCTGCGCGGGGCAGGTCAGAAGCAGGCTGTCGCCCTCCTTGAATTTCTGCTCGCCGGACATGCGCAGCGACTGCGGCGTGATCTTCTTGAAATAGCCCTCGCGGGAGAGGAAGACGGTGACGGGATAGTCGTTTTCCGGCTCGTCGTCGGGCTCCTGCTGCAGCTCGTGGTCGTAGACAAGGGTGGTCTTGCGCTCCTTGCCGTATTTCTGCGCGACCTGCTCGAGCTCCTTGCAGATGAGCGCCTGCACCTTCTTTTCGGAGCCGAGCGTCGCTTCGAGCTCGGCGATCTCCTTTTCCAGAGACTCCGTCTCCTTCAGGCGGTTCAGGATGAATTCCTTGTTGATGTTTCGCAGCTTGATCTCGGCGACGTATTCGGCCTGGATCTGGTCGATGCCGAAGCCGATCATGAGGTTCGGGACGACCTCGGCGTCAAGCTCCGTCTCGCGGATGATGGCGATGGCCTTGTCGATATCGAGAAGGATCCGGCCGAGGCCCTTGAGCAGGTGCAGCTTGTCCTTCTTTTTGTTCATCTGGAAATAGAGCCTGCGGCGCACGCACTCGGTCCGCCACGCGGTCCACTCCTGCAGGATCTCGCGCACGCCCATCACGCGCGGCATGCCGGCGATGAGGATGTTGAAGTTGCAGCCGAAGGCGTCCTGCAGCGTCGTCGTCTTGAACAGCTTCTGCATGAGCTTGTCGGGGTCGGCGCCGCGCTTGAGGTCGATGGTAAGCTTGAGGCCGTTCAGGTCGGTCTCGTCGCGCATGTCGCTGATCTCGCGGACCTTGTTGGCCTTGATGAGCTCGGCGACCTTGTCGAGGATGATCTCGGTGGCGGTGGTATAGGGGATCTCATAGATCTCGATCATGTTCCCCTCTTTGACATAGCGCCATTTTGCCCGCAGGCGGAACGAGCCGCGGCCCGTCTGGTAGATCTGCAGCATCTGCGCCGGATCGTAGAGGATCTCGCCGCCCGTCGGGAAATCCGGGGCCGGGAGCGTGTCGAGCAGGTCCGCGTCCGGGTTTTTGATGAGCGCGATCGTCGTGCGGCAGACCTCGGCGAGGTTAAACGAGCAGATGTTCGACGCCATACCGACGGCGATGCCCATGTTGGCCGAGACGAGGACGTTCGGGAAGGTCGTCGGCAGGAGGACAGGCTCCTGCATGGAGCCGTCGTAGTTGTCGACAAAGTCGACGGTGTCAGCGTCGATGTCGCGGAAGAGCTCCTGGCAGATCGGCTCGAGCTTCGCCTCGGTGTAGCGGGAGGCGGCGTAGGCCATGTCGCGGGAGTAGACCTTGCCGAAGTTGCCCTTGGAGTCGACGAAGGGGTGCAGCAGCGTCTCGTTGCCGCGGGCGAGGCGGACCATGGTCTCATAGATGGCAGCGTCGCCGTGAGGGTTCAGCTTCATCGTCTGGCCGACGATGTTGGCGGATTTTGTGCGGGGCTTGGTGAGAAGCCCCATCTCATACATGGTATAGAGCAGCTTGCGGTGCGACGGCTTGAAGCCGTCGATCTCCGGGATGGCGCGCGAGACGATGACCGACATGGCGTAGGGCATGTAGTTCGACTCCAGCGTCTGGCAGATCGGCTGCTCGAGCACCTCCGCCCGCAGCCCCATCACATTCGGGTCGTCCTGCTTTCTGCTTTCCGGTTGTTTTTTCTTTGGCATAGTGATTCGTTCCTTATTGTCTGGCGGCCGGAGACCGCCGGGAATTCTGGGTCATGGAGGTCGCATCCCAGACGGAGCAGATTCCGCAGACGGAACCTCTCCGCCTCACTTCGTTCGGCACCTCCCCTTAGCAAGGGGAGGCTTTGGGCTTGCGCAAACGCAAGGCTCCCCTTGTCAAGGGGAGCTGGCCCGAAGGGCCTGAGGGGTTAGTCCGCCGCAGCGGACATGGCTCCCCTTTCAGGGGAGCTGTCAGCCGCAGGCTGACTGAGAGGTCGTCGCAAATTTGCTGCAACCTCTCCGTCTCGGCTGCGCCGAGCCACCTCCCCTGAGAGGGGAGGCTTTGGATTTTCACACGCACCAAGGCTTCCCCTATAGGGGGGAGCCTTTGGACGGGTCACGACACGTCCAGCTGGTCGAGGTATTTGTAGCCGTTTTCGGCGATGTGGTCTTTGCGGCCCTGGAGGTTGTCGCCGAGGAGGAGGTCGAAGACCTGCATGGTGCGTTCCATGTCCTCGGGCATGACCTTGATGAGGCGGCGGGTGGCGGGGTTCATGGTGGTCATCCACATCATCTCGGGGTCGTTTTCGCCGAGGCCCTTGGAGCGGTTGATGGAGAGCTTCCTGCCCTCGAGCTTCTTGACGATCTCGGTCTTCTCCGCGTCGGTGTAGGCGAACCACGTCTTGTCCTTGCAGGTGATCTCATAAAGGGGCGACTCCGCGATATAGACGTAGCCCTCCTGGATGAGCGTGGGGCAGAGCCGGTAGATCATGGTCAAAATCAGCGTGCGGATCTGGTAGCCGTCGACGTCGGCGTCGGTGCAGATGATGACCTTGTTCCAGCGGAGGTTCTCAAGGTCGAACGCGGACAGGTCCTTCGTCTTCTTCGTCTGCACCTCTACGCCGCAGCCGAGCACGCGGATGAGGTCGGTGATGATGTCGGATTTGAAAATGCGCTCGTAATCGGCCTTCAGGCAGTTGAGGATCTTGCCGCGGACGGGCATGATGCCCTGGAACTCCGCGTCGCGCGAGAGCTTGACGGAGCCAAGGGCGGAATCGCCCTCGACGATATAGATCTCACGCTTTGACACATCCTTCGTGCGGCAGTCGACGAACTTCTGCACACGGTTGGCGATGTCAAGGCTGCCGGTCAGCTTCTTTTTGATGTTCAGGCGGGCCTTTTCGGCCGACTCGCGGCTCCGCTTGTTGACGAGGACCTGATTGGCGATGCGGTCGGCCTCCTGCTTGTTTTCGATGAAGTAGACGTGCAGACGGTCGCGGAAGAACTCGGTCATGGCGTCCTGCACGAATTTATTCGTGATGGCCTTTTTGGTCTGGTTCTCGTAGGAGGTCTGCGTGGAGAAGCAGTTCGTCACGAGAACGAGGCAGTCGGCCACGTCCTGGAACGTGAGCTTCGACTCGCCCTTGGTGTATTTGCCCGCCTGCTTGCAGTAGGCATCGATGGCGTAGACGAAGGCGTTTTTGACGGCCTTTTCCGGCGCGCCGCCGTGCTCGAGCCAGGAGGAGTTGTGGTAATACTCCAGACGGCTGACGCGGTTGGAGAAGCACAGGGCGGCGGAGATGCGGACCTTGTACTCCGGCTTGTCCTCGCGGTCGCGGCCCTTGCGCTCGGCCTGCCAGAACTGCGGCATGGTGAGCGTCTGCTCGCCCGCGATCTCGTTGACATAATCCAGTATCCCGTTGGGATAGCAGTAGTCGGTCTTCGTGAATTTCCCGTCTTCCTCGTTGCGGAAGGTAAAGGTCACGCCCGCGTTGACGACGGCCTGGCGCTTGAGGATGTCCTCAAAGTACTCCTTGGGGATATCGATGTCGGTGAAGACCTCGAGATCGGGCTTCCAGCGGAAGACGGAGCCGGTGGCCTTGCGGTCGGTCGGTTCCTTTTTCATTTTGCCGACGAGCTCGCCCTTTTCAAAGTGGAGGGAGTATTTATAGCCGTCGCGGCGGATAGTGGCGTCGAAGTATTCGGACGAATACTGCGTGGCGCAGGAGCCGAGGCCGTTGAGGCCGAGGGAGAATTCGTAGTCGCCGCCGGTATTGTTCTGATATTTGCCGCCCGCGTAGAGCTCGCAGAAGACGAGCTCCCAGTTGTACCGCCCCTCTTTTTCGTTCCAGTCGACGGGACAGCCGCGGCCGAAGTCCTCGACCTCGATGGAATGGTCGGCAAAGCGGGTGACCAGGATCTGTTTGCCGTAACCCTCGCGCGCCTCGTCGATGGCGTTGGAGAGGATCTCAAAGACGGCGTGCTCGCAGCCCTCGAGGCCGTCGGAGCCGAAGATGACCGCCGGCCGCAGCCGGACGCGGTCCGCGCCCTTCAAAGACGAGATGGACTCGTTTCCGTAGGCTTTTTGTTGTTTCATGCGGATTCCTCACAATATTTCGTGCTGTAAGTTGGGCGAATAGCCCACTATATTGATTATACTATACTTTCTTTCCCAGCCAAAGTCAAGGTTTCCACTTCCGGCGGGGAGTTGTCGAAACCTCTCAAAAAGGAGATGGAAAGTTTGGTCTATTTTTTCCCCGGCAGACGGTTGCAGTCCGGCGCGATTCGCGGTATCATTTATGGTGAACAAATATGATTCTGTGCAACTACGAAGAAAAGGAAAAGAACATCATTATGGCAAAAATCGGATTTGATCTTGAAAAGTATCTGCGTCTGCAGTCTGAGCGGATCCTCGAGCGCGTGCACACCTTCGGCGGCAAGCTCTATCTGGAATTCGGCGGCAAGCTGTTTGACGATTATCACGCCTCGCGCGTGCTGCCGGGCTTCCTGCCGGACAGCAAGATGAAGGTGCTGCTGCAGCTCAAGGACCAGGCGGAGATCGTCATCGCCATCAACGCGGCCCACATCGAGATGAACAAGCGCCGGGGCGATCTCGGCATCACCTACGATCTGGACGTGATGCGGCTGATCGATACCTTCCGCTCCATCGGGCTGTACGTCGGCAGCGTCGTCATCACGCAGTACGCCGGGCAGCACGCGGCCGACCTGTTCCAGCGCAAGCTGGAGGCACTGGGCGTGAAGGTCTACCGCCACTACCCCATCGCGGACTATCCCTCGAACATCGGCCTCATTGTCTCCGACGACGGCTACGGCAAAAACGAGTATATCGAGACCAGCCGCCCCATCGTCATCGTGACCGCGCCGGGCCCCGGCTCGGGCAAGATGGCCACCTGCCTCAGCCAGCTGTATCAGGAGCACAAGCGCGGCGTGAACGCGGGCTACGCCAAGTATGAGACGTTCCCGATCTGGAATCTCCCGCTCAAGCACCCGGTCAACCTCGCCTACGAGGCGGCGACGGCCGATCTGGCCGACGTCAACATGATCGACCCCTTCCATCTCGAAGCCTACGGCGAGACGACGGTCAACTACAACCGCGATATTGAAATTTATCCGGTCCTTGAGACGATCTTCCGCTCCATCTTCGGCGAGTGCCCGTACAAGAGCCCGACGGACATGGGCGTCAACATGGCGGGCTTCGCCATCTGCGACGACGAGGTCTGCCGCGAGGCGTCGTATCAGGAGATCATCCGCCGCTACTTTGCCTCTGCCTGCGCCGTCAAGAAGGGCATCGCCATGCCCGAGGAGCTACGCAAGCAGGAGATGCTCATGAACTCCCTGCATCTGGACGTCAGCATGCGCAAAACCGTCCCCGCCGCCCGGGCCAAGGCCGCCGAGACCGGCGCGCCCGCCGCCGCCATCGAGCTGCCGGACGGCCGGATCGTCACCGGCAAGACCTCCGGGCTCATGGGTGCGTCCTGCGCCGCCCTGCTCAACGCCATCAAGCTCTCCGCCGGGATCGACGACCGCGTGAACCTCATCTCCCCCATGGTCCTCGCACCCATTCAGCATCTGAAGATCGAGCATCTCGGCAACTCCAACCCCCGCCTGCACACCGACGAGGTGCTGATCGCGCTGTCCATCAGCGCCGTCACGAACCCGACGGCAGAGCTGGCCATGGAGGCGCTGGCCTCGCTTCGCGGCAGCCAGGTGCATTCATCCGTCATTTTGTCCTCCGTCGACGAGGGCATGTTCAAGCGTCTGGGCATGAACGTCACGTTTGAGCCTGTCTATCAGTCGCACACGCTCTATCATAAGTGAGGTACCGCATTCTATGGATCACCCGCGCAGCAAATTACCCGCCGTTCTCGCCATCCTGTTCTGCATCGCGCTGCTCGGCGGTGTAGGCGTGCTTCTTTGGAAGACGCTCCCGGAAAAGCAGCAGCCGCAGCAGGCCGAGACCATCCAGACCGACTCCGTCTTCTCCTCCGAGCAGACCGCCGTGGAGCCGGAGCGCGAAGCGCCGTATGAGGGCGAGCTGCCCGAGCAGGCCGAGGCCGCGCAGCCGGAGCAGCCGGACAGCGAGCAGCCGTCCGAGCCCGCCGCGGATCCCGCCGCGCCGGACGACACCCCCGTCACCGACGCGCAGAAGACCGCACAGGCCACCCTCGCCTCCATGACGGAGGATGAGAGGCTCTGGCAGCTGTTCTTCGTCACGCCGGAGGCCATCACGAACGTCAATACCGCCACCGTCGCGGGCGAGGCGACAAAAAATGCGCTCGCGCAGTATCCGGTCGGCGGCATCGTCTACTTTGCCAAGAACCTTGAAGACCGGGCGCAGGCCGCTGCGCTGCTCGCCAACACGCAGTCGTATGCGAAGATCCCGCTGTTTCTGGGCGTGGATGAGGAGGGCGGCACGGTCAGCCGCATCGGCGCGAACGAGGCGCTGGGCGGCACGAAGGTCGCCGACATGCGTTCCTTCGGCCAGAGCGCCGATCCCGCGCAGGTCTATGCCGCCGGGCAGACGCTCGCGGCCAATCTGACCGGCCTCGGCTTCAATCTGGATTTCGCGCCGGACTGCGACGTCGTCTCCGGCGTTGACAGCGTGATCGGCAGCCGCTCGTTCGGCTCGGATCCGGAGCTGTGCGCGTCGCTCGCGGGCGTCATCGTCAAGAGTCTGCGGGCAGAGGGCATCGTCTCCTGCCTCAAGCACTTCCCCGGCTACGGCAGCGCCACGGTCGACGATCACAACGGCACGTCCATCGTGGAAAAAACGCTGGATGAGCTGGAACGCTGCGACCTGGTCCCCTTCCAGTCGATCATCGCGCAGGAAGGGAGCGTCCCGTTCGTCATGGTCACGCACCTGTCCTACCCGAACGTGACCGGCAGCGACACGCCCGCCGATCTTTCCTCCGCCATCGTGACCGACATCCTGCGGGACAAGCTCGGCTACCAGAACGTCATCATCACCGACTCGCAGTCCATGTCCTCCATCACCGACCACTATTCCGCAGGCGAGGCCGCCGTACAGGCGCTTGCCGCCGGGTGCGACATGATCCTCATGCCGTCTGACCTGCAGGGCGCGTTCGACGCGGTCAAAGCCGCCGTGGCAGACGGCACGCTGACGCAATCGCGCATCGACGAGAGCGTGCTGCGCATCCTGACCGTCAAGGCGGAATACGGGATCTTACAGTAAAGCAAGCCGGCGCAGCTATACAGAAAGGAAGTGCATCCGATGTCCGTGAAGCCGAACAAAAAGCCCTCCTTTGCCCTGGGTCTGATCCTGATCCTGCTTTTGCTGGCTGCCGTCATTCTCGGCGGCAGCTGGGTGGTGCGGCAGGCCTTTCTGCCGCGGCAGTCCGATGCACGGCCGGCGGTGGCAGCCGTCTCCGGCCAGCCGGCCGCCGCGGCGCAGCTGCCGGTACAGACCGCGGAAGAGACCGTCTCCGGCGCGCAGCCGGAGGCGGTCCCGGAACCTGCGACCGAGCCGGAGCCGGAGCCCGCGCGCGTCACGCTGATGGCGGTGGGCGACGATCTGATCCACAACTGCGTCTACTGGTCCGCCGAGACGCCCGAGGGCGGCTACGACTTCACCCCGTTTTTTGACGACATCCGCCCCATCGTGCAGCAGTACGACCTCGCCTGCATCAATCAGGAGACCATTCTGGTCCAGGATCGATCGCTGATCGCGAGCTATCCGATCTTCGGCTCGCCCATCGAGGTCGCCGATGCGCTGGCGGACGCGGGCTTCAATGTGGTGACCTTCGCCGGGAACCACTGCTTCGACAAAAAGGAGACCGGCGTCACCGACACGCTCCGCTACTTCCATGAAACTTACTCCGACATCACGACGCTCGGCATCCACGACTCGGAGGCCGATGCTGCGGTCATCCCCATCGTGGAGAAAAACGGCATCCGCATCGCCATGCTGAATTTCACCTACGGGCTCAACAACTCCATGCCCGAAAAGCGCTGGATGGTGGATATGCTCTCGAGCACCGACACGGTCTGCGGCCGCATCGCGCAGGCCAAGCAGGAGGCCGACTTCGTCATCGTCTTCCCGCACTGGGGGACGGAGGACGAGCTTTCGCCGGATGAGAGTCAGCTGCGCTGGGCGCAGGAGATGGCGGACGCGGGCGCGGATCTCATCATCGGCGGCCATCCGCACACGCTGCAGCCGACCGGGCTGCTCACAGCCGCGGACGGCCGGGACGTTCCGGTCTACTACAGCCTCGGCAACTTCCTGTCGCACCAGAAGGAGATGATCAATCTGCTCGGCGGCATGGCGAGCGTCACGATCGTCAAGGACAAGGATGGCGCACGCGTGGAGGAATACGAGCTGAAGCCCACCATCAACGTCATCCTCCGCGACCCGGCGTCCGGCTGGTATGACTACCGCCCCATGCTCCTGGAGGACTACACCCCCGAGCTCGCCGCCCAGAACCGCTTCACCGACTGCACCGTCGAGGCCATGCAGACTCTGTATGAGGATATCGTCGGATAACCAGAGGCTCCCCTCCCAGGGGCCGATTCCCCCTATCAGGGGGAAATGTCCCGAAGGGACAAAAGGGGTAGGGATGCTGGCAGCCG
>ENA-UOJO01004773-UOJO01004773.1-human-gut-metagenome-genome-assembly--contig:-P57-NODE-4773-length-11349-cov-8.176997_pt1 | contig 11349 bp, 10 predicted proteins | sample MGYA00242351_ERZ723898 | MGnify/ENA metagenome assembly ERZ723898 | reverse complement strand
AGCGTTCGGTTCGCATCCGAGAGGTCGAGAGTTCGAGTCTCTTCAGGTCCACCATTGTCGTCGTGAACTGCACAGGTTCACGACGGCTTTTTTATTGACAGCTGCACCTTTGCGGCTATATGGCACGATCAAAAAGACGCAGGAATCAAATTCCTGCGTCTTTTTTGCATGTATTGATGGGGGTGTTCCTCAGTGCCCGGCCCGGCTGGGGATCGTCTGGAGCTCGAAGCGATAGGTCTGTCCGGCGTCCGGGTATTTTTCGCGGTCGACCGGGCTCAGGAACATATCCAGCGGCCGGACCCAGAGGCCGCCGTCGCCGTAAAGCTTGCGGTAGATCACGCAGGGCTCGTTCGTCTCGGAATCACGGGCAAGCGCCTCCACCAGATAATAATCCCCCTTGAAATGGCGGTAGACCTGCCCCAGCTGTACGTCACGCATGGAAAGCCTCCTTGTACTTTGATGCACCCATCATATCCGGGCGGCGGCCGCGTGTCAAGAAAAAGAGAGCTTGCCAAGCGTGGGAAACTGTGCTATGCTGTCATAACGCGTGTGCGCCGCTCGTTTACAGACTGTTTACAAATCGGCTGCAACCGCCGCGGCGGCGCTGCGTCTGTAAAGACAGCGCGGATGACCGCGCAGAACATTTTCCAGGAGGATCTTACGTATGAAAAAATGGATCGCAATGCTGCTTGCCGTGATGACGGCAGTTTCTCTGACGGCCTGCGCCGCGAAAAGCGGCGGACAGGAGACGGCGTCTGACATTCCGGACGCGCTGACGATTCTGAATACTGTCTGGGCAAGCTATTCTGAAGACGAAAAATTCCCGGCTGCGGGCGGCGATTATTCCGAAGAAAACATGACTGACGGCAAGCCCGGCAAGGTCTCGCTCGAGAAGCCGTCGGAGATCGAATATCTGCTGACGCTCCCGGCCTCCGTGATTGAGGAAGCGGATGACGCAGCCTCGCTGTTCCACATGATGAACGGCAACACGTTCACCTGCGGCGTTCTGCATCTGAAGGATGCCGGCCAGCTGGACGCGGCAGGCGGAGAGGTCAAGACCTATGTGATGAACACGCAATGGATGTGCGGCTTCCCGGACAAGCTGGTCGTCGCCAGCCTGGACGGCTATCTGATCTCCGTCTTCGGCGCAGAGGATCTGGTCGATACCTTCCGCGACAAGCTGCAGACTGCCTATCCCGGTACGCAGATCGTCTCTGACGACCCGATCGCATAACAACTTTGAAGTAAGGGGCTGCCATGCTGTTTTCAAGCGTTCCGTTTCTGTTTTATTTCCTGCCGTGCGTTCTGCTCGTCTATTTTCTGGTGCCGGGAACGCTGAAAAACGGTGTGCTGCTGCTCGCCAGCCTGTTGTTTTACGGCTGGGGCGAGCCGCGGTATCTGCTCGTGATGCTGGCGGCGATCGTGCAGGGCTATGTCTTCGGCCTGCTGATCGAAAAAAGCCGCGGAAAGCGGCGGGCCGGGCTTTATCTGGCGCTGTCGGTGCTGCTGAGTCTGGGGACGCTGGCGTATTTCAAGTACGCCGATTTTATGATCCGGAATCTCAACGCGCTGACGGGCCTGTCTGTCCCGCTGCTTTCGCTCGCGCTGCCGGTCGGCATCAGCTTCTATACCTTCCAGATCCTGAGCTATACCGTCGACGTGTACCGCGGGACGGTCCCGGCACAGCGGAACCTGATCGATCTGGCAGCGTATATCGCCATGTTCCCGCAGCTCATCGCCGGACCGATCGTCCGCTATTCCGATATCGCGCCGGAGCTGCGGAGCCGTACCCACACGCTTTCGGACGCGGCGGCCGGGACGCGGCGCTTCGTGCTGGGGCTGGCAAAGAAGATCTTGTTTGCCAATCTGCTTGGCGAGCTGGTGTCCGGCTTCCGCGCCTCGCAGGAGCAGTCAGTGCTGTATTTCTGGTTGGGCGCGGCCGCGTTCACGCTGCAGATCTATTACGATTTTTCCGGCTACAGCGATATGGCCATCGGTCTCGGCCGCATCCTCGGCTTTCACTTTCCGGAAAACTTCCGCTATCCCTACTGCGCCGGCAGCATCACGGAATTCTGGCGGCGGTGGCATATTTCCCTTGGCAGCTGGTTCCGGGATTATCTCTATATCCCGCTGGGCGGCAACCGGAAGGGGAAGGGACGGCAGCTGCTGAACATTCTTCTCGTCTGGCTGGCGACCGGCCTGTGGCACGGGGCGGACTGGACATTCGTTCTGTGGGGACTTCTGTATGCGGCGCTGCTGACGGCAGAAAAGCTGTTTTTTATGCGCGGGCTGAAAAAGCTCCGCGTGCTCAACCACATCTATGTGCTGCTGTTCGTCACGCTCGGCTTCGTGCTCTTTGACGCGGACAGCGTCCGCAGCGCGGCCGCGTCTGTCTGCGCGATGTTCGGCGGCGGGGGACTGCCGCTCGCCGGGCAGGAGAGCCTGTACGCGCTCAGAAGCGGCGCGGTGCTGCTCCTGAGCGCCGCGGTCGGCGCGACGCCGCTGCCGCGGCGGCTGATCACAGCCGTGCAGCAGAAACAGGCTGGACGGGCAGTGCTCGCCGTGCTGGAGCCGGTGGGTCTCTGCCTGCTGCTGGCCGTGTGTACGGCGTTTCTGGTCGACGGCTCGTTCAATCCGTTCCTGTATTTCCGGTTTTAGGAGGGCCCGCGATGGAAAAACGAAAAAACCTCGCCGTCGTCTGCCTGACGGCGGCCTTCCTGCTCGGGTTTCTGATCTGGGGGCTTTGCAAGCCGGATGACGCTGTCTCCGTCAGCGAACGGCGGAAGCTCGCGCAGAAGCCGGAGCTGACGCTCTCGTCGGTCCTGCGCGGTGAGTTCATGACGAAATTTGAGACCTACACGCTCGACCAGTTCCCGCTGCGGGACAGCTTCCGGCGGCTCAAAGCCGTGACGCTCCTGGACGTGCTGCAGGAAAAGGACAATAACGGCATCTATCTGGCCGACGGCTATGCGGCGAAGCTCGACCCGTCCATCGACGAAGCCTCCGTGCAGCACGCGGCGGACCGGTTCCAGCTCGTCTATGACCGCTATCTGGCCGGGACCGATGCGAAGGTCTACGCGGCCGTCATCCCGGATAAAAACGCCTTCCTGGCCCGGCAGAACGGCTATCCGGCCTATGATCCGGCAGACCTATCCGCGCTGCTGGCACAGAGCATGCCGTATGCGTCCATGATCGACCTGACCCCCGCGCTGTCGCTGGACAGCTATTACCATACCGACCTGCACTGGCGGCAGGAGGCGCTGCTGCCGGTCGCCCGGACGCTGGCCGAGGCCCTCGGCGTGACGCTGACGGAGGACTATGAGACCATAACGGCCGATCAGCCCTTCTACGGCGTCTACTGCGGGCAGTCGGCGCTGCCGCTGGAGCCGGAGCCGCTGCGGTATCTGACGAACGACACGCTGCGCGGCTGCACGGTCTATGACTATGAGACCGGCAGCGAGCTGCCCGTCTACGATCTGCAGCAGCTGGTAGGGGAGGACGCGTATGCGGTCTTCCTCTCCGGCTCCAAAGCGCTCCTGACCATCACCAACCCGGCAGCAAAGACGGACCGGGAACTCGTCGTCTTCCGCGACTCGTTTGCCAGCAGCCTCACACCGCTGCTTGCAGGGGCCTATGCAAAGATCACGCTCGTGGATATCCGCTACCTCCAGCCCGAGCGCCTCGGCACCTGGCTGACCTTCGATACCCAGGACGTCCTCTTCCTCTACAGCGCCCCCGTCCTCAACAGCAGCGAGACCATCCGCTAAAACAAAACAAGAGCCGCCCATCCGGGGCGGCTCCTGCTGTATATGGAAAAGATCTGCTCTCGAGCGAACAATTGAGGATCGTCAGGTCAGATGCCGAGGAGGCGTTTGGCGTTGCCGCCGAGGATGGCGGCTTTTTCTTCGCCGGAGAGGGGCAGACGGCGGATGTGCTGCAGATCGTTCTGCGGGCTTCCCCAGGGGCAGTCGCTGCCGAACAGGATCCGCTCTGCACCGAAGGCCCGGACAAGGGACACGAAAGCTTCGTCGGAAAGCATCTGCCGGTCCAGCGGCAGCGCTTCATCCCGCGGGGTGAGCGAGCCGAGGGAGAAGGACGTATCGAGCAGGGCAGACGTATCTGCCAGCAGCTCCGGCACCTGCTCCCAGCAGCGCCAGCCGCCCATGTGCGCCAGCACGAGCTTCACCGGACCGACCTGCCGCAGCGCGCTGCGCGCCTTTTCCGGCGTGCAGCAGGCACAGCCGGGGAAGCCAATGTCATAGCCTGCGTGCGTGACCACGATGAGACCGAGCGCACCGGCGCGCTCAAGAATGCGCAGGTATTTGGGGTCGTCCAAATCGGTCTTCTGATAGGCCGGGTGGATCTTGACGCCGCGCATGTTGGCCGCGGCGAGGCGGTCGAGCTCCTGCTTCCAGTCTTCGTAATCCGGGTGGATGCAGCCGAAGGAGAACATATTTGTGACGAACGCGTGTTCGTTGTGCGCGGCGGCATAGTCGTTGATGTGATGGACCTGCTCCGGCTTTGTGGCGACGGGGAGGATGATCGAGCGGTCGACGCCCGCGGCGCGTTCGGCCAGCAGAAGCCCCGCGGCGGTGCCGCAGGTGTAAGCGGTGATGTTCGCCTGGCGGGAAAGACGGTCGATCGCAGCGTCTGCAATCGGGTCCGGGAAGGTATGGGTATGGAAATCAATGATCATGCGGGCCTCATTCCTCAACTGCGGCCGGGGCCGTTGGTGTGCCACTGGAAGCGGGATTCCGTGCCGTGCAGCAGCCGGCCGATGTTGGAGCGGTGCGCCCAGATGACCAGCGCCGCGATGGCGAGCGAGAGGGCAAAGACCGTCCAGTTGCCGCGGAAAAAGAGCAGCGTCGTGACCGGGAAGCTGAACGCACCCGTCACAGAGCCGAGCGAGACATATCTCGTCGTCAGCCAGAGCAGCAGAAACAGCCCCCAGCCGACAGCGGCGATGCGCCAGTCGAGCAGCAGCAAAAGCGTGCCGCTGCAGAGAATACCCTTGCCGCCCTTGAACGAATAGAAGGCGGGGAAGATGTGCCCGATCACGCAGAAGAGCGCGGAAAAGTACTCGCCCTCCAGCCGCAGCCCCAGATATTCGCCGAAGACGATCGAGCCGAGCTTGACCGCGACGAACGCCTTGAGCATGTCGATCAGAATGACGCTGACGGCAAACTTGCCGCCGTACACCCGGTAGAAGTTGGTCAGCCCCGCGTTATGGCTGCCGTGCTTGCGGATATCGTCGTGATAAAACAGAAACGAGGTAATGATCGCGCCGTTGCAGCAGCCAGCCAGGTACGAGCCGGCGGCCACGCAGACCATCAGCGCGACGGCAGCAGAGGTCAGTTCGTGCATAAATATCCTCCAAATTGATCAGATACCGGTATTCTACCGGATAAACCACGCCGATGCAAGCGGAAAATGGGGAAATCAGTCAGGATCGGGAAAATGTACGAACAAGGGCCGCTTCCATGGAAGCGGCCACATCAGAATGAACAGAATATTAGACCGCTACAGAAAAGTTGACGGAGATCGCTATTACGCGGCCGGGGTCGCTCTTGAGCTCGAGCTTTGCGCCGTGGTACTGTGCAGCGTGCTTCACGATGGACAGGCCGAGACCCGTGCCGCCGACTTCCTTGGAGTGGCTCTTGTCGACGCGGTAGAAGCGCTCGAAGACGCGGCTCTGGTCGGCATACGGGATGCCGATGCCGGTATCCACGACGGAGAGCGTGACGGTCTGGCCATTCTGCCAGACGGAAACGGTGACGCTGCCGCCGGAAATGTTATACTTGATCGCGTTGTCGCAGAGGTTATAGACCATCTCCTGCAGCAGCTGCTCAACACCTTCGATCACGGCGTGCTGGCCGGACAGAGTCAGCGTGATATCCTGTTTCTGCGCGACCGGCCGCAGGCTCTCGATCACCTGGCCGGACAGCGTGTACAGGTCGACCGGCGATTTGGAGAAGTTCGCCGTGCCCTCATCCAGCCGCGACAGCTGGATGATATCGTCGACAAGGTCGATCAGCCGCCGGGACTCGCGATAGATATCGCCGGAGAACTCCTGCATCTTTTCCTTGGGCACCATGCCCTCCTTCATCAGCTCGGCAAAGCCCGTGATGGAGGTCAGCGGCGTCTTGAGCTCGTGCGACACGTTGGCCGAGAATTCCCGGCGCAGCGCCTCGCGCTGTTCACGTTCGGTCACGTCCATGAAGATGATGATCGCGCCGGTCACATGACCGGCTGTGATGACCGGATTGGCAAACAGCTGCCAGGTCCCACCGCCGACGGTGATCTCCTCGTCGCCGCGCGTACCGGCGAGCGCGTTGTCGACCAGATCGAGCAGCTTGCCGGAACAGACTGCCTGATGCAGGTTTTCCGGCTTCTGCGCGTCATCGATGCCGAGCAGGCGCAGCGCGCTGCGATTGCTCGAAAGGATGCTGCACTTGTTGTCGACGATGAGGAAGCCCTCGCGCATGTTCTCCGTGATGGCGTCAAATTCGCGCTGGCGGGTGGAAAGCTCGCTCAGCTGGGTGCGGATGGTGCGGTTCTGCTCCTGCAGGCGGGTGATGAGCGGCTGCAGCTCCGGATAGGTCGGGGTCGCGTTCGGATTATCGGGATTGATGGCGTTGATGGGCCGGACGATCTGCCGCGCCAGCCGCATAGCAAGCAGGCCGCACAGGACCAGCACGAGCACGACGATCCACAAAGACGGCTGCACCAGCATCAGCGCCATGGCCGCAAGGCTCGTTTGCTTTCCTGCCACACGCAGGACTGTCCCGTCCTTCAGCAGAAGAGCATAATAGTTGTTTTTCTCCAGGATCGTGGAGGAATACCGGTCAGAGCGGCCGCTGCCGGTCTCAAAGGCTTCGGCGACCTCCGGCCGCTGGAGATGGTTTTCCATCGTGCTGGAGTCCGCCATATTGTCATAGAGGACCGAGCCGTCTGCCGCGATCCAGGTGATGCGTTCGCCGGACTGCACGGCGGAAAGATACGACTCACCGCCGCAGATCTGCATGCCCTCGGAGATATGCTCCGCCTCGATCGCCAGATTGTCGAATGCCTGCGCCTGATAATTGGAATACATGATAAAGAAGAACAGCAGGATGCACGCGAGCAGAACGGTAAAGCCAATCAGGAATGCATTGCGGAAGATCTTTGCGGTCATGCGTTTTCGCCTCCGATCTTATAGCCGATGCCGCGCACGGTCTCGATATAGCTGCCGGCCTCGCCGAGCTTGACGCGCAGCGTGCGGATGTGTACGTCGAGCGTGCGGTTCTCGCGTTCGGATTCAAAGCCCCAGACCCGGTCCATCAGCGTTGCGCGGGTGAGGACGATGCCCTTGTTCCGCAGCAGCAGGCACAGAAGTTCGAATTCCTTGTTCGTCAGCGTCACATCCTTGCCGCCGACCTTGACCTCGTGGCGGTCCGGAGAGACGAAGAGCAGGCCGAGCGAAAAATCGCCGCTCGCCTGTGCGGGCTCTGCCCGGCGCAGGACCGCGCGGATGCGCGCGATGAGCTCGAGCATGGAGAAGGGCTTGGAAACAAAATCGTCCGCCCCGTGGTCGAGACCGATGACGCGGTCATACTCCGAATTTTTCGCGGTCAGCATGATGATGGGCAGCCGCTTGGTCGCAGGCCGGGCGCGGAGCTTGCGCAGGATGGACAGGCCATCCTCCTCCGGCAGCATGATATCGAGCAGAACGAGCTCCGGCATCTCGGCGTCCATCGCCCGCCAGAATTCCGACGGCAGCGCGAAGCCCTTGGCCTGAAAGCCCTGGCTGTCCAGCCCGTAGAGGACGAGCTTGCGGATGGAGTCGTCGTCTTCCAGTAAATAAATCATCTGTTTCACTCCTTTTGGACATACAATAGAATGGGAATGTAAAATCGTCGTGCCTCTTTTTGTTAAGTTTACGTGAAATGTAAACAAAAAGCAAGATTTAACATGAATTTAAGATAAAACCTACGATACATTTAAGATTCGGCATTTAACATACAATTAATACAACGAGAGGAATGTTATGCGTTGGGTATTTCAAATGTGATCTCCCTGCTCAGCGGCATCGCTCTGTTTCTGTTCGGCATGGCACTGATGGGCGACGGACTGAAGCAGGTGGCGGGCAATAAGCTGGAGCTGATTCTATACCGGCTGACCTGCAGCCCGGTCAAGGGCTTCCTGCTCGGCACGGGCGTGACGGCCGTGATCCAGTCATCCTCGGCGACGTCGGTCATGGTGGTCGGCTTCGTCAACTCCGGGATGATGAAGGTGCGGCAGTCGATCTCCATCGTGCTCGGCGCCATTCTTGGCACGTCCATTACGGGCTGGATCATCTGTCTTTCGGATATCGGCTCCACCGGCGGCTGGATGGACCTGTTTTCAACGGCGACGCTCACAGGCGTGATCTCCGTGATCGGTATCGTGCTGCGCATGGCGAGCAAAGACCCTGCCAAGAAGCACATCGGTGATATCCTGATGGGCTTCGCAGTCCTGATGTTCGGCATGTCCACGATGTCCGCGGCCGTGTCGCCGCTGCGCGAGGATCCGACCTTTATCCGCATCCTGACCTCCTTCTCCAATCCCTTCCTCGGCATCCTTTTCGGTACGCTTTTCACCTGCGTGCTGCAGTCGGCCTCCGCGGCCGTCGGCATTCTGCAGGCGCTGGCCTCGACGGGCATCATCGATTTTTCCATCGCGCTGCCGATCATCATGGGCATCGCCATCGGCGCGGCCATGCCGGTCCTGCTCTCCGCCATCGGCGCTTCGGTCGACGGCAAGCGCACGGCCATGGTCTATCTGGTCGCTGAGGTCACGGGCGTGATTTTCTTTGCCGCGATCTACTACTGTCTTGACGCGCTCATCCGCTTCCAATTCGCAGACCGCATCATGACGAGCGTCTCGATCGCTTTTGCCAATACGGTCTTCCGCTTCATCAAGGTCGTCGCGCTGCTGCCGTTCACGCGCCAGATCGAGAAGGTCGTCGACCTCCTCGTCCCGGACAAGCCGCAGCAGAAGCCGGTCGAGCCCGAGGCCGTCCGGCTCGAAGAACGCTTCATCCAGCACCCGGCGCTGGCCATCGAGCAGAGCCGCCTGACCATCAACGCCATGGCCGAGGAGGCCAAGCGGAACTTTGTCGAGGCTGTCGCCCTGCTGCACGGCTTCTCTGACGAGCGCTATAAGCTGGTCGAGGATCTGGAAAAATCCGTCGACCGCTATGAGGATAAGCTCGGCACGTATCTGGTCAAGGTGACGGAACGGGAGATGACGGTCCGGCAGAACGCCGAGGTCTCCAAATTCCTCCACACGCTCTCCGACTTTGAACGCATCTCCGATCACGCGCTGAACATTGCCGAGGGCGCGAAGGAGCTGCACGAGAAAAACCTCTCCTTCTCCGACGCCGCTGCGCACGAGCTCGAGGTCGTGGAGGCTGCGCTGACGGAGATCCTGTCCACGGCCATCCGTTCCTTTGTCAATAACGATCTGCAGCTGGCGGCCCGCGTTGAGCCGCTCGAGGAGCTGATCGACAACCTCTGCGACGAGCTGAAGCTCCACCATGTCGACCGCCTGCAGAAGGGCCTGTGTACGCTCGGCCAGGGCTTCGTCTTCAACGATCTTCTGACCAACTACGAGCGCGTCGCTGACCATTGCTCCAACATCGCCGTTGCGATGATCGAGCTCGAGTCCGACTCGTTCGACACCCACGAATATCTCAACAGCGTGAAGGAAATGAAATCCGATACCTTTGCGCGCTACTATGAAGAATACAGCCGGATCTATCAGATCTGAGCCCGAACGGCAGGGGAGACCCTGCCGTTCGTCATGACGGAAAGGAGATCACCATGCTGACCGGACGCTTTGCGCCGAGTCCCAGCGGCAGGATGCACCTGGGAAACGTTTTTTCCGCGCTGCTTGCGTGGCTGTCGGTGCGCAGCCGGGGCGGGCGGATGCTGCTGCGCATCGAGGATCTGGATCCGGACCGCTGCCGGCCGGAATACGCCAAGACGCTCAAGCGCGATCTGGACTGGCTCGGGCTGGACTGGGATGCAGAGCAGACACCCCAGTCGCGCCGGACGGAGGCCTACCGCGCGGAGTTTGACAAGCTGGCGGCGCTTGGACTGGTCTATCCCTGCTACTGCTCCCGGGCGGAGCTGCACGCGGCCTCCGCGCCGCACGCGTCGGACGGCACGGTCGTCTACGCCGGGACCTGCCGGGACCTGACGCCGGAGCAGCGCGCGGTAAAGACGCGCGCGCCTGCCTGGCGCGTGCGGGTCCCGGACGAGCGGATCACGGTGCACGACGGCCTGCAGGGCCTGTGGCAGGAGGATCTGGCACGCGACTGCGGTGATTTTATCATCCGCCGCTCCGACGGCGTGTACGCCTACCAGCTGGCCGTCGTGACCGACGATGCCGACGGCGGCGTCACCGAGATCGTGCGCGGCCGGGATCTGCTGTCTTCTACGCCGCGGCAGCTCTGGCTGCAGGAAACGCTCGGCTTTGCGCACCCGGCCTATTACCACGTGCCGCTCCTGACTGCGCCGGACGGGCGTCGGCTGAGCAAGCGGGAAAAGGATCTGGACCTCGGCGCGCTGCGGCAGCGTCTTTCGCCGCAGGAGCTGCTCGGGCAGCTGGCGTATCTGGCAGGTCTGCAGCCGGAGCCGGCGCCCGCTACCGCTGCGGAGCTGGCAAGCCGCTTTTCCTGGGATCTGGTCGTGTCCGACAATATCGTAATTCATTCTGAATTCACATGAGGCATATCAAAAGTGAAATAAGTTGATTCAGAACATGGAATGAATCGGTATTTTTTTATCGATTTTCTGGTTTACAAAGGAACCGTGTCTGTGATATACTAAAAATGTTGGATTATCAGAGCAAGCAAGAATATTACTGATGATTTGAAGGGATGAACAACTATGTACAAAATCGTGTGCAAAAAGGAACTGAACTCCGCAGTCACCTACATGGAGATCGAGGCTCCGTTCGTCGCCCGCAAGGCGAAGGCCGGACAGTTCATCATTTTCCGTGTCGATGAGAAGTCGGAGCGCGTGCCGCTGACCATCGCCGGCTATGACCGCGAAAAGGGCACGGTCGCGATCATCTTCCAGAAGGTCGGCCTGTCCACCGAGATGCTCGGCAGTCTGAACGAGGGCGACTATATCCAGGACTTTGTCGGTCCGCTCGGCAAGCCGACGGACGTGGAAGGCAAGAAGCGCGTCTGTGTCGTCGGCGGCGGTGTCGGCTGCGCGATCGCATATCCGTCTGCAAAGGCCTTTAAAGAGGCGGGTGTCGAGACCGACGTCATCGTCGGCTTCCGCAACAAGGACATCGTCATTCTCGAAGACGAGTTCA
>ENA-UOJO01004771-UOJO01004771.1-human-gut-metagenome-genome-assembly--contig:-P57-NODE-4771-length-11354-cov-4.790955_pt1 | contig 11354 bp, 9 predicted proteins | sample MGYA00242351_ERZ723898 | MGnify/ENA metagenome assembly ERZ723898 | reverse complement strand
CACCCCCCCTCTTTCCCTACACGACGCTCTTCCGATCTACCTTTACCTCAGCCTTGCCCTTTGCAAACGGATTTCTTATCCAGCTTATAAAAGCGGCAAGCGCCATAGGTCCTGTGAGTCCGAGATAGGTTATCATCTCGCCGTAATATGCAAAGGAGAAAGAGATTATCGCATAGAGTATGCTGAAAATCACGCCGAGAGCCTGTCCTATGGGGTTGCCCTTGGCATTGAGCAAAAGCGAGGTAGCGCCGATAAGCGACGCTATGACGGACAGTATCCCGTCCTTGCCGAACATAACAGCAGAGCCTGTTATCAGCACTAACGAGCCTATCCATAGTATTTTTTCAAAGGTTGTGAAGTAGTTGTTCAGTTTTCTGAGCATTATATCCTCCGTAAATTTACCGAAAAAGCACCGCAGGTACATCTTCAAAGACCTAACGATGTACTGACGGTGCTTTCGCATCTCTACCCGGTGGCAGAATTATAGTATTGTTTGTATTGTTATTTTAGCATAACGGTCGGGGGTTGTCAAGAAGCGCAACGATAGCTTATGCCGCAGAGTAGTTTACCACAGCTATTTCGGTGAGATTTTTTTCGAGTGTTGAAATAATTTGCTCCAATCGCTCGGCAACATCGGCGGTATATGCGGTTTCACCGCACTGAGTACACTTATAACAGGGTACATTTTTGATGATAACTATACAGTTTTTCAGCTCGGCAAAATGTGTGGTTGTGCTTTCAGTCATATCGCCTTTACAATAAAAACAGGTCATATTATTTTACCACCTTTCTTGTTATAAAATCTTTTTCCCATTTGTCTGGTGTTGGGTAATAAGCGGTTACTATCCATATTTTTGTCCCATTAGAACCGCAGACAACGTGTATATAATTGTTATTGACAGAAACGCCTAAGACTAAACAGCTTGGATACGGATAATCATTGGGATATTGTTCAATTATTTTTCCGTACATAATTGCATTTAAAATATCGTTAATTGTTATTCCTCGTTCCCGAAAGCGATATAATGTATGCTGTGTTATAATAACATCGGTACGATTTTTTTCAATGGTCTGTAAATGATCGCTAGTTATTTCTTCCATTTAAATCTCCGTTGAAAGGATATGTTTCTCTGTCAATGTTCCATAATCTTTCCGTACAACTCGGGGCGGCGGTCACGGAACACGCCCCAGCTCTGACGCAGGTCACGGTTTTGCTCGTGATCTATTACCGCTGTTATAACCGCCTCGTCCGTTCTGTCAGCCTCTGAAACTATCGCTCCCGTAGCATCGGTTATGAATGACGAGCCGTAGAAGGTCAGCGATGAGTCCTGATTCTGATTTTCGGGAGTGGGGTGAACGTACTCTGTACCTATCCTGTTTGCGGCGATAACGGGAACAAGGTTTGCCGCCGAATGACCCTGCATAGCCCTTCTCCAGTGGGGCATCGAGTCGCACTCCAGAATAGGCTCACTGCCGATAGCGGTGGGGTAAAGGAGCATATCTGCACCCATAAGAGCCATACAGCGTGCCGCCTCCGGAAACCACTGATCCCAGCATATGCCGACACCGATACAGCCGAACTTTGTATTCCATACCTTGAAGCCTGTGTCGCCCGGTGTGAAGTAGAACTTCTCCTGATAGAAATGGTCATCGGGTATGTGGCTCTTACGGTATATTCCCATAAGCGAGCCGTCACAGTCTATCATAGCTATCGTATTGAAAAATGCGTTTCCGTGCTTTTCGTAGAAGCTGACGGGGATAACCGTACCGGTTTCCTTTGCGACCTGCATAAAACGCTTTACGGCAGGATTTTCTTCGGTTTTGTCGGCAAGATAATAGTAATCGTAATTCTTCTCCTGGCAAAAGTACGGAAGCTCGAACAGCTCGGGGAGAAGTATCACATTCGCTCCGTCCGATGCCGCCTGTCTTACCATACGCTCTGCCTTTGCTATATTTTCTTCACGGTCGTCACTGCAGCTCATCTGTACTGCTGCAACCTTGACATTACTTATCATAGGGAGTTTCCTTTCTGACAAATGACGGTATCTGGTGGGTTATGCAATGGATATTGCCGCCGCCGATAAGTATATCACGGGCGTATATCTGTATTATCTCACGGTCGGGGAATACCTTCTTTACTTCACTCTTTGCTCTGAGGTCATACTCTGTATTCTCACCGCCGAAAGCAGGAATCACCACTGTCTTATTGCCTATATAAAGATTTACATAGCTTGCGCTGAGCGGGCTTACGGTATCTCTTGTAGGCTCGCCGTCAAACAGGTCAAGACCTGCGACTTCTTCCTCGGTCATATATATCGGATTTGGCATAGCGAGCTTTACAACGTCTATCTTTCTGCCGAGTGCGTCTGTGCTGTTTTCAAGCACGTCAAGGCAGGCACGGCACATCCTGTACTGCTCGCTCGTTTCGTCCTCGCACCACGATAAAAGCACGGTGTGGGGAGCGGCGAACACGCAGATGTTGTCAACGTGTTCGTTTGTTTCATCGCCCAGTATACCGCCCGGAAGCCATATTACTTTTTTTGCGCCGAGACCCTCGCAGAGATTTTCTTCGATTTCCGCTTTGGATAGCTGAGGATTTCTTCCTGCGCTGAGCAGACACGCTTCAGTGGTAAGAATCGTACCCTCGCCGTCAGCACTTATACTTCCGCCCTCAAGAACGAAGTCGCCGAAGTCATAAACATCGACATCGAGCATATCGCAGACCTTGCGTGCTATCTTGTTATCCTTGTCCCACGGGAAATCAATCCCCTCAACACGACCGCCCCACGCCTTGAAAAACCCCACCACACCAATCAATTAACCCTAATCGTTCACGACAAACTCGGGGGAAACATCTCTCGCCCACGCATCGTCAGAGGACATCTCGACAACACGGATATGAGGGGGGAGCATTCTGCGTGCGTTTTCATACTGTTCAAATGAGGCAAGAACGGTGACCTTTTCGCTTTTTGCAATGGCGCAGGCAACCTCGCAGAACGCTTTTTTTGCCTTTACTCCGCCGTACTGCCACGAATCCGGCCGCTCGGGGAATATTATTATACAGCCGCTGTGCGAGGAAAACTCCGCAGGCATACGGTAGCCGTCAATGAGCGGCGTTGAGTCGGAAATAATCTTCAAGAAAAGCTCCTTTTTGAACGCTTACAGATCTCTGCCGAGATCGAAAGCCTTTTCGTTTATCTCTATAACCTTTGCAGGTACGCACTTTTCAACTGCCTTTTTCCAAGCGTCAAGCTCGATGCCGGGAAGTACCTTTGAAAGAACGCCCATAAGCACAACGTTAACGGCTCTTGCACTGCCGGCTTTTTCTGCGGCTGAGAGAGCGTCAACTGCGATAATGTTTATACCCATAGCCTTTATCTTGTCGATAATGCCGTCGGGATATTCAGCCGCACCCGTGATAACGGGCATAGGGCTTATCTTCTGTGTGTTTGTGATTATTGTACCGCCTTTTTTGAGGTATGATACATAACGTGCGGCTTCAAGCTGTTCAAAGCTTACTATCATATCAGCCTGACCCTTTTCTATAACGGGGCTGTATACCTTTTCGCCGTATCTTATGTATGTTACGACAGAACCGCCACGCTGTGACATTCCGTGTACTTCGCTTACCTTAACCTCATAGCCTGCCGTGCCGAGAACACTGCCGAGTATACGGCTTGCAAGAAGTGTACCCTGTCCGCCAACGCCGACTATCATTATTGATTTTGTTTCCATAGCTATATTCCTTTCAGAGCTTATTCCTTGATAGCGTCAAACTTACAGAGCTGTTCGCACAGTCCGCAGCCTACGCACAGGGTATTATCGATAGTGATGCACTTGTCGCCTGAAACCAGTGCGGGACAGCCTATTCTCATACAGGACTTGCAGTTCTTGCACTTGTCGGCATCTATATGGAACGGAGGCTTGTGCTTTACGGTCTTGAGCAATGCGCAGGGCTTGCGTGCGATTATGAGCGAAGGCTCAGCCTTTGCAAGCTCCTCCTTTATAACTCTTTCGGTTTCGGCAAGGTCACCGGGGTCTACAACTGTAACGCTGTTTATGCCGATAGCGTGAGCGAGTGCTTCAAGGTTAACGGCAGATGCAGGATCGCCGTATATGTTCTTGCCGTTTGCAGGGTTGTTCTGGTGACCTGTCATACCTGTGATGCTGTTATCAAGGACGATAACGGTAGAATTACTGCGGTTGTATGCAATGTCAACAAGGCTCGTGATACCGCTGTGCATAAATGTGCTGTCACCGATAACGGCTACTGCCTTGCCCTCGTATTCGCCCTTTCTGCCCTTGTTGAAGCCGTGCAGACCGCTTATGCTTGCGCCCATACATACTGTCGTGTCGATCGCACTGAGAGGAGCGGCGGCACCGAGCGTATAACAGCCTATATCGCCGCTTACCATAACGCCGAGCTTTTTGAGTATGTAGAATACGCCTCTGTGGGGACATCCTGCGCAGAGTACGGGGGGACGAACGGGTATCTCGGCATCAAGAGTCTGCCATTCGTCATTTTCACCGAGAACGACCTGTCTTACCTTGCTCTGGAAGTATTCGCCCTGAAGGGTGAACAACTCCTTGCCCTTTACGTCAATGCCGTTCTTGCGGCAGTGTGTTTCGATAACATCGTCAAGCTCTTCGATAACATAGAGCGTCTTTACCTTAGCGGCAAAGTCCTTTATCAGCTTTACTGGCAGAGGGTTTACCATACCGAGCTTTAAGTAGCTTGCCTTGTCGCCCAGCGCTTCCTTTGCGTACTGGTAGCAGATACCCGATGTGATAACGCCTATCTCGTCACTGTTCATCTCGACAGTGTTTATGCCCGATGTTTCGGCATATTCGATAAGGTCAAGCGTACGCTGTTCAACTACAACGTGCTTCTTTATAGCGTTTGCGGGAACCATTACGTTCTTTGCGATATTCTTCTTGTATTCGGGGATAGCGTGGGGGATTCTGTCCGCTGTTGTTACAGCCGACTGAGAGTGGCTTACTCTTGTTGTAAGTCTTAAAATCACGGGAGTATCGAATTTTTCCGAAATCTCATAAGCGAGCTTTGCGTAGTCCTTGCACTCCTGTGAGTCGGACGGTTCAAGCATAGGAACCTTAGCGCCGATGGCATAGTGGCGTGAGTCCTGCTCGTTCTGTGAGCTGTGCATACCGGGGTCATCGGCTACGGCAAGCACCATACCGCCGTTTACGCCTGTGTAGCTTGCTGTGAAAAGAGGGTCAGCCGCTACGTTAAGACCAACGTGCTTCATAGCGCAGAAGCTCCTTGCACCTGCAATGCTTGCGCCTATTGCGACCTCGCAGGCTACCTTCTCGTTGGGCGCCCATTCACAGTACATTTCGTCTTCGGGATATTTTGACGAAAATTCGGTTATCTCGGTGCTGGGTGTGCCGGGGTAGCTTGATATAACGCTGACTCCTGCCTCGTAAAGACCTCTTGCGACCGCCTGATTACCTAACATTAATTCAGACATAAGATGTTTCCTTTCAAAAATGCAGGGACGGCATATGCTGTCCCGTGTGATGATACTGCCTCCGTTATAAATTCCGTGTCGGACGGGGCTGTCGATTTGTATTTGCCTTTATATTATACTACATTTTTGCCGGGATGTAAAGAATTTGTTGAAAATGTGCCGTAACTGCCGAATAAAATCGTTCCTGTACTGGAAATGGTACAGCAAATATGTTATTATATTAACGATAGCAAACAGTGTATCTCGTTTTACGGAATATATTTTACGGAGGGAAATAAAAAGTATGACACATATCATCACAGGTCCTGCCGGAAGCGGCAAGACAGCCGCACTCTATGAGCTTCTTAAGAACGACAGCAAAAGCAGGATACTTCTTGTTCCGGATCAGTTTGTTTTTGAAAGCGAAAGACGTGTTGCAAAGGAAACCGATGAAAAGACTTCGGATATAAAGGTAATGGGCTTTATGTCGCTGTCCGAAAGCATATTGAAAAAGCACTGCCCTCAGAAAACCTATGCGGATACCACGGCAAAGACAGCCATAATGAGCGGTGCTGTCAGAGGACTGTGCGGCGATCTTAAGTTTTACGGCAATGCTGCAAGGAAAAACGGCTTTGTAGAGATGTGCCTTTCGGCAGTAAACGAACTCAAGGCGGCAGGCATATCCGCAGATGAACTGACGAAAACACTGTATTCTCCCGAAAAAAACACGGCTGAACGGCTGCCTGTCCATCTTGCCGAGAAGATAGGCGATATTGCGGCGGTATACAGCGTTTACGATAAAAAGCTGACCGAGAAATATGCCGACAGGCAGGACAATCTTACGCTTGCCGCACAGGTGATAAGAAACGGCGACAGCTTTGACGAAAACACAACGATATATATTGACGGCTTTGACAGCTTCAGCGGAGCACAGCAGAATTTTTTAAGAGCGCTTGCGGATAAGGGTGTGAACTTTGTGGTTGCGCTCTGTACGGACGAAAACAAGGCGGAGGTCTTTGCAACGTGCGACAGGACAGAGCGGTTGTTTGAAAGAGGCAACAGGGAGGATATAAAACATACCCGTCTTTGCGGCAAGGCTCCCCGTTACACTAACGGCAATCTCAAGGCACTGCGTAACTTTTTGCAGACGGGGGTAAAGGATAGCACGGCGGGCAGTGACGGCATAACAATGGCTTATTCGTCCTCTGTCAGCGGCGAGGCTGATTTTGTGTGTGCAAATATCAGAAAGCTGGTACGCAGTGAGGGCTACAGATACTCGGATATTGCGGTGATATGCGCTTCTCCCGCAAAATACAAGGACGCAGTAAATTCGGCGGCGGCAAGATATGATGTGCCTGTATTCGCCGACCTTCCCGTGCCGATCTCGGAGAAGCCGATGCTGAGATTCTTTGAAGCGCTTCTCAAAGCGGCGGATAATCCTACAGGCACCAATATACTGCGGTATATAAGAAGCGGTTTTGTGCGTCTGCCGTCCGAAAAGAATAACGGCAAGACAGTCCCTATGACGCTAAAGGAAAGACACCTTGTAGAACAGCATCTTATGGAGGAATATGCGGAGTGCTGGGATCTTAAACGCAAGAAGTGGGATAAGCCTATGCCGCATATAACAAACGCATCGGAGCAGAGGGTAGAGGAGATACGAATCGCAACGGTTACACCTCTTGTTGAATTTGCTAAGTCGGTGCGTGGCATCGGCGGCAGGGAGCTTGTAAAGAAGTTTACCGCTTTTCTGTTCGACAAGGTGGATATAAGCGCCGCTATACAGGGCAAGTGTCAGGACAACTCTACAAGGGAACTCCGCTATGTAAAAGAGCTTACCGAGGAATATAACCAGCTGTGGCGTACCGTGTCGGAAATGCTGACATCGCTGTATGAAACGCTTGACGATACTCCTCTTACGCTTGCGGAGTTCTCCGCACTTATCCATAGCTGTGCCTCCCGTATCAGCATATCACGCACTCCGAATGTTCTTGACAGCGTGCTGTTCGGAGATCCTGCAAGAACAAGGAGCAGGGAAGTTAAGGCGGTATTTGTGATGGGAGCCGCAGACGGCGCATTCCCCGACATTTACCCCGAGGGCAACAGCGTGTTCACATCTGATGATGTACAGCGTCTTGCCGAAAACGATATTGAACTTGAAAATGACGAGGCGAGATACTCATCGGCGGTGCTTGACGCATATAAGGCTATGACGCTTGCAGGCGAGAAGCTGTTTATCACGTTTACCGGTGAAAAGGAAAACGCATCGGAATACATTGCCGATATAGCTAAGCACTTCGGTGCAAAGCTTATAAATGCGGATAATCTTGACACACTTTATATGACCGAAAGCGTGAAGTCGGCTGAAAAGCAGTATGTCATCAACAATTCCCGCCTGACAGACGGGCAGAAGAAAGCTGTTGAAACCGTGCTTTCGGAAAACGAAAAGGAATCAAGCTCAATCGACAGGATAAAGGCGGTTATGAGCAATAACAGCGGAAACTCCGACATACACAGGATAAGCGATATTGCGCCGATAGTTTTTCCGCAGACAGCCCTTTCGCCTACGGCAATAGAAAAGCTGAACGGCTGTAAGTTTGCGTATTTCCTGCGCTACGGTATGAACCTTTCATCATCGGCAGGCATTGCGATGAATGCGAGCAACTACGGAAATATAATGCACTATATAATGAAATACTGCTTTGAAAATATGTATGACGGTGCAAGAGAAAACGGAAATCCTCACGTTTCCGATGACAGAATAAAGAACCTTATCGAACAGGCGCTTGCGGATTACAGGGAAAAGTATCTGCTTACCGAGGAGAATATGAGCGCAAGGTTCAACACGCTTTATAACGCACTTTCGGTAACTGCGTTCTATCTTATAAAATATATGGCGCAGGAGCTTGAAAAGAGCAGGTTTGTGCCGTCATATTTCGAGCTTAAGCTGGAAAGCGGAAAGAGCGAGAACGGCTTTGACATTTCGCCGTACAGCTTTGACATAGAGCTTGCGGACAAAAGCCGTCAGACGATAACGGTAGGCGGAACAGTAGACCGTGTAGATATAGCGTATAACGATGACAATAGCGGCGGTCAGATAAGAGTAATAGACTACAAGACCGGAAACAAGGACGCAAAGCTGAGCCGTATCTACTACGGGCTTGACCTGCAGCTTTTATTGTATCTTTTCACACTCGCAAAAAACAACGGGGCAAACGGCTTTACGCCGTCAGCCGCACTGTACCATCCGTCCGGAAAAACTTCTCTCAAGGATATAAAAGCACCGTCTGATGAGCTTAAGCGAGGTATCTGGCTTGACGAGCATAAGGAGAAGGGCTTTGCCGTTGAGGGTACTCAGCAGGAGGAGGAACGCCTTTTATACAGCGGCGTGAAGTTTGAAAGGGACAAGGAGGTCAGCACCAATTTCTATTCCGCTGTGACTATAGCGGGCGATAAGCTGAAAAAGCTCGAAAGCAGGATAGAAAAGGTTGTAAAAGAAAACACCGAACAGGTAAAAAGCGGTATTGTCGATGCAAGACCGCTTGTCGATGACGGAAAGGCGTTATCCTGCGAATACTGCGATTTCAAGGATATATGCGGAATGAAACAGAGTTCGTGCGTTGATGTTGGGTCCGCCGAGGCTGTTGAATTCGGTGAGGATATAGTTGTTGCAAAGGCGAAGAAAGGCAAGGGGGATAAGTGATGAAATATACTGACGCTCAGATAAAGGCGATAAATCAGGGCAGAAACCCGGCAATAGTATCGGCAGGCGCAGGAAGCGGTAAGACCGCCGTTCTGACTCAGCGTGTCGTAAGGCTGATATGCGACAAAAACGAAAATATAGACCCGTCAAAAATCGTTGTGGTAACATTTACGGTAAAGGCGGCGGATGAGCTTAAGGCAAGACTTGACGCTCTTATGAGGCAGAGGATAAACGAGGCCGTAAGCTCCGCCGACGTGAGATTTCTGCGTAACCAGAGAATGAGGCTGAGAAAGGCGAGAATATCAACTATCAGCTCGTTCTGCATTTCGCTGCTCAGGGAGAATATCGACCTTGCCGACAATATATCCGCAGGATTTTCGGTTATAGACGAAACGGCGGGTGGCGCACTGAAAAACGATGTGCTGTCGGATGTGCTTGAGGACTTTTACGCAAACGGCGACAAAGCCGACAGGGACGTGATTGTCGAAAACTATGTAGCAAAGGATGACCGCCGTCTGCGTGATATTATACTTACTGTTCACGAAAAGGCAATCAACCATACCGAGCCGGAAAAGTGGCTCGACCGCTCGGACGACCCTCAGATAATGCAGGACATAAAGAAAAAGCTAATCGGCCTTGCAGGAATGTATGCGGAGCGTTTTGAGAGCGAAGCGGACAGCCTTGACAGCGCAATAACGGAATATGACGGCGGAACAAAGGATAACGACGGTGCGATAGCGAAGCACAGCGATTATGCACAGGGTATAAAGGACAGCTACGGCAAGGCGGTGACCGCTCTTGTCAAAAACGGTTTTAGTATAGACGATACCGTAAAGGGCTATATCGCTTCGTTCCCGAAGGAACGTGCGCCGCAGGACAGAAGTGCGGAAAAGCTGGTAAAAGCCCACAGGGAAGGTGTAAAGAGCGTATTTGAAAAATATCTCAAAAAGACCTGTGAGAAGATAACCTCATTTGAAAGCGATATGGATAAAAGTCTGCCTGCCGTAACTGCGCTTAAAAATCTTGTACTGCGCTTTGACAAGGCGTACTGCGAGGAAAAGCAGAGGCGTAACTGCGCCGATTTTTCGGACGCTGAAAGAGGAGCGTACCGTATGCTCTGCGAAAACGGCGAAAAGGTCCGTGAAAGGTCGGCCTTCAGCCTTATCATTGTTGACGAGTTCCAGGACAGCAACGAGCTTCAGTACGAAATATTCAAAATGCTGACCGAAAACAAGCAGGGACTGTATTTTGTCGGAGATATAAAGCAGTCGATATACGGCTTCAGAGGGGCACAGCCGGAGGTGTTTTCGTCTATCTGCAAATCGGACGATTTCGACAAGCTGCCGCTGAACGAAAATTTCCGCAGTAACAGGTGCGTTATTGACGGAATAAACACGCTGTTTGACAGAATGATGACAGAGGAGAACGGCGGTGTTGATTATGCGGAAAACGGCAGACTTATCTGCGGACTTGAAAAGGACAGCGACAGCCCTATAGCAAACGAGGATAAGACGGAGGTCTGCATTGTTTCGGAGAAAGACAGAAAGAACGCAGTCGTTACCGAGGCGGCGTACATTGCGGCAAGAATAAAGCAGATGATAGCACAGGGTTATAAGGTCGGCAGTGACAAACGACCCTGTACCGAGGATGATTTTGCAATCATCATGCGTTCACCTAAAAACCGCATTGCCGACTATGTCAATGTTCTCACAGCTAACGGACTGAATGTAACGTATAGTCAGAAGGCAAGCCTGCTTGACCGACCTGAAATAAGGCTTATGCTGTCGCTTCTTAAGGTCATAAACGATCCGTATAACGACACCGAGCTTGCAAAGGTGCTTATGTCACCGCTTTATTGCTTTACAGCCGATGATATGGCACGGCTCAGAACAGGAACATTCGGCTTTGATATAAGCAAAATCAGGGCGGAGTGTGCCGATGAACTTGAAAAATATTGTCTTGGTACAAAGGAAATTGTCGGAATGAAGAGAAAACCTCTTTACAGCTGTGTTATGCAGGCAGTGAGAGGCTACGATACATCGGAATACGAAAAACTCCACGAACTTACAAAGGATATAAAGCCCGATGCTAAATGTGCCGTATTTGTAAATGACCTTGACAGCTTCAGAAATGCCGCAACCGCTTCTTCACCTCAGGAGCTAATCCGCAGTATATATGACAGT
>ENA-UOJO01004762-UOJO01004762.1-human-gut-metagenome-genome-assembly--contig:-P57-NODE-4762-length-11374-cov-6.998410_pt1 | contig 11374 bp, 11 predicted proteins | sample MGYA00242351_ERZ723898 | MGnify/ENA metagenome assembly ERZ723898 | reverse complement strand
GTGCCGCTTCGTCAATCTTAGCGCAATACTGTCTTACGTACACCCAGCTATACACCGGGGGCTTGCGTTGTCTGCCATGCGGCACTGAGTCCAACACGCAGTTCAATATATGTCAGTTGCTCTGCTCTGTCTGCGGTTGCCCGTCGGCAGGCATGACGTTGTCGGTACAGCTACTGCACCCGCCCAGCAACAGGCAGACAGACAGCAGAACGGGAACCAGAATAAAAATGCGTTTCATGTGACTATATCCTCCTTATTTTTGTTGTGTTTGGATCACTTTTCTTCCCGGATGCGCCTGCTTCTCACGCGCTCGTTCAGCGCGCGCATACGTCCCACCGCTTCCCCGCTGATTTCACCGTCGGCGCGGTTGCCCGCATACCGCGCTTTCTGATAGGCGGCGAACAACTCACGTTCGTCCTCCTCCAGCGCAATATCCCGGCTGATTTCGGCAGGCGTCATGGTGCGGCGCAGGAAATAGCCCTGCCGAATGCGCAGGATCATGTAATCAATGAACAGAAACCGCACACGTGCTGCGTTATCAGGCTGTTCGCCCCACTTCAGCTCGTTCTTCAGGCGCTTTTTTGCTTTTTTCGGCTTATCCATATCCATAACGATGCTTCGTTCGTCCCTGCCGTTGAGGCGGTTGCGGCGGCGCAGGTCGATGCCGATGGTAGCCATCAGCTTTTCCGCCAACTTTGTCAGCGGCATTGCCAGCCCGTGCAGGAATGCCAGCACAGACTTGCCCAGCTTCCGGCGCATGGACAGCGTCAGCATCCGCAAAAAGCACCGGATGCAGAAAAAAGCAGTCAGGACGGCGGCAACCAGCACTGCGCCGCGCAGGGTGTTCAGATGGTCTTTTACCCACGCAATCTGCGTTTTCGATACCCAGACCGAGGCGACCACCGTTGCGATAAACGCGGCAAACCACGCAAGGCACACGGACATATACCGCTTATCCAATGTGTGCCAGACCTCAAGAAACCCGTTGGATGTCTCGTCCTTCCGGCGCTCCGGTCTTTCACGGTCTGACCGCCGAATTCTCTCGGTCTGCTCCGTACCATCCGGCTTCCCTTTACGCGGTTTCTCCGCCTTTGCGGGCTTTTGCCTGACCGGACGTTGCCGGGGGCGCAATTTATCCGCCTTCTTTTTACAGACCGCCGCCAGTTCGACGGCATCCCCGTACTGCGGAATGCGGGAAAACAGTGCGAACGCCTCGTCAAATTCGCTGTAAACGTGCCCCTTTTGCATCAGCTCACTTGCCTCGGCATAGACGCGCTCGCAGTAATACTTATCGTACCGCTCGAGCAGCTCCCGGCAGTTGCGGAAAGATTTGATATCCCGGAATATCTCCACAGCCTGCCCGATTTCATCCGTCGTGGCATCCGAGTTGGTGACAAGCGCCAGCGCCCGATCATAGAGCAGGACGTTGGCACGGACGTTGCACACGCGCATGAATTCCCGCGCGTCGCTGTAATCCTGAATCAGTGCCAGCACGCGCACCGCCTCGCGGTAGTCCTCCACGGTTTTGTCTTCCTTGGCGTTCAGCGTTTCCCGGATTTCACGGTAGGCGGGCGCGGACGCCGCCTTGATACAACGGTCATACAACTGTGCGGAATCCCGATAGGTATCCAGTGCGCGGAATTCCTCCGCCAATGCAAGATATGCGCGCCAATCGGCGGAGCTTGAAAAGCGGGCGAGTGCGGCAATGTAGCGCGCGTTCAGCTCGCTCTCACTCAGCTTAGCATGAGCAGCCATCGTCGTCCACCTCCCCCAGAATGATCTGCTGTACGGAGTTACCCAACCGTTCCAGCGACTGGATGCGGTCAATAATCTCCTCGTGCGTGTCAAAGGCAAGGATAACGATTTCCGTATCGCTCATGCCGTCGGCAATGTCATGCTCCAGCAACGATGCAAAGGACGCGCCGTCGGTCGGATTCATGCGCGCCATCTCCTTCATGATGGACAGAAGCTGTGCCTGCGACCCCTCACAGGGAAACCGGGAGGACATCCGACCGTCCACGTTCCTGCAGTTTGCGGCAAACCCAACCCGGAATCCGTCATAAATAGCATCCCGGATGAGCGCAGCGCAGAAGGACAGCCCCTGTTCTGCGCGACGGGAATACTCCGCTCCGTCTATTTTACTGCCCATGGGCAGATGAAAATCCATGTACACCATCAGCCGCCGCGAGGCGCAGTAGTCCCGTGCGTTGACCTTGAAGGGGGAGGCAGAGAACCCGGTCATGGGGACACGTGCGGACGCTTTGAAATTGATCTGCGAAACAGGGTCGCCGAAGCGATAATCCCGGATACCAGCCAGCGAGAACGGATCGGTGAACAGCGGGCGGTTGCTGACATACTCCCCCTGCATACGCCCCACCGCCAGCACAGGCAGATTCAGTGGCACGGCACGGGGGTAAACGAACAGCTCGGCGGGCGCCTCCACCGTAATGGGATTCGCTTTGTTATAAACCGTGGCAACATGAAGCCGATAGTCGCCGCGCCGGCGGGCGATCAGCTTGTGGTGGCGGCGGATCTGCATATAGGGCCATAGATTGAAGCGGCTTATCACATACTGCATGGTGCTGCCCGGATCCGGCTCATACTCCTCCAAGTCCAGTTCATTGTAAAAGTAAGACTCAATATCCACGCCGAGCAGAGGGAAAAAGCCGGTATTGCGGACGGTCTCGATCAGTTCGACTTCGTCGCCCTCATATACCCCCTCCTCCGAGAAACAGCGCTCGTAAACGATACGGGACAGCCGCTGGCTGCGCATACTGCCATACACGCGCAGAAGTATCAGGAACAGAAGGAAAAGCCCCAAAAGGACAAGAAAAAGCGTAAACCACCGCGACCCGACGATGCGGGCAAGCGTGTCGGTAAACGTCAGCGCAACGGGTGCCAGCCTTGCGGGCGGATCCCCAATCGGCAAAAGCTGATTCATGAACATTCCCCGGCTCAGCGATTTTCAAAGACGCTCTCGGTTGGTACCGTGACCATACCCAGCACGTCCTCTATGACCTCATACGCGGCATTCTTCTTGATGCGGGCAGCATTTTCCAGCAGCAGGCGATGATCCAGCACGGGGTGCGCCGCACGCTTGACATCATCCGGGGTAACGTAGTTGCGTCCGGAGATCGCGGCGTATCCCTTGGCGGCTTTCATGAGCGCCAGCGCACCGCGCGGCGAAACGCCCAGCAGTACCTTCGGGTAACTGCGGGTCTTCTCGACAATTGAGGTGATATATCCCATCATGTCGCGGTTGATATACACCTGCGGCAGTTCGCGGATGGCTTCCACCAGTTCCTCCGCCGTCACGACCGGGGACAGTGTGTCCAGCGGACTCTCCCGGTCAAATCGATCCAGAATTGCCACGCCCTCCTCGTGAGTGGGGTACTCCATCCGCCCCTTCATCAGGAAACGGTCAAGCTGTGCCTCCGGCAGGGGGAAAGTCCCCATATTTTCCACCGGGTTCTGCGTTGCAACGACCATAAAAGGCTGTGCCAGCTTATAGGTTTTTCCGTCTATGGTCGCCTGTATCTCCTCCATGCATTCCAAAAGTCCGGACTGCGTTTTGGGCGTCGCGCGGTTTATTTCGTCTGCCAGCACGATATTGGCGAAAATAGGTCCGGGAACGAATTCAAACTCGGACTTCTTGACGTTGAAGAAATTGACGCCGGTGATGTCTGACGGCAAGAGATCCGGGGTAAACTGGATGCGCTTGTACTGACAGCTGACCGATGCGGCAAGTGACTTGATAAGTACCGTTTTTCCTGTTCCGGGAACGTCTTCCAGCAGGACATGACCGCCGCAGAGCAAGGAAACGAGCAGCATATCCACCGTTTCGGACTTTCCGACGATCACTTTCCCTATATTGTCCTTTATCTTGGTGTACACCTGTGTAATCTGACCCGAAATTTGCGTGGACATGTGCTTTCCCTTTCCTCATGCATATAGTATAGTGCGGATAGTTTCACCGAAAATATCTGCTTTATTATAGTATATTTTCCCCGTTTTGTCAAGTGCGGATTTAGCAGTGAACAGGGCAACAGTGTAGTGTTATAATTGATGTGAAACTGAGAAGAAGAAAAAAGTCCAAATGTATAGAAGAGGCGCGTCCACAAACGTGGCATCTACGATCGAACCCTTATGGGTAATGATCCTTTTCTCCTCCAACATCCGATTAAACTGCGAAAACAACTGGTCAATAACCTCTGACATCAATCTGGTTGCCCTGAAAGTCGATACGCTCATAGCACAGGGCTACCATTTACGGAAACAAGAACATAAAAAGGATTTCCTGAAATATATTCATAAAATATAAGACCGTCATGTCTCCGCTTACAGGAGATCTGACAGTCTTTACTATTTTTCAATTACTATCGTCCGTTCTATCACTCTTCGCTTTACAGAACATATCCGACCTTTGAAACGCCAATCACTCCTCTGCGTAAGAAGGTAACATCCAAAGTATCCGGTTCAAAGGTATCTGTTTCAAAGCTGTCAAAAGAAAAACTTTCAGGCTCAAAGGTATCATAGTGGAAAGTTTCATAATCAAATGTTTCTATTCCCATTTGCTCAATCACTTCTTTAGGCAAGGTGTAATCTTGCTCTACGAGACCAAACATCGTAAATCCTGAGTCAACACAGAATGATACAATCGCTTTGTGTCCGACATTGTAAGTAAATGAGCCAATAATTGAGCCAACGAAGCTACCAATCATATACCCTAAAACCGGCACTTCTATAAATGCCTGAGAAATACCGCCGCCTATTAAAGAACAGGTTGAGATATACATATCTCTGACAAGTTCGCTTGTTAGCTGTGATGTTGATTTGTTCCCAACTGCCACTTGGAAAGCATTTTTTATCACATTTATTGTTAATACAGTTACTGTACCAACAATAGTTGGGTCAACAGATTTAAGCGTTTCTCCTAACAGACCGGCTTTGCAGGAAGCGGTAAGAGCAGCGGAGACGCTTCCTCTAATAAATCCCTCTGCACCACCCGATACTGCGGCAAAGCCTATTTTTTTGAACTGCACTGCATTGATTTCCCTGTTTTTTATAAGATAGTCTATCGCTTTAATAATTTCAGGCGCGACCTTCAAGACAACAGAAATGGTTGCCGCTGTCAGTCCTGCCTTAAATGCCTGTTGAATGATGTAATCGTATTTGATAAGTTCTTCAGTAGTAAGGCCCAAATCATCAGCATTTATCTTTCCCTGCTTTGCACGCTTAGCAAGATCTTCTGCTCCTTTTTTGGAAAGGGGAATCGACTCAGCTCCTTTACCGTCACTTAAACGGTCTTTCAGCTTATTGAGCGTCTCTTGATAACGGTAAACTTGTTCCGGTCGTCTTGCTGCTTCCGTCTTAATCATTCGTTCAAGATACTGTTTGGCTTCTTCCAGTTGGTCACGCGGAATGATACGGATTTGCCCGGAGTAAATTGGGTCATTTAATACACTCTCCGCATTATCATAACCTCTGCTCCGTAAGAAATCGTCCATACTGTCTGTTCCGCCGTGGCTTTGATATTCCTTAAATCTTTGAAAAACGCTGACAGCCTGTGCTTTTGCACTTGCCTGTCCATCGCTGTAATATTTGAGTCCATACTTATCACCGTAATTTGTTGATATGTCCGTGGAAGCAAAGTCGTGGTTCCTATCCACGAATGCTCTGTTTGAAGAACCCTTTAACGCAGAATCAATATTATAAGTACCGGTATGCCAAAACTCTGCGACATCTCCTTTAAGTACATTCGATGACGTCTTAAAGTCTTCAAAAGAGTTCAAATCATTCACAAGTTTTTCGATCTCATCATTTACAGACGCAACATAGGAGTCTGACATAGTGGAAGCGACATAGGCAGAGGCATTTTTCTCAAAATATGTATATCCTTCTTCAAAACCTACCATTACGCTTCGCACCCCTTTACAAGCCCAAGAACTTACTCAAGTCGTCCAAATAGAATTTCATCACTGCACAGCTATACTGCTGTTCTTTTATTTTGCTGTTAAGCGTATATTTTTTTACAGCCTTTACCCCGGCACTAATAGCGATTGGAGCTAATGTAGCCGGAAAAATAATCGCAAGTGCACCTGCTGCACCCACAGCTCCAGCGGCAGCACCGGCTTTCAATGATTGCTTATCTTTGCTTTTTATCAACTGTTCAACATTCTGCTGATAATTCTGTGCATAGGCTATAAAGCTCTCATACTTGTCTGCTTCAACCACTTTTTCAACAGATAGTACTGCCTGTTTCCCGAGCCAACCATATTTCATTCCGTATTCCGAAAACTTCATATTCATATGAGAACTTTTTTCTTTTATGAGTTTATCCTGTCCGATAAAGAGAATATACTGACTGGAGGATAACTGAGCGGAATTTGCCTTGTAATCATCTTTTTCAAGCCATACCTGAGCCGCAACCTCTCCGTCTTTTAAGCTTATAAGCTGTGCGAGATAATCTCCATATTGCCTGCATTTTTCTTCACAAATAATAATCAGCGTCTTCATGATCCAAACCTCTCAATTTTCAATTATTCTGTTCCAAAACAGGAGTGTGCTATATCATCTAACTGCTTTCCAACCTCTAAAAAGTCGCAATCCAAATCAAACGTCTTGACAGAAATAGCGCGGGCATCAGTGTCCTTTTGAGCCATTTTGCGCGGATTCTTCTTCCATTCTTCGGGGACTTCGCCGTCCCTTTTCGGTCCCACTTTCCTTGCTCTGCCTCTATTTTATCATATTTTTTTGTTTATTGCAATAGATGGGAAATTTATTTTTAGAGGTCACCTAAATGCTGTTGCCTTGTAGCAGTGAACAGGGCAACAGCATTTACTTTTGATAACTCATTTTATGCCGGAATTGTGTGAAAAAAGAACAATTACAGATGGTTGAGACGATATGATTACAACACGCCCCGCCTCTATAGAAAAGGCACTGTCGGACTTTTGAAACATCCGATAGTGCCTCTTGTCTCCCCTACCCCCTGCGTCGGAGGAATCCGTCAGATTCCGTTGGGGAAAGGTCCGTACAACGTCAGGGCAGGCACGTGACGCACGGTGAAGGGTGCGCTTTCACTATTGTCAGGCAGCGCGCCCGGGGTAGCCCACGGATTCAGCGTGACCAATGTGCCGCCCATATGTCCGGGAATATGGTAGTCATACTGCCCGGTTTTGAAGCCGTATGTCCAGCGGATGCCCTGCCAAAGCACGGATGTATTGATGGCGTGGTCGTGCCCCACGAATACGCCGTCAACACGGGCGGCGCGCATGGCGTCACGGAAGCCCTCCGGCGAGTCAAACGCGCTGTGCATCTCCCGACGACAGCCGAAGTCACCGTTCCGAGCCGGCACATCCACCCCGATAACGTAGTTGCGCTTTGTATCCTCCGTCTCATAGCCGCAGGAACGGGCGGCAAGCAGAAAGTCGGACGTGGGAATGTGGAAGGCAACAGTCCCGGGTATGTTGCCCGCCTGACCGACAGCCTCGCCGCGTGTGCGGAGCCACGCAACCTGATCCGGCGCAAAACCCGCAGCCCGACACAGGGCGGGATCTGTCCCGCCGCCGCAACCGTTGGAATCCATCATGTACAGAACACGGCACAGCCGTCCGCCTACCGATATACCAACCGTGTAGTTGCCGTTTCCGGTCACATTTCCCCGGCGGAACAGGCAGTATTCCCCGCTCTCCAGCAGGTCGCACTGCCACGCCACGCCGCGGGCGCTCTCGTTATCATGATTACCGAACACCGGTGCCCACGGAATGCACAATCCATTCATGAACGCGCAGAACTGCTCAAGGCTCCGCCCGCTGTCATCAAATTCGCCGTACACGATATCACCCGTTATGAAAATAAGATCCGGGTTCGTCTGCGCAACCAGACTGCGGATGTGCCCGTAGCATTCGGCGTCCGCGTTTTTCGGCGCCCAGCAAACGACTTCCTTTTCATTCAGTCTCCCGCTGTAGCGTTGCTGGGTTGCATCGATTACCTGCATATCTGTCAGCTGCAGGATGCGTGGCGTGCGTCCTGCAGGCAGCCGTACAAGATAATCACACCCCGGCGCGGTGGTGTCGGCGGCATAACGTTGATTTGCCATAGCTATTATCCTTTCTGTCAGTACACCGGCACAACCGCAGAACGCAAGGTGCAGGGGGCATACTGCCGCAAAAATCCGTTTCTGTTTACTTCAGGAACCCGTTTATGATCTGCTCCTCGGCTTCTTTTTCCGTCAGACCCAGTGTCATCAGCTTGGTCAGCTGCTCCCCGGCAATCTTTCCAATGGCAGCCTCATGGATCAGGGATGCCTCGACATGATTGGCAGCAATCTCCGGCTTTGCCGTAACGGACGCGGCGTCCATGATAATCGCATCGCACTCGGTGTGCCCGGAACAGCGGTTGTTGCCGCGCACGTCCGATATGAACAGCTGGTGCGAGGTGTCCCGCGCGACCGAACGCGACACAACGTGCGTACCGCACCCGGCACCGTTGAGATCGACCCGGAAATGCGTCTCTGCCCGCTGGGCGCCGTGCGTCATAATCTTCTCGTGGATGACCAGCGTAGCGCGGTCGTCAAGCTCGGCATCCGTTTCGCGGCGGGTGGAGTCCACTCCCTTGATCTGCGCCGTCTCCATTTCCATATAGCTGTCTGCGGCAAGGTGTACCTCTGTCGTCGGGTTCATGACCCGCTCACCGGTTCCTTCCCCCTCGCCGTAGTGCTTTTCCACATATCTGACCCGTGCGCGTTCCCCGACCCAGAAGCGGTGAATCCCGCTGTGCTCGCTCGTTTCGGCGCCGCCGTTGTGAATCCCGCACCCGGCGACAATCGTTACATCGCAGTCCTCGCCAATGTGAAAATCATTGTATACCAGTTCCTTCAGCCCCGTCTGAGCCAACAGGACCGGAATGTGGACGCTTTCGTTCTTTGTGCCCGGTTCAATGAAGATATCAATGCCCGCAACATCGGTTTTCTTTTCGATGCGGATGTGCGCGGAGGAATTCTTGCCGAACAGTGCGCCGTTGATGCGCAATGAGTACGCCCCCTCGGGCATCTCGTGCAGTCCGGACACCTCCTCCAGCAACTGCTTCTGAATGGCATCAAGCCCCTTGAATTCAGCCATTGTGCGTCTCCTTTCCCTGCGCGACGGCGCAGCCGGCGGTCACGTGGAGCAAACCGGGCAGGATATCCTCGCGGCTGCCGTCCGCCGTTACGCGCCCGCCGGACAGTACGATCACGCGGTCGGCAATATCCAGAATGCGCTCCTGGTGCGAGATGATCAGAATCGTCCCGTGCGTCTGCTCATACATATTCCGGAACACGCCGATGAGGTTCTGGAAGCTCCACAGGTCGATGCCCGCCTCCGGCTCATCAAAAACCGAAAACTTCGTGCCGCGTGCCAGTATCATGGCGATCTCCATACGTTTCAGTTCGCCCCCGGACAGCGACGCATTGACTTCGCGGTTCACATACTCCTTGGCGCACAGCCCCACCTCAGACAGATACTCGCAAGCCTCTCCCATGGAAAGCGGCTTTCCTGCGGCAAGCGTCAGCAGATCCCGCACAGTCAGTCCCTTGAAGCGAACCGGTTGCTGGAAAGCATAGCTGATGCCCGCGCGCGCCCGGTCGGTGACAGACATATCCGTAATATCCTGCCCATCCAGCAGAATGCGCCCCTCCGTGGGACGTATGATGCCGGCGATCAAACGCGCCAGCGTGGATTTTCCGCTCCCGTTCGGACCTGTAATTGCCACAAAGCGCTCATTTAAGTCAAGATTGATATCCGACAGGATCTCGGTTTCCTTCCCCGCCCCGGTCGTGCCTGAATCCTTGACCCGATACGTGATGTGTGATAGTGTCAGCATGACATTCCCTTCCTTTCGGCTATTCCGGAACCGCATAGGGCAGTTCCATACCCGTATAATATACCACAGTTTGCCGATTTTTTCAACCGGTTTTTCGCTTTTTCTTTCCGCGGCTGAGTTCAGGCAATCCCGCGCCAGGCGTAAAAGCCCCGGTGTCGCGCCGGATGCGGGGCGCAAAGGAATAATCCGCCCGTTTCCGGTAGATTCCTGTCGAGTTGCGCGATTCGTGTCGTTCGCTTGTGATTCCTCCCCAAAAAGAATAATGGAAATTTGTGTAATATTTTTTGACGCAAAGACTTGAAAAATCGCCCAATTTTTGGTATAATTGTGGCGTTGTAAGAAATTTACAAATTTTAGTTACCGCGTAAGCGCTCCCAAACGTACATGAAAGGAAATGAAAGTTATGGAACACACATCGAACGCCAAAATCCTGATAGCCGACGAAAATGCCGCCCAGCGGACACAGCTGCGTGATAGCCTGACGCGGGCAGGATACCGGAATGTGGAGGAGGCAGTAAACGGGGATGACGCCCTGCACAAAATCGACCGTCTGCACCCGGACATTGCCATCATTGACATCTGGCTGTCCAAACTGGACGGTATAGGCGTTATCCGGGCAGCACACAATCTCGATTTCCGGAACGACCGGGAGCCGGCGTATATCATCACTTCCCCGGTGTCCAACCAGAATATGTTCATTCAGGCGGCGGGCGCAGGCGCACAGCTCTGTCTTATCAAGCCCATACGACCGGACAGCCTGTCGGAGCACGTTGAGGAGTTGCTGCGGAACCGGAACAGTGCGCCAAGCGGAACAAACGGCGATCTTCCGGTCATGGCAGTTGCATCGGGTAACGATATCGAGACGCAAGTAACGCAGATCATACACCAGATCGGCGTACCGGCGCACATCAAAGGCTACCAGTACCTCCGAACCGCCATTCTGCTGACGATCAAGGATTCGGATGTCATCAATTCAGTAACGAAGGTACTGTACCCCTCTGTTGCCAAGAAGTATGCCACGACCACCTCGCGCGTGGAACGCGCCATCCGTCATGCTATTGAAGTGGCGTGGGATCGGGGTGATGTGGATACGCTCAACGCTTACTTTGGCTATACCATCCAGAACAGCCGCGGAAAACCGACCAACTCGGAATTCATTGCCATGATCGCCGATAACCTGCGGCTGCGATACAAGCTGTACCAGTAACAATCGCTCCTCGCACGGCGTGCCGCCGAGCCGGCTCTTCTTCCCGGCTCCGGCGACACGCCATTACTATTTTGAAAAAGATATTGATTTTTTCCGGATATGTGCTATACTAATCCAAGCCGCGCGGGAGCCGCGGGCACGGAGAGGTATCGAAGTGGTCATAACGGGGCTGACTCGAAATGGAAAACCGCTTTGGTCGATTCATCCGCCGGAAATGCCCGTAAGATCAGGCGTTTCGGGAGTTCAAATTTCACAAGTGACTATCGTTCTTGCGTGTTGTGATTGCATGTGTCTATGTGGTCG
>ENA-UOJO01004756-UOJO01004756.1-human-gut-metagenome-genome-assembly--contig:-P57-NODE-4756-length-11386-cov-11.362545_pt1 | contig 11386 bp, 11 predicted proteins | sample MGYA00242351_ERZ723898 | MGnify/ENA metagenome assembly ERZ723898 | reverse complement strand
CAGCAACTCGTCTGCACATAATAATGCTTATTCCACTTGAAGCACGGTATGAAAAACAGTGAAAGCACTGTGTACGTCACAAAAATCTGATACCTTCCGTATTTTCCGCATAGATTACAGATGATCGTCTGGGTAAAATCAAAATCTTTCCTGCCATCCGTAATTCCCATGATAAAAAACATAGCGACCTCCTTTTATCTCTATCACTATAATAAACGCTAAACCGATTGGAAACAAGCGTATTTCAAATACGAAAATTATATTTGAGAACAATTTCCAATTTTTTATTATTCCCATTAATGCACCCTTGAAAAATAATCCATCAGGATTCCTTTAATATGGTTATACCTTCTGGCATAAGAATTCTCCACCCTTATGATTTCCATATTGTGTGCCTGACAGATTGCATTCTTCTTTCGATCCCGCTCCTGCACGACCGCATCCTCAAAATGTTCTTTCCCATCCAGTTCGATTGCAAGAACCGGAAGCTCACTTTTCCCCTGTTTTTCGTATACCACAAAATCAAAACGCCCCATGTAAAACAGATCATCATACGTAATATTATCATGAAACACCTGTGATATTGCCACTTCCTTGTGAATCACATACTTACTTTGGGAAAGCCAGATGTTCTCCAGCGCATGCGTCAGATTTTCCAGAAACGCATTTTCCGTGGCGGTAGAAAAAGGCTGTATCCCTAAAGCTCTGGAACTGATATGCTTCTCGGTAATCTTTGATTGTCCGTTCGTTTTGATATACTGCGCCAGTTCATTCTCTTTGATTGCCTGTTCGATCAATGTCTTCTGGTTTACAAAAGGTGTGATGACTGCAATGCTTTTGTTTGGATTCTGTTGCGCATATGCTACGACCTCGTCCACCTCTGCCGGGGATGTATTCTTGATTTGTGGCTGATTGCTTTTTACATCGACATACACAAGCGGATTCGGTTCCCGGCTTTTCGACTGAATCTGTAATTTGGAATTGTAATATTTTTTATTATTGAACCCTATGATTTCTTTATTACAACGATAGTGATTGCGCAAAAGTACTTCATCACTCACAGCATCGCAGGCGAGATATGTTTTGTAAATCGAATTCTTCCGGTAATCGTATTCATCGGCCACATGATACTTCCGGCGCAGTTTCTGATTCGTCAGCTCCCCAAGCAAAATGACCGGGTTGAGCTGCTGTGGATCTCCCACCAGCATCAGCTTTTCTCCGCGAATGATCGGGACAAGTGAGATTGCCACATTGCACTGACTGGCTTCGTCCATGATGGTCATATCAAACAATGGTTCCGGCTGTCCTACCTTGTGCGCCGAAATGCAGGTAGTAATGATGATTGGAAACACTCGCTGCAATTTCTTCACGTTTTCGGATTTCTGCATGTACTTATTGAACGCCTGTGCCTGTGCCAACGGATCATCCCCAGCATCTAAAATTTCACGCAGTTCCTGATATTTCGGTTCTTCGATTGTCTTGATATAGCGCGCAGAAGTATAGAACAGATATTGATAAAATTCTTCTTCATTCCGGTCGAGCAACAGCATGGCATCCGCATCGGACATTTCCCCGATCTGTCGAATACGCTCATCAATTTTCTGCATCTGATATCCCTGCAAGTCCGTTTGAAACGGAATCAGATTCATTGCATTTTTGATATGTTCCTGATATTCCATCAGATGAGAAAGCGTCTCTTTCCGCTCCTTCAGATCCAGAATTTCCTCATACTCTTTCAGACAAGCAGAAAGCCTTTTTGCGCGATCGATACGATCATCTTTGCGTTTGTCCAGCGTGGAAGCAAATAAAACCGGTCGCATTATTAAAAAAAGCCGTTACTATCGTGTTTATTATGGTATTTGTTTTTCCTGTGCCCGGCGGTCCCTGTATATAGGCAAGCGGATATTTCATAGCATTGTTGATTGCCAGCAACTGATCGAGATTGATATTCTGGTTGATCAACGCGATCGGATAGGCTTTCGTCCGGCGTGGTCGCTCCAACAGTTCTCCAAAAAAAGCTTTGATTGGATAGGTAATCTGCTGCTTTTCGAACATATCCAGTATCGCTTTGTATTCGTCATGCAGATTCAGCACCACATCCATACCAAGGCCAAGCACATAAGGCATATCATCCACGACGGATTTCGCACCGCCATGCCCGGTAATTGCATCTTTGATTTTTTCCAAATTTTTCTCAAAGTCTTCCAGCAATTCATACTCATCCGCGTCCAGAAATCTGCGCGCATTTTCCTGCTGCCCGTCAACCGTAAACTGTGTGCAGACCGTAATATCTTCGTCCGGCTGAAACACTTTGTTTTTCACATCCAGATTCAGATTGCGATATGCGAGTACATACAATCCCTTTGCCGTGTGAATGCTTAACACATTCAAAGCAAGCTTCTTAATTTTCAGATTTCCACTTTTGCGCTTTTCCCGTGACAACGTATATTGGAAATTTGACACAACTTCCTGAAACTGCTCATCCGTAAGCACATACTGTCCGCTTTTCACACGGTCTCCATCAACATAATGAATCAGCTCGTAATCCGTAATATATGGCGTTGTATCGAGCCGATTACAAAGCTCCAGATAATTCAGAATTTTTAGATTCGCTGCACTCGAAAAGAGCATTTTGTACCGTTCCGGATGCATCTCGATATCTTCGATCAGCCGCTTATTTTCCAGACAATATGTTCCCTCAATAACCTCTGTCGACAAAATGGAATCAATATATATTTTGTCGTATTCCCCCAATGTATACAATCCAAGATGCAGACCATCCACTTTCAGGGTTCGTTTTACCGGATCCAAATCACGAATACCGATCCAGTATTTTGTAATCTGCTCCGCTTTGTTCCGGTATTCTATTTTCAGCCATTTTCCTTCATGGATGGCCCTGAAAATGTCTCTGCAAATCTGATTCATACACTATGCTCCTACAACGGTCTATTGCTGTTTGTTTTTCTATGAACTATAATAAACGTTAAACGAACTTGTAACAATACACAACCTGGAGAATTTTATTATGAAAATGACAACACTCTGCTACATCGAACAGGATAGAAAATATCTGATGCTCCATCGCACCAAAAAGAAAAATGATATCAATGAAGGGAAATGGATTGGTGTGGGTGGACATGCCGAGGGAAGCGAATCCCCGGAAGACTGTCTTTTGCGTGAAGTAAAAGAAGAGACCGGACTCACCCTTACCTCGTACCGCTTTCGTGCCCTGATCACATTTGTGAGTGACCAGCAGGAACCTGAGATGATGTGCCTTTTTACCGCAGATGCATTTACCGGCGACCTTATTACCTGCAACGAAGGGGACTTAAAATGGGTAGACAAAAGCGAGGTTCCCAACCTTCCTACCTGGGAAGGTGACGCAATCTTTTTACGTCTCCTTCTGGAAGATGAACCTCGCTTTTTTACTCTGAAACTCGTATATGAAGGGGATCTGCTGGTGGAGAAAAAACTAGCGTTTTACTAACACACCGGCTTCTCCACCTTTTTCATAAGTAAAAGTTTGTAAAAACTTCCGGAGTCGGTCTGTTTTCGGATTTTCAAAAAACTCTTTTGGATTTCCCTCTTCCACGATTTTTCCGCCCTCAAGGAATACCATACGGTCTGCTACCGCTTTGGCAAATTGCATCTCATGTGTGACAATGACCATGGTTCTTCCCTCCTGTGCCAAAGCCAGCACAACGTCGAGAACCTCCCGCACCATCTCCGGGTCCAGTGCTGCGGTAATCTCGTCAAGAAGCAGCACCTCCGGGTGCATGATCAGCGCACGCACGATAGCAACTCTCTGCTTTTGTCCACCGGAAAGCTGTCTTGGATAATTATCCTTCTTGGAGACCAGACCTACGCGCTCTAACAGTTCAAGCGCCTCTTTCTCCACTTCCGCACGGTTTCTTTTTTTGACCTTGATCGGTGCAAGTGTCACATTCTGCAGAATTGTCAGATGCGGAAAGAGGTCATAACTCTGGAATACCATGCCGATTTTTTCCCTGTTTTTGCTTAAGTTCTTCTTGTTTGGATTCACGACCTCGTCATCAAGCAGAACTTCTCCCTCCTGGATCTCCTCTAATCCATTCAGGCAGCGGAGCAAAGTACTTTTTCCACAGCCGGATGGTCCGACAATCACGACCACTTCTCCCTTTTTCACAGAAAGATCTATGTTTTCCAAAACACTTATATCATCATATCGTTTGCTTAAATTTTTGATGCGCAATATTTCGTCCATATCAGTTCTCCCATCGTTTTTCAAGATATTTTGAAAGGCAGCTTATCGGCCAGCAGGCAATAAAATATAAAAGAAGGACCGTTGCAAATATAGCAAATGCAGCATTTGGAGCGGTCTTTCGGTTTGCCTCTATAATCTGCTGTCCCACTTTTAACACTTCCACAATTCCGATCATCATAACAAGACTCGTTGTCTTGATCATTCGGGTGATCAGGTTGATGGAAAGCGGAATCATTCTTCGAATGATCTGCGGAATGATCACATACTGATATGTCTGTCCGCGGCTAAGGCCAAGTGACTCACTGCTTTCATACTGAATCTTAGGAATGCTGATCAGAGAGCCTCTGACCAGATCTGCCATCTCTGCAGTTCCCCAGAATACAAAAACAATAATGGACGCAGTCTCTGCCGACATATTGATGCCCATCGCTTTGGTTGCTCCAAAATATACAATGAACAAAAGTACGAGCTGTGGCATGATACGCACAATCTCCAGATAAATTCTTGTGATCACCTGAACGGCTTTGTTCTTTGATGTCATAAGCATTCCAAGTAAAATTCCAAGCACCATGCTGAGCACAACAGAGATCAAGCTGATTCGAAGTGCCACCCAGAGTCCCTGCAAAAGCCGGATCATATTATTTCCTTTTAGTAAAATTTCAAATCCCATCTCGTTAATCTCCAAACATACGATATCTTGCTTTATGCTCAACCAGACTTCCTAAAATAGATACCGGAAGCAGCATGACAATATAGAATCCAACAAGCATAACCAGACATTCCGTTGTATTATAATACTGTCCAATCAAGTCTTTTGCAGTAAACATCAGGTCCATCAGACTGATTGCAGAAAATACACTGGTTTCTTTCAGCAGAAAGATGATATTCGCCACAATTGCCGGTACACTGATGGAAAAAGCCTGCGGAAGAATTACCGATCCAAACATCTGCAGCCGGTTCATTCCCAATGCCAGCGCAGATTCCGTCTGCGAAAGCGGCACGGCCTCCAGGCCGCTTCGGAAACTCTCTGCCATATAACTTCCACCCAGAAGGCCTAATCCCACGGCTCCGCACACTTCTGCGGATATGGAAAGACCAATCTTCGGAAGTCCAAAATAGATAAAGAACAGCTGCACCAGAAGCGGCGTATTACGGAACAATTCCACATACACTTTAACAATCTGTGACAGAACCGGAATCTTAAAATGCAGAATAAAAGCTGCAACAATTCCAATTCCGATTGAAAGTGCAATTCCTATCCATCCTATCTTTATTGTCAACAAGAATGCCTTTGTATACATCGGCATATAATTAAATATTACATCAAAATTCATGCTATCGCATCCTAACGCTTTCTATGATCTAATCGACCGGACAACCTTGTTCCGAGATTCTGGATAATCTGGAAAATAACAATCAGCAGCACGACCGTAACAATCATGATATCAGTCTGCCAACGATAATAACCATATCGTACCGCAATATCTCCAAGTCCGCCTCCACCGACGGTTCCTGACATTGCTGAATATCCAAGGAGCAGTCCGGTTGTGATGGTCGCTCCATTGATCAGTGAAGTTCTTGCCTCCACAAGAAGTACCTTAAAAATAATCTGCATATTGCTTGCACCCATCGCTTTTGCTGCCTCGATGACCCCAGCATCCACTTCATTTAAAGAGGATTCTACGACCCTTGCAATGTATGGTGCTGCACAGATAACAAGTGGCACGATGGTTGCAGTCGAACCATAGCTTTTTCCTACAATGAGTCGTGTGAATGGAATCAGCAAGATCAACAGAATCAAAAACGGAATGCTTCGAATGATATTACAGATAAAATCTCCGATCCGGTAAATGATCCGATTCGGATGCAGTCCCTTTTCACTTGTGACGTGAAGCAGCACGCCGAATGGTAATCCAATCACATATCCTATAATAGTCGAAAACAGCGTCATATACAAGGTGTCACGAATACCTTCTGCAATCATTTGTATTACTTGTTTATCAAACATTTTCTGTCACCTCCGTCACTATTAACCCGCGCTCTCTCAGATGAGCGATAATTTCATCCTGTGTTTCTTTTCCTGTCGGCAAACCAAGGATCATCTCACCAACGGCTTTTCCGCTTACATTCTTGGTATCAGCCTTCAAAATATTGACCGGCACCTGGTATTGTAAAATAATATTCGAGATTACTGGCTCAAATGCGGAATTTTCCTGAAATACAATTCGAATCTTTCGTTCTACATCCAGATTCTCAACCGGCGTATAACGAATGGCTTTACCGGATATCAATTCTTTCGCTGCGTCAGACTGTGGATTTTCAAAAATCTTTTCAACCAATCCCTCTTCTACAAGATTTCCACTGTCTATGATTGCCACACGCTTACAGATTTCTGTAACAACCGACATCTGATGCGTAATAATGATAATGGTAATTCCCAGTGTTTCATTGATCTCTTTTAAGAGTTTTAAGATTGCGGCTGTCGTCTGTGGATCAAGTGCGCTCGTTGCCTCATCACACAGCAGAATCTTCGGATTGGTAGCCAGTGCACGCGCGATAGCGACACGCTGCTTCTGTCCACCGGACAACTGTGATGGATACGCTTTTGCCTTTTCCTCCAGATTAACCGTCTTTAAAAGTTCTTCGGCGCGTTTTCTTGCCTCTTTCTTTTTAACCCCGGCAATCTCAAGTGGAAAACAGATATTATCCAGAACATTTTTCTGCTCCAGAAGATTGAAATTTTGAAAGATCATGCCGATATCGCTGCGCTTTTTGCGAAGCTGCTTCTCTGTCAGATCTGCCAGATCCACCCCATCAATCAAAACCTGTCCTTCCGTTGGTTTCTCCAGATAATTGATGGACCGCACCAGCGTACTTTTTCCGGCTCCGGACATTCCGATAATTCCGAAAATATCACCCTGCTCGACAGAAAGGCTGATATTTTTTAATGCGTGAACTGTGCGCCCTTTTATATCAAATGTTTTTGTCAGATTTCTAATTTCAATTTCGCTCATCTTTTCACCAGTGACAAAGGAGGGATTTACACCCTCCTTTCCTTTCCATGTTTATTTTTCGTAGAAAATAACTGCACCGTCATAAGTATCATCAATAAATTTCTTGATTTCGTCAGATCTGAGAACCGAAACAAGTGCTTTGATCTTGTCGCTGTTTTCATTTCCTTCCTTTACAGCGATGATGTTTACATAAGTCTTTGCTGCGATGGAATCATTTGCCTCATATGCGATGGCATCTTTTCCTACAGAATATCCTGCCTCAAGTGCGTAGTTTCCGTTTAAAACTACAAATTCAACTTCATTTACAACTCTTGCAACCTGTGCTGCCTCAAGCTCTACAAACTGAAGATTATGAGGATTCTCTGCAATATCATTTACAGTTGCGGTAAGACTTGTTTCGTCTTTTAATTTGATCAGACCATTATCCTGAAGTAACAGGAGTGCTCTTGCCTCGTTGGTTGTATCGTTTGGAATCGCAATGCGGTCTCCGTCTGCAATATCCTCAAGTTTGCTTTTGGTTCCCGGATAAATGCCGAATGGCTCATAATGAATATCGCCGGCATCTACAAGGTGTGTTCCCTGCTCCTTGTTAAAGCTGTTTAAGTATGGTAAATGCTCCATGTAGTTTGCATCAAATTCGCCAGATTCTACAACAAGGTTTGGCTGCACATAATCATCAAATTCCGTTACTTCAAGGTCATATCCATAATCTTTTAAAATGTCTGCTGCTTTTGCTAAAATCTCTGCATGTGGAATTGGAGATGCTGCTACTTTAATGGTCTCTCCATTTCCTGGTGTAATGTCTAATTTACCTTCCTCTGTTGTTGCTTCTGTATCTATTTTGTCTGCTGCGTCTCCGCCACCTTCAATTACCAGAGTATCCTCATAGTCTGCACCATATGTGTCAAGCAATGTTGCTTCATAATCTGCGTGGAAGAAGTTCTCTTTTCCAAGGCTCTTGATCTCGTCGTTAATCCAGTTAAGGAGTGTGCTGTTGCCCTTTGTTACTGCAGGAGCAATGCTCTGCTGATCACCAAGGGAAGAAATTCCTACCACATAACCCTTATTTTCCTGTGCATAAGCAATAACCTCTGTATTATCGTTTGCCCATGCAACACCGGTTCCGTTCTCGAAAGCAGTCTTTGCAGCTGCGTAAGTATCAAACTTCTGAAGCTTGATGTCCGGCTCATTCTTTTCCAGATAAGTCTCTGCAGTAGTTCCGGAAATTACGATTACCTGATCATCTGCTCCGATTTCATCCAGACTCTTGATTACGTTATCTTCATGGGATACCACACCGAGTGCTACGTTCATGTATGGAAGTGCAAAATCTACTTTTTCTGCACGCTCGTCGGTTACGGTAAAGTTTGCAAGAACAACGTCTACCTTTCCGGTCTCTAAGTACTCAACACGGTTTGCTGCCTCTGTGGATACATAATTGATCTTTACACCAAGATCTTTTCCAAGGCGCTCTGCAAAGTATACATCATATCCCTGATAATCACCGTTATCATCTACATAACCAAATGGATTTTTGTCAGAGAAAACACCGATATTGATTTCTCCACTGTCTTTGATTTCATCTAATGTACGGTAAACCTGATCACCTATATCAGCGGTCTTGGCTGATCCACAGCCTGCCAGAGCTGTCACTCCCAGGGTTGCCGCCAGAATACCTGTTACTAACTTTTTCAAAAAATTCTTTTTCATAATTTTCTCCTTCTAACATTATTTGTTTGCATTTTGTAAGTTTCTTTTTCACACCCTCTTGCATTTGCAAAGAAAAAGCCTGGATGTTTCTCCCAGGCAATGGCTTACATTAATCTGTATCACAAATTATTGCAAACAGGTGCATGACAAACGAGCCCTACACCTGGCCATATGATCTGCCTGGGAGTCCAGCATTCGACAGCACATACACATGTTGTTCAAAGTAAATACATTTCTCATTTTGTCATGTCTCCTTTCATTTCATGTTTCGTATTATATTCCTGTATTCCTAGTATGTCAATAGGTTTTGTAGTATTTTTTTAAAGATTGTTTCCAGATATTTTTCAAAAATCTCACAGTTTACAAGAGCAACCTTGTCAATCTTCTACACTGCTTTGGCTTCTGTCAGTCCAATGCTGTAAAGCTCTGCCCCTTCCTGATAGCGGACAAATTTCTTTGTAAATGGCCAAGAGCAACAAGAAAAGGTCAGTGGTCTACAAATCCAGAGCATTTGCCGGATAATTATAAAGGATTTACTCAGTGGAATGGCCCATACTTTATCCAAAAAGTCCAGCTTATTGGAAAGAATACGGAAACCGTTATCCGCACTGTTCTTAAATCAAGGTTGTATGAAGTCCAGACCTACCGCATGTGTCTTGGTATGGGATATATTTGTCAGGGTTCCGGACAACAAGGGCGGTTGGAAACTAGAAAGACCTTGGGGAAGCTACTGGATGGATATGAGGACACGCAAAATGATGTCAAGCATTATCCGAACTGAATCGCCTAACTCTGATGTTGTCCTGTGTAGTTTCGGCTTAGGAGTTGAACACTTCGGAATTCCAAACGGTGTCAGGCTTGATAATGGAAAAGATTACAAAGCTCGTGATATGTTTTATCCAGAAGGACCGGAATGGTTTATCTGAATCAGAAGAGCCAGATCCGCAGACCGTCTCCGAATTTTAAGAACGTTATAAAACAATCCTGTCCATAGCTGGGGATGAATACGACTATGAGCCGCCTGGGAAATACTACCGTGATGGATACAACCTGTACAAAAGGATGAAAAAGTATAAGAAAGATCATCTTCTTTTCCTCCATAACAAGAATGTACCTGTCACGAATAACGAAGCCGAACAGCTGCTGAGAAAATATAAAAGAAAACAGGCGCAGGCTGTGTCATTCCGGAGTCCGTCAAGCATCGACCATCTCTGTAAATGCATGAGCATGCTGGTTTTGATGCGCAGAAAAGAGCAGACCAATCTGTTCCGCGAGATTGGAGAAATATTTGCATAAGAAAACCGATGGTTTTGACTACGATTAGTCTATACCATCGGTTCTTTTGTTACAAGTTTACCTCTGAACAGTAACAACGAATGCTTTTCACACACTGTTTGTTTATAAAAATCTTGTTCCATAATAAGTGTTATGTTATTATAAAAGCAGACACTTTTACATTCACTTTATGATGAAAAAACAGATAAGCAGTTTGTTATCAAATGTCAGAACAACTATGTTGTTGCCCCTGTTTTTGAAAAGGGTAACTTAGTTACAACTAAATCAGATAAATCCTACCATGGAATTGGTACGAAAACCATTCGATTCATCGTGGATAGTTACCATGAAATTACTACATTTACCGTAGATAATTTGTTCTATGCAAAAATTGTTGTTCCTCTATAGTCATTCTGTTATTAAATTTTAGTGAGGTTATTTATGTTAGATTTGTTTTATACATTTATTTCTTATTTTTTTAATATTGTTGATTTTCTGGCATATTATGTTCTATTATCACATAAATTGACTTCACGATTCTCTAAGAGAGTACAACTTATAGCTTATTGCATTACCTATTTACTTTGGTTTTCGGCTGAACTTTCAACAAAAATGTTTCCCAATATTCCACTCAAACTATTATTTTTACTTTTATTCTTTTTTGCATTATTAATACTTTATAAAGACAGTTTATACAAAAAAGTTCTCTGGATCATTTGCACCTTTTTTATTATATTTTTAGGAGAAATAATCACAATACCAATTGCTCTGTTAATAACCGGCTCTTCCCTGCAAAATATTGCAGAAAACTCAGTCACACAAGTATTAGGGCTTATTTTATCGCGCCTGCTAATTTTTTTAATAATATTTTTCTTAATTCGATCATCCAAAAGAATATCCAATTATTTTACAAAAGAATATTTTGTAATTATTTTAGTAGATGTTCTATATACACTTAGTATCTCAACCTTTTTTTATTTTAATAATCTGTATTTATCAACAGACATCGCCATTACACTTTCCATTTTTGTAATGTTTCTGATTTCTTGTCTTGCTCTTTACCTGCTCAGAAAAATTACCAGAAAGTCCGAAGAAATTATGCTGACCAATCTCAAAATGCAGCAAATTGAAATGGAACACAAAC
>ENA-UOJO01004755-UOJO01004755.1-human-gut-metagenome-genome-assembly--contig:-P57-NODE-4755-length-11388-cov-4.575929_pt1 | contig 11388 bp, 9 predicted proteins | sample MGYA00242351_ERZ723898 | MGnify/ENA metagenome assembly ERZ723898 | reverse complement strand
CCTAGGTTCAAATAATGTCATATTATAATTGGACAAATTATATTTTGCCCCCCATATATTAAAATTGGTAACTACATTACTTATGGCATGAAAAGATATGGTATCACCATAGTTGCCGCTAAAACTACTTGCTTTATCAACTATAAACATTCTATTATTTTCATCTAATATTTCTACATTATATCCTTCTTTTATTGCTTTTAAGAGTATTCCTATATTTCCTAAAGTATGGTCCATTCTGCTTCCTGTAGCGCCTAAAATTATAATTTTAGATGGCTTAACTTCTTTTGCTTTTTCATAAGCTAAATCAGTATCTGTATAATCCTTTTCTGGATTAAATTTCATCATTGGTATATTTTGATTTTTATATTCTTTTAAGATATTTGGGTCTATTGAATCAAAATCTCCTAAGATTAATGATGGTTTTATTTTATATTTATATAAAACATCGCAACCTTTATCTACACCAATTACAAAATCTTGAGCATCTAAAGAAGAGAAAAGAAGTTCTTTAGATGGAACACTACCTCCTGTTACAATTACAACTTTCATTATATACTTTCCCTTAATAATTTAATATTTTCTTCTATTTTATTTTCTTTAAATACAGATGAACCTGCTACAAAAGCATTTACTCCAGCTTCATATAAAGATTTTATATTATCCTTATTTACTCCTCCATCAACTTCTATAATTAAATCCTTATTATATTTTTCCTTTAATTCACTAACTTCTTCAACTTTTGATATAGAATATGGAATAAATTTTTGTCCACCAAAGCCTGGATTTACAGACATTATAAGTACCATATCACAAATTCCAATTAAATCTTTTATAATACACACTGGAGTTCCTGGATTTATTGCAATGCCAGCCTTTACTCCTTTTGATTTTATGTAATTTAAAGTTCTATCTATGTGTGTTTCAGCTTCATAATGAACAGTAATTATATCAGCTCCTGCATCTATAAAATCGTCTATAAATCTACCTGGATTTTTTACCATAAGATGCACATCAAAAACCTTTTTAGTTTTATTTCTAAGAGCCTTTATAATAGGTGCCCCTAGAGTAATATTAGGCACAAAATCTCCATCCATTACATCTATATGAATCCATTCAGCTCCTGCCTTATCTACTCTAATTACTTCATCACCTAATTTAGAAAAATCAGCTGATAATATTGATGGTGAAATTATCATTTTTATATCTCCTTTTTAAAATTTTTTAATCTTTAAAATTTCTTTTAAAGTTCTTATGTAAAAATCATATCTTTGTTTATTAATTTTACCCTCTTCTACAGCATTTTTCACTGCACATGAAGGTTCTTTATAATGCATGCATCCTCTAAATTTACAACATTCATTAAATTCTTCAAAATCAGGAAAGGCATATTTCAAATTTTCTTTGTCTATAAAAGAAACATCAAGAGTTGAAAATCCTGGAGTATCAACAATATATCCATCTTCTATTTCAATAAGTTCGCTATGCCTTGTAGTATGCTTACCTCTACCTATTTTGTCGCTAACTTTACCAGTTTCCATATGTTCTTTTTCTGTAAGAGCATTTATAAGGGTGGACTTACCTGCTCCAGAAGGACCACATAATACTGTTATATTCCCCTTCATATATTCTTTTAAATAATCAATACCTTTTTGTTCTTTAGCATTAATAAATAGTACTTCATATCCAATTTCATTAATTTGCTCTTTTAGTAATTGTTTTTCTTCTTCATTTATTAAATCAACTTTATTTAAACAGACAATGGCCTTTATATTACTACTTTCACAAAGTACAAGAAATCTATTTAAAAGGTCTATGTTTATATCTGGATTTTTAACTGCAAAAACAACAAATGCAAGAGATACATTAGAAACAGTTGGTCTTAAAAGTCTTGAATGCCTTTTATAAATATCTTCAATAGTTCCTTTTCCATTATGAGTTTCAATTCTTACATTATCACCAACCATAGGTTTCATATCCTTATGACGAAACTTTCCCCTTGCTTTACATTCTATTATGCCATTTTCAGTTTTTACGTAGTAAAAACCACCAATTCCCTTTATTATAATTCCTTTCATTAAATCCTCCAATTTTTTTACTATACATATATAATAATAAAAATATTCCTTTAATAATGCAATACTTTTATTTTAAAACATGAAAAATAGCTGCTAAAAATAAACATTATCCTTTTACATAAATCTTCTTAAGATAAAAAAAGTGGCTTATCGCCAGCAGTTTTTAACTGCTAATGCGACAACCACAAAATTATCTTAATTATTTTTCTTATTATTTGAAGAACTATTTTCTGACTGGTCATTATTAGAACCTGAATTATTGTTATTGTTATTATTATTTTCATTAGTGGAATTACCTTTTCCAGATCCAGAAGTATCTGTTTTTTCTTTTTCCGCTACTATTGTGATAGTATCACCTTTTTTGGCAGAAGAAGGAGACCATGATTTAACCTTTCCGTCAGCATCACCTTCAATATAAACAGTGTACCCATTTGATTCTAATATAGTCTTTGCACTACTTGCATACATTCCAGTTGAAATAAGACTTGAAATAGACTTCTCAGCTTCTTCTTTCTTTTTTCCAACTGTTATTGTTACAGTAGAACCAGCTTCTAACTTTTTGCCGGCATTAGTTTGAGATAAAACTACACCTACTTGACTATCAGATGTTACATCCTTTTCTACAATATTAACATCAAAATTTGAAAGTTTTTCTTGTGCTACATCAAGAGTTAACCCCTTAACATCTGGTACAGTATATAGTTTTGTTTCAGGTCCAGAACTTACATATATTTTAACTGTAATACTACTGTCAAGTTCTTTACCCTCACCAGGATCAGTTTTAATAACAAGACCACTTTCTATTTCATCACTAGGAGCATTTGTAATTTCATATTTAATATCATTATTGTCCAAGAAATCTTTAACATCACTTAATTCTGCTCCAGAAAAATTTAACATTTTAACTTTTTCAGAACCTTCACTAGTAATAACATTAACTTTAGACCCTTCCTTTACAGTTGTACCTTCTTTAGGATCTACTCCTATTATTGTTCCTTCAGGTTCACTGCTCTTTTCTGATCCTCTATCTACAAGTTCAAGTCCAACCTCTTTTAATGCTTTTGTTGCCTCATCAATAGTCATTCCAGAAATATTAGGTACTACTACATCCTTTTTAGAACCATCACCTATTATTGAACCTCCAGATAATAAGTTTGCACATACAACACCTACTATACCTAATACTAGAACTACAACTAATGCTATTAAAGCTATTTTTTTACCTTTCTTTTTTGGTTTTTCTTTATCATCATAGTATTCATCATCATCATATTCATCATCATCATATTCATCATCTTCTTCATTTTCGCTATCGTATTGATCTTGATTATCATTATTTCCATAATAATTAGTAGCAGCTATATCATCTTTTACAGGTGACATAACAATTGTATGTTCATTATCATCATCTACTGTTCCAGCACCAATAACTGCATTTGGATCATCTTTAATTTTTTCTAGATCTTTTAATATTTCCTTTGCTGATTGATAACGTCTATTAGGGTCCTTTTGCATAGCTTTAATTATTAAATTATTTAAACTATCTGGTATTTTAGAATTTATTTGCTTAGGAGGCACAACATCTTCTTGTATATGTTTTAATGCAATAGACACTGGTGACTCTGCCTCAAAGGGAAGTTTTCCTGTGGCCATTTCATATAAAACAACTCCTAAGGAATAAAGGTCTGTTCTAGCATCCACCATACTTCCCTTTGCTTGTTCTGGCGAAAAATAATGAGCAGATCCCATTATTGTTGTAGTATTAGTTATTGTTGCTGAAGAAGCTGATTTAGCTATTCCAAAATCTGTTACTTTTATTCTGCCATCTTGCATAACCATTATATTTTGAGGCTTAACATCTCTATGAATTATTTTATTTTTATGAGCACAATCAAGGGCTTTAGCTATTTGAATTGCTACATCAATTGTTGAATCGAAATTAAGCCTTCCATATTCTCTTATTATGTCTTTTAATGTTTTTCCATCAACATATTCCATAACAATGTAATTTAAATCATCTTGTTTGCCAACATCTAAAATATTAACTATATTAGGATCAGATAAAGCAGCAATTGCAGTTGCTTCTCTTGTAAATTTCCCTACAATTTCTTCATTGTCTGCAAATTCTTTTTTTAATATTTTTACTGCAACAAATCTGTTAAGCTTATTACATCGTGCTTTGTAAACAACGGCCATTCCGCCTTCGCCAATCTTTTCTAGAATTTCATATCTATCTCCTAAAATTTGGCCTATCATTCTATTCATCTCCTCCAAACAACAAAACTGTTATATTATCTCTGCCGCCATTATTTTTTGCTTCTAATACTAGTTTTTCGCAAGCATTTTTTAAAGATTTTGCACTATTTAAAATTTCTAATACTTCATTCTTTTGAATTTCATTTGTAAGTCCATCAGAGCAAAGCATTATAATATCATCCTTTAAAATATCTATTTCAAAAACATCAATAAGAATCTTTTTACTTGTTCCTACAGCCCTTGTAATTATATTTTTTTTAGGATGATTAAATGCTTCCTCTTCTGAAATAGTGCCAAGATCAAGAAGTTCCTGCACAAGCGAATGATCTTTAGTTATTTTTTTTATTTTATTATTTCTAATTAAAAAGCATGAACTATCACCAACATTAGCTACAAAACCTTTATTATTAATAACAAGACAAGCAGTAACTGTAGTTCCCATTCCGTTTAATTTTTCACTAGTACTTGCAAAATCATATATTGCATTATTAGCTGTTTTAATGGCTTTTTTTAAAATTTCATTGTAATTCTTGTTATTTATATTTTCTGATATATAACTTACAATTGCTTCTACAGCCATTTTGCTTGCCACTTCACCAGCATTGTGACCGCCCATACCATCTGCCACAACATATATTTTATAATTTTCCTTTTCTAAATATCCAGCATAATCTTCATTTAAGCTTCTTTTATTGCCAATATCACTAATCATACTAATCATGCTATTATCCCCCTTTTCCTTTGGGTTACCTTAATCTTTCTTCTCACTTATATAACTTCTTCTTAATTGGCCACATGCTGCATTTATATCACTGCCCATTTCTCTTCTTACTGTTACTTCAATGCCTGACTTTTTTAAAGTTTTTTCAAATTCATCTATAGATTTATCTGTTGACCTTTTAAAATCATTTTCTACTACCTGATTTACAGGAATAAGATTTACATGACACAATATCCCATGAAGAAGTTTTCCAAGGGATTTGGCATCTTCAATTGAATCATTTACATCTTTTACTAATGAATATTCAAAAGATATTCTTCTGTTTGTTTTTTTTATATAATTTCTACAAGCCTCTAAAATTTCACTTATAGAATACTTATTAGCAATTGGCATAATAAGCTTTCTCTTCTCATCACTAAAGGCATGAAGAGAAATGGCAAGAGTAATACTTAAATCTTCATCTGCAAGCTTATAAATGTTAGGTACAATACCACATGTTGAAAGCGTTATATGCCTTTGGCCTATATTCAATCCGTATTCAGCATTGGCTAGCCTTATAAATTTTACTACATTATCATAATTATCTAAAGGTTCTCCACTTCCCATTAAAACTATATTAGATATTCTCTCACCAGTAATTTTTTGAGCTAAAATTACTTCGCCTAAAATTTCGCCTGCTGACAAATCTCGAACTTTGCCATTTAATGTAGAAGCACAGAACTTACAACCCATAAGGCAACCTACTTGAGTGGATACACATATTGAATTTCCATGTTTATATTTCATAACAACACACTCAATTATATTGCCATCTTTATACTCAAGCAAAAACTTTTTAGTTCCATCAATTTTAGATGTGTATTCATAAGTAACCTTCGGTATTCCAATGTAAAAATTATTATTTAATTTTTCTTTTAAAGTTTTAGGAATGTTTTTCATTTCATCAAAAGTAAAAATTCCCTTATATAGCCACGACATTACTTGCTTGCTACGAAATTTACTTTCTTTATTGCATTCCATCCACTGGGATAATTCTTCTAATGAATAGTCTAATAAATTATCCATATATAACTCCTATTTTTTTATGAATTTTGTCACAAAGAATCCATCCATTTCACTATCAGGGAAAATAGTAAGAGATCCTTCTCTATCATATTTTAAGTTTCTACCTTTACCAACAAAGAAAGTAACAATTTCTGCATCCTTATGATTTTCTAAAAACCACTTTACATTTTCTTCATTTTCTTCTTTATTTAATGTACAAGTCGAATAAACCATTACTCCGCCAATTTTTAAATATTCCCAAGCATTATTCATAATTTCTCTTTGAATTGGCACAAGTTCCTTTAAATCTTTTCTCTTCTTATTCCATTTTATTTCAGGTTTCTTTCTTATAATTCCAAGTCCTGAACATGGAACATCTACTAAGATTCTATCAGCAATATTTATGTATTTAGAATTAATTTTAGTTGCATCCATTTGGCATAACTCAACATTTGTTATTCCAAGTCTATTACAGTTTTCTTTAACTAAATCAAGTTTATTTTCATGAAGATCAAATGCCAATACTTTACCTGTATTATTTAAAAGTTCTGCAATATGTGTAGTTTTCCCCCCTGGGGCTGCACAAATATCTATAACAGTCTGTCCTTCTTCAATGTCTAATAGTGGTGCAACAAGCATAGCACTTTCATCTTGAACTGTTATTTTACCTTCAGCAAATAATTCATTTTTATCTACACCTTTTCCGCCTATAATTGTAATTGCTTCAGGACAAATTGATCCTTCATCTACTTCATAGCCATTATTTTCTAATGTCTCAAAAGTTTCCTCATAATCAGCTTTTAAATCATTTACTCTTACTGTAACAGATGGTACATTGTTTAATCCTTTTAATATTTCAAGAGTTTCCTTTTCACCATATTGCTTAATAAACATTCTTATCATCCATGGTTCAAAAGATAAATCATAAGCAATTTGGTCTATTTTATTTCTAAATTGAATATCATAATTACCTTCCTTACTTACAAAATTACGTAAAATTCCATTGACAAGTTTCCCATCTTGTTCTGAAACTTCTTTTGCCATTTCTACTGCTTCATTACATGCTGCATAAGAAGGAACTTTATCTAAAAACTTCATTTGATAAACTGAAACTCTCAAGATATTAAGAGTAGTTTTTTCCATTTCTGATATATCTCTTACGAAACTCTTTATTATCATGTCTATTGTTTTTAGTCTTCTTAATGTGCCATAAACTATTTCAGTAACTAAAGCTTTATCTACATCAGATAAATCTGACTTGTTTAGTTCATTTGATAAAATTATATTTGAGTATGCACCTTCGTTTATAATTCTATCTAAGGTTTTAACCGCAATGTTTCTACTATTCATATTTTTACCTCTTAATCATTTCTATTATTTATAACAATTAATCTAATTAATTGTAAAATTGACATTAATGCTGCTGCAACATATGTTAATGCTGCTGCTGACAAAACTTTTTTAGCTCCATCTAATTCATCGCCATATAATATATTTCTAGATGATAAAATTTTAAGTGCCCTATTTGATGCATTAAATTCAACTGGCAATGTAACAATTTGAAATATCATAGCTACTGCAAAAAGTATTATTCCAATCTTAGCCAAAAATTGGCTTCCAAAAAATAACCCTAGCATAAACATAATAATCCAAGCATTAGAACTAAAATTAACTATTGGAATAATTGAATTTCTAACCTTAAGGGGTTCATAAGATGTACTATGCTGAATTGCATGACCTACTTCATGAGCTGCAATTCCAGCAGCTGCAATTGATGATCCAAATGCAACCTCTTTAGATAAAGTTAGTATCTCACTTTTAGGATTGTAATTATCTGAAAGTTCAGCATTAGAATAGGCAATTTTAACATTATATAAACCAGCTTCATTTAGCATTAATCTTGCAACTTGCTCACCTGTATAACCATTTCTATTTCTTACTTTCTTAAAATAATTATAACGAGAACTAACCATACCTTGAGCAATTATCCCAATTATTATTCCTGGAATTAACAAAATCATTGTACTATCAAATAAAAACATATAAATTCCTCCTATCTTAAAAGAATGTCATTATCAAATTTATGTCCATTTATATATTGTTCAATAGTTAGTGGTTTTCCATTTGGAAATTGAACTTTAGTAATTTGAAGAATATTTTTCTTGCAAGCTACCTTAAGTCCTTTTTTATCCACACTTATTATACTACCTGGTTTCTTATCTGTCTCTACTTTAATTACATTTGCCTCAAAAATTTTCATTTTTTGATCTTTGTATGTAGTATAAGCAATAGGCCATGGATTTAAACCTCTAATTAAATTATTAATATCAGATGCGCTTTTATTCCAATCTATTTTTGCTATTTCTTTATTTAACATCTTAGCATAAAAAGTATCATTGCTTTGTTTTACTCTATGAATTTGACCTTTTGAATATCCTTCTATTGTTTCTACTAAAAGATCTGCTCCTCTTTCTTTTAGAATATCATATAATTCTCCTGCTGTCATTTTTTCAGATATTTCAACCTTATTCTGAAGAAGTATGTCACCAGTATCTAACCCTTCATTCATTAGCATGGTTGTATTACCAGATTCTTTTTCTCCATTTATAACAGCCCACTGAATAGGTGCAGCACCTCTATACATAGGAAGAAGAGAACCATGAAGATTAATGCAACCATACTTTGGAATATCTAAAACTTCTTTTGTTAAAAGCTGACCAAATGCTACAACAATAATAAAATCAGGCTTTAGTTCTTTTAAAATATTTATACATTCTCTATCATCCTTTAATTTTTCAGGTTGATAAACTGGTATATTTTTTGATAATGCTGCTTCTTTCACATCAGAAAAAGCTAATTTTTTTCCTCTTCCCTTTGGTCTATCTGGTTGAGTAAAAACAGCTGATACATTATATTTTGTACTTAATGTAAGTAATGATGGAACTGCAAAATCAGGAGTTCCCATAAATACTATGTTCATAAAATCACTCCTTATTTTACATGATCTATATATAAAATTCCATCAAGATGGTCATTTTCATGACATACAGCTCTTGCAAGAAGTTCTTCAGCTTCTAATATAAATTCTTCACCTTTTTCATTTAATGCTTTAACTTTTACATAGTTAGGTCTTTCAACCTCTTCACTTTTACCTGGAAGACTTAAGCATCCTTCTTCACCAATTTGACTCCCCTTTGTTTCCAAAATTTCTGGATTAATAAATACCTTAAGCCCAGTATCATCATAAATATCAATTACAAATATTCTTTTTAAAATCCCTACCTGAGGTGCCGCAATTCCAACTCCATCAGCTTTATACATAGTTTCAGCCATATCCTGTATTAATGTAATGATGGACTTATCTATTTTTTCTACCTTTCTACATTTTTTTCTAAGTATTTCGTCCCCTTCAATTCTTATATTTCTAAGTGCCATTAATTTCACCTTCCTAAATCATATTATTTGGATTTATATCTATACTTATTCTTATTTCATTATATACACTCTTTCCTAAATGATAAAGTATATCTTTAACTTTTTTTGCAAATTCTAAATCAAATGTACCTTTAATTATTATTTGCCACCTAAATTTCCCCTTAATTTTTGAAATAATACATGGTGATGGTCCTAAAATTTCCATATAATTAGCTTCTTCAATATCTAAAAGACCTTTTTTTATTTTGTTCATAAAATCCCTTAAAAGATTTTCATTTACACTTGAACAATTTATAAGTAAAATCTTCGAAAAAGGTGGATAATTCATAATCTTTCTTATTTTTATTTCATCATTAAACATACTATCATAATCATTTATTGCAGCATATTTTAGTATTTTACTTTCAGGTGTATATGTTTGAACTAGTACCTCTCCCTTGTCATCTCCTCTTCCAGCTCTTCCAGATACTTGGGTTACAATTTGATATGTTCTTTCTTGAGATCTATAATCTGGTATATTAAGAGACATATCAGCGGCTAATATTCCAACTAAAGTAACATCTTTAAAATCAAGACCTTTAGAAACCATTTGAGTTCCTATTAATATATCTGCTTCATGATTTTTAAAAGCATTATAAATTTTTTCATGAGAATCTTTATATCTTGTAGTATCAACATCCATTCTTAATATTCTTGCATGTTTAAAATATTTTTTCACTTCAGTTTCAACTCTTTCTGTTCCTGCCCCAAAAAACTTTACATATTTGCTACCACATTTAGGACAAATTCTAGTTTGCCTAATGGTTCTACCGCAATAATGACAAACTAAATATCCACTTTTATGATAAGTCATTGCAATATCACATTTTTCACACTTAAATACATAACCACATTTTCTACAAGACACAAAAGTTGAAAAGCCTCTTCTATTTAAAAATAAAATAACTTGCTTGTTTTGCTTTAATGTTTCACTAATTTTTTCTCTTAAGGATCTACTTAAAAGAGACATATTACCTTCCTTTAGTTCTTTTCTCATGTCAATTATATGAACTCTTGGAAGTGATTTATTATTAACTCTTCTTTTTAATTCTATTAACTTAAGCTTTTTACATAAGCATTTATAATAACTTTCAATTGATGGAGTTGCGGATGCGAAAACATACTTGCAGTTTTTTATTTTACTTAACTCTTCTGCGACTTCTCTTGTATCATATTTAGGATTTTGTTCTGACTTATATGTATTTTCATGTTCTTCATCTACAATTATTATTCCAAGATCCTTCATTGGAAGAAATATAGCACTTCTAGCACCTACCACAAGTCTTGCTTTTCCTTCTTTAATTCTAAACCATTCATCATATCTTTCACCTATAGATAATCTACTATGAAATAAAGCTACATCTCTTCCAAATCGTCCCTTAAACCTTTCTATCATTTGAGGAGTAAGTGCTATTTCCGGAACCAATATTATTGCTGACTTTCCTAAACTTAAAATATGCTTAACAATGCTCATATAAACTTCTGTTTTACCAGAACCTGTAACGCCTTTAATTAAGAAGCCCTTTTCTTTTGAATTTATACCTTCTAAAACTGCATTTTCCTGATCCTTATTTAATTTTTTTTCTATATCCGTATTAAAATCTCTAGTATTATACCTATAAACAATATCTTCTGTAACTTTTAATATTCCCTTTTCAATAAGCTTATTAATTGCATATATAGAGAAACCTTTTTCCTTTGATAATTCTGTTTTTGTATAAATCCCATTATTTTCACTAACAAACTTATATAAATTAAAATATATACTTTTTTCTTCTAATTCCTTTGGCAATGGAAGAGAAATTGAAATAACTT
>ENA-UOJO01004749-UOJO01004749.1-human-gut-metagenome-genome-assembly--contig:-P57-NODE-4749-length-11403-cov-3.993038_pt1 | contig 11403 bp, 9 predicted proteins | sample MGYA00242351_ERZ723898 | MGnify/ENA metagenome assembly ERZ723898 | reverse complement strand
GCAGAGCACAATTTCTTCACGGCGTTTTTCGAGCTTTTAACGGATGCCGCTGAATTTTACGCTCAAAACCGTATTTAGCATTTTGCCCGTTAAGATATCGTAAAGCTCAATATTTTCTTCTGCTGAAATATTGTCTCTCGGAATAATCTCCCTGTCCTTATGCTTTGACAAGTAATTTTCGATATTTCTTATATACTTTTCATATTTATATCCCAAAACAAGCTGCATTCCGGGCTTATATCCTATCTGATTTCCGGTTTTGTTGCTCATAAACATTCTGCAGCCGTCAAATGATATGCAGGCGTCATATTTAACGCAGGGAATCAGAATTTTTACGTTTGAAGCTTCGGCTATATGGCTTGTAACAAAGCCCTGCATATCAGCTTCATATTCTTTCACCTCATACAGATTGACGGGGAACATCTGACGCACGGCTTTGCCCTTTTTGTCGGTATACTCCACATACGAAAAATATGCAGAGGTCGCTTTATCGTATCCGCCGTATTTTTCAATACAGTTTCTTGCGCCCGAAGCCTTCAGCGGAACCTGCCCGTTTCCTTTTTTCAAAGGATTGATTTTAAACAGTCCTCCTTGCTTTTTGCGCGGGAACCTTGTATAGCGAATGTTGTTCTTATTCATAAATCTGCGGACGGTATTCATACTATCCTTAACCGACCACGCGCCGGGTATATCGTGGCTGAAAAATTTTTCGGGATTTACGGTATATCCTTTATCGTTGTTTTGCAATCCTTTTATGAAATTCACCTTATTATGAGTGACCTTTACATTGTATGCATTGCCGACAACAATATTGAGGTAAGCATCCTTTGCGTGATGCAAATCGTTCACCTCACGGCACTTGAGCATATCGTTGCTTTGCCTGAAGGCGTGAACCAAAGCCGCTTTAACATAGACTATTTCGGTTTTCGGCTTCGGGTACAGCTGCTCCAATATATGCGCAACGGCCTTTGTAGACTGCTGAGTTTCGGTGAGCTGCCTTGACACAAACGCGGAGAGCTCGTCATCGGTAAGCGGCGTTTTACGGGTGAGACGCTTATAGGTTTCCTCGCTTATCAATCCGCTGCTACGAAGCATCTGCCAATACGGACTCATTTTGCTCTGTATAGCTGCATCAATGGGATAAACATTGGTTTTATTGTTATTTACTGTTTTATTGACAAGGACTTTGTTTGTAAGGCTGTCGTCCTTTATCTTCGACCGAGGATAAATATGGTCAATATCAAAGCGGCCGTTACCGTTCATCAGCTCGCCGAGGGATATTTCCTCACCCGTATACATACATTTGCCGAGCTGAATATAATAGAAATAAAGCTTGTCACTTCTGAGCTTTGACTCGTCTTCATCACTCAGCTTTTTACTCAGGGCATCGAAATACGGGCAGAATTTTTCGGCTTCCTTTTTACAGTTTTTGTATAATTCCATAAGCCTGTTTTTTCTTGAGTCCCTGTGTCTTTCTTCTCTGTTATCAATACCTCTTGCAACCTCTACGAATATCTTCTTCGGAGGCCTTCCCTGTATCTTTTCTATTTCCTTTGCAATCAACAACGCACGCAATATCGGCCGCTTAACCTTCGGAGAAACGTAAAGCGCGTCAACAGCCTTTCGCAGAGAATGCTGATCGCCTGTATAGCTGAGCTCATCAAGCTTGTCATTTAAATTCTTTTTTTCATCGCCGTCACAGCAGAAATCTTCGGAATATAAAATCTGCATCAAATTGTAATTCGTTTCCCAAAGAGCCGTGATGACATTCATAACCTCGCCGGTCTTTTTATATGTAAACTCGACATCGCACAAAAACTCCTTTGACAGGCGGCTCCAGCCGGTGTACTTAAGCTTGCATATTTTTTTGATGTCTTCATCCGTCAGCTTTTCAGGGAAAAGCTTTTTCAGCCTTTTCTTGAGTAATTTTTTATCGTCGCCGAAAATTACCGATGACGCAATAATACTCTCCTTGTCATCAAAGGTCAGGCTCTCAAAATCCTTAAAATCAAAATAAGACTTCAATGAGGATTTTACGGTTGTATCTATTCCGCTCAATACGTCGTTATTATCATAACAACCTCTTGCCTTGAGATAGTCCTTAATTTGCTTTACGGTAACCTTGCGGCGAGTCATAAACAAATCGTTATAAATCCCCTGCTTTAATTCGACGGGTATATCCTCGCCGTTCAGTTTGAGATTGTTTATCTCGTTGAGAACGGTGAATTTCGAATAGAGAAGAGAGCATTTGGGAATAACGTCACACTCCGGCAAATAGGTGCATTTACTTGTGAGGTTGTTTATGAATTTATCAGCCGAAGAGTCAATATCAACAACGTCGTCAAAGTTCCACGGATATATTTTTACGCCGTCTTTTCTTTTAAGCCAGCTTTTTTCGGTATGAGTATTAAGCGGCCCGACATAATACGGAATGCGATACTCAAATATTTTGATAATTTTATCGTATACGGAAACGTCGTTTTCATCGCACGAATTTAAAAACGGCAAATAATCCTTGGCATTATCCAAAATTGCTTTAAGCTCTTCCTCATTTACCTGCATCGGAACTACGCCGTTGCTCTTTGTCACCTGCTTCGGCATAAAGGTCTTCTTCTCAATTTCGTCAAACATTTCCTTATATGACAAATCGGCGTTTTTGCCGAGCGTCTTTTTAAGATAAGCGCAAAAATTCTCGGAATTACAAGTCTTTTTAAGCTCGCCTGTTTTGCCGCTTTCCTTAATGTGACCGGAATACGCCACATAATTGTCTTTTTGCCGTCGCTTATTTTAAATATCTCGTTATACTTTTCCGGTAAATAAGTTTTGACATATTTTTTTAGCGTTTTTAAATCATTTTTATGTTTTTCATATACGGCGACCTTTGCCTCGGAGATATACTTCTTGCCGTCCAAAATATCGGCGAGTACGGCCCAATCATATACAGCCTTTAAAATTTTGACAAGCTCAAAGCGATCGCCTAAAACGGACGCGTATATTTCTTCGTTTTCTTCATAGCCGCTTGCAAAAGATATATTGTTTTTCTCTACGGTTTTTAGTTCATCATCGCCAAACAAATCACACATTTTAACAGTCGAGCCGCTTAAAGCCGCCATTACGGCGTAAGAAACGGGATCGGATTTTTTTGTTATACCGAAAAGCGAGGCAAGATTCTTCGTCTTTTCTATTTTACCCTGACGCCTGTCCTTTAATATAGCTTTAAATTGCTCAATATCGGAGCAATTAAGCTGTATCTCGTTATCACTGAGATAAGAGCGCATAGTTTCGTATGCCGAATTAAAGTCCTCAGCCGATGACAGGGAATCAAAGAGAAAATGCCCCCTGTTTTTGATAATATGGTGAAGAGCCAAAAAGACAAGTCTTACATCGTGCGGCTCTTTATTTTTAATAAGCTCGTATCTCAGGTGATATATCGTGGGATATTCCTTGTGGAAATCCTTATCGGTATAATTTTCGTCTGCAAAAACAGCGTATTTATCGTCGCCGGACTTGTCCTCCGGCCACAAGTCACTCTCGTGTAAACGTCTGAAAAAGGTGCAGTCCTTTTTGCAAATTTCTTCATCAAAGAGTGCTTCCAGCAAGGCTAAACGCTCCCTTTTTCGCTGAGTGCGTCTTCTTGCGCTTCTGAAGCCTCTGCGCTTCACCGAGGTCTCTCCCTCGTCAAAAAGATGTACGCCCCACATGGCGTTGCCCTTGAACTTCGGAATGACATAGTCCTTATCGGTTACCGCCCAGCCGACAGACTCGGTGCCGATGTCAAGTCCTAAATAATAATCATCCACATTCCGCAATTTGTTACCCATAAAAAAAGCTCCTTTAAAAAATATATTGACAAAGCCTAAACAAGATGTTATGATGTAGACAATCTCAGTACCGAGATTACACTACGAGTTCAAATAAAAATTTATTCTAACCGTTGCTTTGGCAACATCACAGTGTGTGAGTTGAGACCTGCTTTTGCAGGTCTTTTTATTTTTCCCGGATTAAGCCTGAAATGTCATCACAACAGTGCCGCGCAAATTAAAAACTGCACTATTGTCATTTTATCATAAAAAACAACGGGTGTAAACCGCACATTGTGTTCGAACGCAACAAATGTCCGTATTTATGTACATATTAAAGACCGTCCCTGATTAGGAACGGTCTTTGCTTTATATTTTTTACGAACGTGACCGCGCCAGTTGCAGAAAAACCGCTCCAAGGCAGAGCGTTAACAAGCAAAATCAGCGCGTTTTTTTGTTACATACCGTATCAAAGCTCGGATTAAAGGCGTAGAAATTTTTCTCGTTCATTTTGTCCGTCGCAATTCTGAGACCCTCGCCGAAGCGCTGATAATGAACCACCTCGCGCTCGCGCAGGAATTTTATAACATCTCTCACATCCGGATCGTCAACAAGTCTCAAAATATTGTCATAGGTAGTTCTTGCCTTTTGCTCGGCCGCCATATTCTCATGCAAATTTGTTATGACGTCTCCCTTTGAAGCTATGGCACCCGCATTGAACGGCACGCCGTTCGCCCCTGCCGGGTACACCCCCGTTGTATGATTTACAAAGTATGCGTCGAAGCCGCCTTGCTTAATTTGCTCTTGAGTAAGATTACGAGTAAGCTGATAAACTATGGCACCTATCATTTCGAGGTGACCGAGCTCCTCGGTACCGATGTCGGTGAGAAGTCCTTTAAGCTCCGGATACGGCATCGAAAAACGCTGAGAGAGGTAGCGAAGCGAAGCACCGAGCTCACCGTCGGGTCCGCCGTACTGCTCTAATACTATCTGAGCGTATTTGGGATTTGGATTTTTTATATTTACCGGATATTGCAGCATTTTTTCATACGAAAACATTATTTAACACACTCCTCTTGTTTTTCCCAAGGCCACGGCGATTTCAACCATTTTTCACCGTTGCCCTCCGAGGGATTCAGCGGGCCGTATTTCTTTGTAAATTCAGCTCTGACTTCATCGTAGGCTTTTTTGTATCCCATATAACGCGCTTCGGCCGCAGCATCCATGGGATGCGTATCGAGATAAAGATGCAACTCCCAAAGCGAGAACTGAAGAGAGCCGAGCTTTAACAGCATAGCCTTTCTCATATTCATATACATCTTCCCCCTAAGAACGGCTTGTTAAGGTTTGAAAACACAGTACCGTTTTTATACCCGGTTTCGACATCGTACATTGTCGTATCGGTCTGAAACGGAACGTAAGCCATTGTAGTTACCGTATTTTCCGGAAAAGGCGATACGCCAAGATACTCGCTTGCCGTTTTCACGTGACAACAATTGTCTGCGCTTTCGGCCTTGATAGCTTTTTCACAGAAATCCAAAAATTCATTCAACAGATATTACTCCTTATAATTTATTTGTGCAGCCTTTCGATATCATATTATTCGGACGAGACATCAAAAGTGACAAAAAAACCGATCCTCCGCGGCTGAGCCGTTTCGGACCGGTTTATTTGGGAGCAAAGTTAAAAATCAGGCGTCGAGGCGAGCGACCTTATTGTTTTTTTCGCTACTTTTCCAAGTATGTATAACCTTCGGATTTTCGAATATATCGTCAAGCCTCTTAAGGAACGGAACAATATCGCCGAAATCGAGCGCGCGGTGGTCAAATGCTATACATATAGGGAGCACCTTGCGCGCTTCAATGCTCTTATTGCCGAAGCTGTCTGTTATAACCATAGGCTTATCCTGAACGGCACCTACGCCGAACGCCGTAACCTGCGGCGGTATTATTTCAAGTAAGGCGGCGGCGCCGGACTGTTCGCGGTAAAGCGAGCCGAGATTTGAAATGGTGGTCGTTCCCTGCTCTATGTCACGCTTTGTAAGGCGTTCGGTTTCGGGAATTGCCTCATACTCTTTTTTTGCATCGCCCTTTAAGGTCTTGACCTTGTGCTTACCTGTTTTAGACCCGATAAGACGATATACAGCCTGCATAAATTTTCCTTTTTTGAGAGCAGTAAGGGTGTTATCCAATGAAACGTCAAACATAGCCTCATTAAGGTCGGTATTCTCGGCTCTTCTTGCAACGTCATTTACGTCGTCGGTCATTTCGTCGAGATTTTTACTTTCAAAGCCGCGAAGATTTACGGTCATCATTTCACCGCTCGGAAGAATCATCGGCATAGAGATATTTATATCTTCAAATGTGTCGACTCTGCCGCGTACAAGCTTGCGGTTAAACTCGATATGAGAATTCATAACGGGTGCTGCTTTAAGTCCTTCGGTGATGATTTTCATTATTACGGTATTGAGCGTTATTTTGCTGTCGCGGTTACGATCGAGATTTAATTTTTTATACTCGTGCATAAGCTTTGTAACGTCGGGCTCATACATATATGTTACGTGAGGACTTGTCTCCCAGCTTTCCGTGGTCATATTTGAAACTATCTTTCTCTGTATTCCGAAGTGGATTGTATTTGTTTTTTTCATGGTTGTGCGCTCCTTTTATGTTAATCGGTTTTTGGTTTTTTTAGATGCGTTGGTTTTCGCTTCCGTTGCCAAAATAATACAGAAAAGAGTGCGGTTGCGCTATACATTTTAGTTTTCAATTCGGTTTACAAGGGGGAAAAAATCGGTTGCGGGCACGCTGTTTCAACAAAAACGGGCAGTTGCCGTGAATTTAAGGCGAAAAAACGAACCCCCTCGGATAATGCCGACGCATCTCCGAGGGGGCCTGGCGCACTGCTGTGCAAATGTTATTTTCAGGCAAGTGCCATATAAACACTCAGCCGAATTACGGCCTGTCTTTTAAAACGGAAATAACAAAAAAGAGGTTTTACAAAGCCTGATTATACCTTTGCTATAATCTCAACTTCCACAAGAGCATTTTTAGGAAGGTCACCGACACCGACGCATGAACGTGCCGGTTTTGATGAAAAATACTCACCGTAAATTTCGTTAAACGCACCGAAATCGGATATGTTTTTAAGGAAGCAGGTTGTCTTAATTACGCTGTCAAAATCAGCTCCAGCCTCTTTCAAAATCGCAGCGATATTTTCGCAAACTCTTTTGGTCTGACCCTCAATTGTATCTTCTTCTATGTTGCCGTTTGCAGGGTTTATTGCTATCTGCCCCGAAGCAAAGAGAAATCCGTCAACGATTTTGCCCTGTGAATACGGTCCTATTGCGGCCGGTGCCGATGAAGTGTGAAGTGTTTTTATCATTTGTTTTTCCTCCTTAATATGACTTAATGATAAATCCGGCGTCGGTCAATGCCTTCTTTATCTGAGCTATATGGTCAAAGTTTTTGGTTTCGAGAACAATGCGAAGATAACAGCCGTTAATATCGGAGCCCTCGGACGCACGCTCATGATGAATTGAAATAACATTGCCGCCCTCTTTTGCAATGATGTCGGCAACGCCCTTTAACTGACCGGGCTTGTCAAGAAGCTCGATTGTAAGAGAATATGTTCTGCCTGATTTCAAAAGTCCGCGCTTAATAACTCTTGACAAAATGGTAACATCGATATTACCGCCCGAAAGGAGGCAGCAAACCTTTTTGCCCTTGACATCTACTTTGTTAAACATAGCCGCTGCAACCGAAACGGCACCTGCGCCCTCGGTAATGAGCTTTTGCTGCTCGATAAGTGCAAGTATTGCCGCGGCTATTTCGTCATCGGAAACTGTTACAATACCGTCAACATATTTTTGACACATAGCGAAGGTGATGTCACCCGGCTCTTTAACGGCTATACCGTCGGCTATGGTTGAAACGGAATCAAGCTTTTCGATTTTACCGTCATCAATCGATTTCAGCATACTCGGAGCACCGGAAGCCTGAACGCCGTATACCTTAACATTCGGATTGAGCTCTTTTATCGCAAAAGCAACGCCGGAAATAAGTCCGCCGCCGCCTATGGGAACAATAACAACGTCAACGTCGGGTATCTGATCGAGTATTTCAAGTCCTATGGTACCCTGACCTGCTATAACGTCCTCATCGTTAAACGGATGAATAAACGTATAGCCCTTTTCATCTTTAAGCTCAAGAGCTTTATTATATGCGTCGTCATAAACGCCCTCTACAAGACAAATATCCGCGCCGTATTTTCTGGTCGCCTCAACCTTTGATATGGGAGCACCGTCCGGCAGGCAGATAAGTGATTTAATACCGTTTTTGGTAGCTGCCAAAGCAACGCCCTGCGCGTGGTTACCTGCCGAGCAGGCAATTACGCCGCGTGCCTTTTCCTCTTCAGAGAGCTGAGATATTTTATATGCGGCACCTCTGACCTTAAACGAACCTGTAACCTGTAAATTTTCGGTCTTGAGATGTATTTCACTTTCGGGATTTATGTTCGGCGCCAAAATCATATCCGTTTTACGAATTATGTTTTTTAAAACAAATGAAGCGTGATAGACTTTGTCGAGTGTTAACATCTTTATCTCTTCTTTCAAAAAATAGTATATATTAGTATATCACGTTACGGTCAAAAATCAATAAAAAGGTTTTAACGCTCCGGCAAAAAAATAATCCCCGAAGACAAGGCTGAGCCAATGCTTCGGGGACATAAAAAGCTTAATTATTTCTGAGGTCCGTTAAAACCGTTTGCCTGCTGGAACTTATCTATTTTATCGATAACTCCGAGAATAACATCAAAGCCGTCACCGACGGTTTCGAGCTCAAAACGTTCGGGCACATCGTGCCAGGTATGATAATAATAGGTAAGAGTGGGGTCCTGAGCCGCAAAGGTAACCGATTTCATACCTGCCTTTGTCATAGGAGTGCTGTCGCATCCGCCTACGGGGTTATGTATGCAGCCGTTTGTCTTGCTGACTATACCGAGCTCGTTAAAGGTATCCTTAAACATTTTTTCAAGGTCGGTATCAAAGCGGCAGAACTGCCAATCATCCTTAATAACAACTTCAAAGAAATCTTTATCGGCAACGGAGTCGATATTGATGTTCCATGTGTTTTCAAGTATCGGCTCTCCCTTATGCTCACGGGTAAATGCGATAGAACCGCGAAGTCCCGCTTCCTCGGAACCGCAGTTGAAGTCGATTATACGGCAGTTCTTCGGCATCTTTTCGGGATGATCATGGAAGTATTTTGTAACGGCAAAGCTGAGAGCACAACCGGTGGCGTTATCCATAGCGCCTCTTGAAGCGTTGCGCGGATTCGGATCAGCCCACATAACTACAAACATACAGCCTATTGCCGTAACAACGGGAAGGAAGTGCATAGCAAAAAGGAAGTTGGCAAAGGAGGCGGAATTGGCGATCTTTAAAGCCCAAACCTCACCGAAATACACCCCGCTTGAAATAACGGTCATGGCTATTGAAACGGCAGTGAGGAAAAGGAAGCATATAACGCCGAAGCCAACCTTGGCGAAGGTTGCAACAAGGCCCATGGCAGGCTTTGTCTTTTTAAACTTTGAAGCGTGAGCGGAATGTCTCCAGCACCAGCTTGTATCCGTGTGTCCCGAAAGAATTATGGTGTAGTCGTATTTTCCGTCGGGCGGTAAAAGCTCGCCGTAAGTGTTCTGTGATATTTCCTGCTTAAAGAACATATCGAACCATGTCTTATAAAGAAAAACGCTTAAAATAAGCCAAACCCAGCATACAACCGAAGCAAGCGCCATACCGTACCAAACCGCGCTCAAATGCAGAGCCACATAAACAAGAGCGCTCATAATAAGTCCGAGATAACCTGCATACGGAATGCCGCCTATCGACGCTCTCGGAGATACGGCAAATTCCTCACGTACAGGCTCAATACCGATACTTCTGAGCTTATCTCCCATATAAGCCGCGTACTCTTTTTCGCCGTCGGAGCCGGGCAGACGTGAGCCGATTTTTTTGGCAGCGTGCTCGACTATTTCGAACGCTTCCTCGGCATACCTTCTGTTTTCTTCTTTCATATAATAAACCTCCCAAATAAAATACATATTTAAATATATTGCTTTTATGCAATAAATGCAAGTGTTAAATCCAAAACCCAGCTAAAACCGGCGTAAAAAACACCTGTTTTGGTGCAAAATGAATTTTGTGTTTAAAGGTGAACCGAAATTCACTTTTTTTAATTGACAATCGGCAAAATAATTGTTTAGTAAAAGATATGACGCGGCACAGATAAAAAACATTAAAATCTATGCCGCGTCGGTATTTAATTATGTTTTATTCAGTTCAATTTATTTATTGCGTCAATAAGGGCTTTTGAAGCGTTTTGATTTGTTATTAACGAAGCGGCTCTTAACGCCTCCTCCTTATCCGAGGCAAGCCCCGTTTTTATGTAACGTGTTATCTTTTCCTCGGTGTTAACAAACGACAGGAAATCGTCGGACGATGCCGTTACCATAACATTTTTTCCTCTCTCCGACATATCGCTGTCATTAGCGTAATCGTAGTAAGCTATGTCGAGGTCGGCATATTCGCTTTGGACACCGCCTATGCTTCCCTTGCTTGTATACTGCCATATATTATAAGGATATTTGAAATCCGTCACGGACGAAATATGATGTGCAAGCCAAATTTCGTATCCTCTGCTTTGAAAAGCGGCATAACCAAGATTATTATAGAAGAATGATTTGCTCGCATATACGCCTGGCTTATAGCCTGCATTTCTGACTGTTTCGCAAAAAGCTATCGCCAAAGAAGTACGCTCCGCTTTTGTAAGGCCGTCAGCTCTGCCCGTGCGGTTTGGAGCTCCCGAATACTCGGAATCGAAATATATGGGCAATTTAATATCGTAACCCTTAATTATATCAAGCGCTCTTTCCGCTTCCTCCACAGCTTCTTCGGTCGTAACAGCCTGGCTGAACACATAAATTCCGACGTCGATATTTTGAGACAATGCTCCTTCAATGTTTGCCGCTATTTGAGAATCCGTCATCAAATTGCCCGAAGAACCATAGCCGCGCACCGCTGCTCTGAGAATTACAAATTCCACACCCGACTGCTTAACACTTGCCCAATCTATTGTTCCCTGATGCTTTGAAAAATCCGCTCCGAAAAGCGATGCCTTTGCACCGTTTGCATTAAAGAAATATCTTTTGCCGTCTATATATTGGTTTCCGTACAGCGGTCTGCCGTCACTTCCTATATAATATGTATTGTCACCGTAATCATACCAACCCGTTTTACCGTCGGCGTAAACGAGATTATAGTCGGTGTACTTAGACTTATATATTCCGGTTTGAGCAATGCTCCCGACAAAAATATATTTGACGCCGTTGTAATCCGCCGTACCGTTATAATCCCATGTTATCCTGCCGCCGTTTACATAGTAGAGTGTTTTGCCATATAAAACCGCTCCGCTGAAATTCCAATTCAAAACGCCGTTTTCTACGTAGTACCAAGTATCATAGTATTTTGTAAGCCCCGTATAATTCCAGTTAAGGGCGCTTTTTTCGACATAAAACCATCTGCCGCAAAAATATGTAAGCCCCG
>ENA-UOJO01004744-UOJO01004744.1-human-gut-metagenome-genome-assembly--contig:-P57-NODE-4744-length-11414-cov-4.345541_pt1 | contig 11414 bp, 9 predicted proteins | sample MGYA00242351_ERZ723898 | MGnify/ENA metagenome assembly ERZ723898 | reverse complement strand
AGTGTCTTTCCGTTCAGGAAAGTATAGGCGCTCGGCCATGGATTCATTCCACGCACCAGCCGCTCCAGTTCTGTGGCACTCTTTGTAAAATCCATCAGTCCCATTTTTTTACTGATCATTGCCGCATACGGTGTCGGGCTTTCTTCCGGCTGCTTCGTATAAACTGCAGTTCCATCCACAATAGACGGAATTGTACGGATCAGAAGTTCAGCGCCTTCCTCTGCAAGTTTGTCAAACAGACTTCCGCCTGTTTCATCTTCTGCCAGCGGAACGACTGCCTGAGAAATCATATCTCCCGTATCCAGTCCGACTCCCATTTTCATTATCGTCACTCCGGATTCCTTTTCTCCATCGATCACAGCCTGCTGGATTGGTGCGGCTCCTCTGTATTTCGGAAGAAGGGACGCATGGATATTCAGGCATCCGTATTTCGGCATATCCAGGATCGTCTTCGGAATGATCTGACCAAATGCTGCAACTATGATCATGTCCGGAGCAAGTTCTTTTAATGTTTCTACAAATTCCGAATCACGTACCTTAAGTGGCTGATAGACCGGGATCTCATGTTTCATCGCTTCTTCCTTGACAGGAGTCGGCAGAAGTGTCTTTCCTCTTCCTTTTGGTTTGTCGGGCTGTGTTACCACAGCGGCTACCTCATATCCGTTTTTTACAAGTGCGGCAAGTGGCGGCACTGCAAAATCCGGTGTTCCCATATAAACAATCTTCATATAATAATCTGCTCCTCTTTTCTCCCGTTATGCACGGGTCTGCCTGTAAATACCTTCTCATTCTTCCTCATCATAGCTGGTTCTGTGCAGTTCACCTTCGACCAGATCGGTATACATTTTTCCGTCGAGGTGATCGATTTCATGACAGAATGCACGTGCCAGAAGTTCGGTTCCTTCATAGATCACTTCATTCATGTCCTCATCCATGGCTTTTACTTTTACATAGTTTGGTCTTGTCACCTGACCGGCCATTCCCGGAACACTTAAACATCCCTCATCACCTGTCTGCTCTCCGGAAGTTTCCAGAATCTCCGGATTGATCAATACGATCGGGCCTTCTCCGATATCAATTACAACGATACGTTTCAGGATTCCGACCTGCGGTGCCGCAAGACCAACCCCCATTGCCTCATACATTGTATCAAGCATGTCATCGATCAAAGTTACGATCTTCGGTGTTACTTCTTTTACCGGTCTGCTGATCTTACGCAGAACCGGATCTTCTTCTGTTCTGATTACTCTGATTGCCATTTTTATTTCTTCCTCTCTTTTTATCTTATGCAAATTGCTACTTTCTAACTCTAAGTGTAATCAAACTGTATATACAGTCTTCTAAATCCGGAATTTAATTTAATGTATTTTTCTGTTTTATCTTTGATATCCTGCAAAATGCGTTCATCCCGGTGCTTGAGATACAGAACCTTACGGTAAATATCATTTACTTTTCCAACCGCCGCATATGCAGGCCCGATCACAGGAATCCGATATCTGGAAGCAATCCGCTCCACAAACTTTGCAAGATAATCCATCCCCTGCTCCAGAAGTTCTTCGTTCTCACCCGATACCAGTACAGAAAGCATGTGCGCTGCCGGCGGATAATCCATCAGCATACGGTATGCCATCTCCTCCTGATAAAACGCCTCATAGTCCTGCGCCGCCGCGGCCTGAATGCTGTAATGATCCGGATGGTAGCTCTGAATGATTGCCTCACCCGGTTTCATTCCACGCCCTGATCTGCCGACTGCCTGTGTCAGAAGCTGGAAAGTTCTCTCCGCACAGCGGTAATCTGCCACATTTAAGGAGAGATCCGCAGCAAGCGCTCCCACCAGTGTCACATCCGGAAAATCATGTCCTTTGACGATCATCTGTGTTCCGACAAGAATGTCAGCCTCATGCGCTGCAAACGAAGACAATATCTTTTCGTAGCTGCCTTTTGCCCTTGTCGTGTCATAGTCCATACGAAGGATACGCGCTTTTGGGAAATTCTTGTGCAGAACCTGCTCAATCTGCTGCGTTCCTGCCTTAAATCCTCCGATATAAGGCGAACCGCATACCGGACATTTTTCCACCCGTGGCTGTTCATATCCACAATAGTGACAGACCAGTCTGCCATTATTGTGTTCCGTCAAAGCCACATCGCAGTGCGGACATTTCAGAACTGCACCACAGGAACGGCAGGAAACAAACCCGGCATATCCTCTTCTGTTCAGGAAAAGAATTGCCTGCTCCCCACATTCCATCCTGTTTTCGATGGCTTTTCTAAAACTGCGGCTCAGAACTGATCGGTTTCCCTCCCGTAATTCTTCTCTTAGATCTATAACACTCACTTTCGGAAGCGGTCGGTCTTCAAAACGCGCATCCAGCTTTACAAGCCGGAATTCACCGTCTTTCGCCTTCGTATAGGCTTCCAGCGACGGTGTCGCCGAACCCAGGACAAGACGTGCATTTTCCATCTGCGCGCGGTAAAGTGCAGTCTCTCTTGCATGGTATCTGGGGCTGTTTTCACTCTTATAAGACTGCTCATGCTCCTCATCTATAATGATAAGTCCCAGATTTGAAAACGGTGTGAACAAAGCCGAACGTGGTCCCACCATAATCTGTATCTCACCGCGTTTGGCTCTTTTGAATTGGTCGTAGCGTTCTCCCTGCGACAGGCGGGAATTCAGTACGGAAACTTTTTCTCCAAACCAGCCATAAAATCTCCGGACCGTCTGATAGGTCAGCGCAATCTCCGGAACAAGTACAATGACCTGTTTTCCCTCACCGATCACCTGACGGATCAATTTCATATAAACCTGTGTCTTGCCACTCCCGGTAACTCCATGGATCAGAACCGGCCGGGGCGAATCAGATTGCCATTCCTTCTGAATCTGATCAAAAGCCTCCTGCTGCGGTTTTGTGAGAACAGAAAGTTCCTCGTGTGGAATATTCGCTCCGTCCACGCTCATCCGATAAACTTCATCCTGCACAACCTGAACGATACCTTCATCCACAAGTGGACGCAAAACAGAAGCCGTTACGCCGAGTTCTTTGGATGCTTTTGTATAATCCAGCTTCTTTTCCTCAAGAAGCGCACGCACAAGCCTTGCTCTTGCCTTACATCGTCCACTCTCCAGCTTCCCAGCAGTTTTTTCTGCCTCTTCTTCGCTGACATTCAATATGATATATCGTTTTTCTTTGGCTTTGACCTTTTCTCTCACGGGAAGAACCGTTTTCAGTGCCTGAACCATAGTGGAGCCATACTGGTTTTTCATCCACGCGGCAAGCGCGATCAGCCTCTCCTCCGTAGTTTCCTCACTGCTGCAGATTCCCGTAAGTTCTTTCATACGTGATGTATCAAATGCCGGTGTATCTGAAAGACCGATCACATAGCCCTTTCGTTCGTGATTTCCGTTTCCAAAAGGAATCGTCACCACCATTCCCACCTGCAGTTTGTGCTGCAGTTCTTCGGGAACTTTGTACTGAAAACTGCGGTCAACTTTTTCGTGGGAAATGTCCACGATGATATCCGCATAAATCATTTATTTTTCTGCTCTTTCTTTATCCTCCTGAAGGATTTCTTCGATCAGTACCCTTTCATCCATCGGGTATTTCTTACCTTTGATCTCCTGATAATCCTCATGGCCTTTTCCTGCGAGGACAATGATGTCACCCGGTTCTCCGTGGTGGATCGCATATGCAATTGCTTCCTTACGGTCGCAGATCTCGACATATTTGCCGTCTGTCTTTGAAATACCAATCTTGATATCATCAATGATATCCTGCGGTTCCTCAAATCTCGGATTATCGGATGTGATGATCGTCAGATCTGCAAGTCTTCCGGAAACCTCTCCCATCTCATAGCGGCGGGATTTCGCACGGTTTCCTCCACATCCAAACATACATACAAGACGATGCGGATGATATTCACGAAGTGTCGTCAGAAGGCTCTCCAGTGCCATCGCATTGTGTGCATAATCGATCATCAATGTAAATTCATCAGATACTTTGATCATCTCGATACGACCTTTTACTTTTGCAACTTTCAGCGCCTTAATGATGTTTTCCTGTGAAACATTAAAATGACGACAGATTGCAATTGCTGTCAGAGAATTGTAAATGCTGAATTTACCCGGAATGTCGATCTCTACCGGAAACTCCATCAGACCTTTGAGCTGATAGGAAATTCCAAGATAGCCTCTGCCACCTACCATATGTGCATCCTCGGCCCGCAGATCTGCCTCCGGAGAAAATCCGTAAGTCTCAAGTGTGCAGGTATGTCCCTCGATGATCCTCTCGAAATGTTCATCATCGCGATTGACTATTCCGACTTTACACTGACGGAGCAGCATGGATTTACATCTTAAATAATCGTCAAAATCCTTATGCTCATTTGGTCCGATATGGTCCGGTTCAATGTTTGTAAAAATACCATAGTCAAAAACAAATCCCTGTGTACGGTGAAGCATCAGTCCCTGTGATGAAACCTCCATAACTACACAGTCACAGCCGGCATCTGCCATCTTGCGAAAATATTCCTGAACCAGATATGATTCCGGTGTCGTATTGTGTGCCGGAATATGCTTATCTCCGATGATGGCCTCGATTGTTCCAATCAGTCCGACTTTGTAACCGGCATTTTCCAGAATCGATTTTACCATGTAAGTTGTCGTTGTCTTTCCCTTTGTTCCGGTAATTCCAATAGTTTTGAGTTCTTTTGCCGGATGACCGAAATATGCCGCAGAAATAAATGCCATCGCATAACGGGTGTCCGCAACTTTGATCACTGTTACATCTGAAGGAGCCTCAACTTCTTCTTCAACAATCAGAGTTTTTGCACCTTTTTCGATGACATCCGGTACAAATTTGTGTCCGTCCACAACCGCACCACGGATGCAGATAAACAACGAATTTTCTTCTACTTTGCGGGAGTCATACACAACGGTAGTGACTTCCTGTTCTGTACTGCCCTGACAGCAGGTATATTCCAAACCTTCTAATAGTGTTGATACTTTCATATTTTCCTCCTCTGCCTCGGGATATATGTGATATTTGCTCCGTTTCTCCAAACGGATATATTCCATTACAGAATAGCACAAGTGCATTCTATTTTCAATGTAGCAGAATTTTTTCTTGCTATCTCCCACCTCCGGCTGTATAATAAACCCGTAAATAAAAACGGGGGAGCTGGCCTTAAGCCGGCTGAGAGGAAACTTCTTGGTTTCGACCCTTAACCTGATTTGGATAATGCCAACGTAGGGATATACCGAATGCCCGGAAAGATTTTCCATTTGGATTTTCTTTTTGCTATCAGACAAGTTCATAAGGTACCTTCGCGGTATCTTCTTTATTGTTTCCATCTATACTCAGAAAAACAGGAGGTAATCATGAAACAAAATGAAACAACATCAACCCAGAAACTTGCCATTGCCGGAGTTCTGACCGCAGCTGCCGTTGCCGGAAGTCTGATCAGCGTCCCGGTTGCCGGAAGCAAATGCGCTCCCGTCCAGCATATGGTCAATGTATTTTCCGCCGTCATCCTCGGTCCGTGGTGGGGTGTCGGAATCGCATTCTGTGCAAGTCTGATCCGTAATCTGCTCGGCATCGGAAGTCTGCTTGCTTTCCCGGGAAGCATGGTCGGTGCCCTGTGCTGTGGACTGATCTTCCGCTTTACCGGTAAACTTGCTCCTACCTGTGCTGCTGAAGCACTCGGAACCGGCATTCTCGGCGGACTTGCCGCATACCCTGTCGCAAAACTGCTCATGGGACTCGCACCGGCAGGATTTACCGTGTACATGCTTCCGTTTTTTATCTCAACCTTCACAGGAAGTGTCCTTGCTTTTGTACTGCTTCGCGTTTTTGAAAAAAGCCAGATACTTCATACAGTCAGGAGATAATCTATGCCGTATGTCACTGATATAGAAATCATTTTTCAAAACATCCGTCGGAAAGCGCCAAAAATCCACTGCCTTACCAACCCGGTAACCATGCAGGATGTTGCTAATCTTCTTCTGGCAGCCGGTGGAAGTGCCGTTATGGGACAAAATGAAAAAGAGGTTACAGAGATCACCGGCTTCTGTCAGGGAACCCTCTTAAACACCGGAGTTCCTGATGAGGCCAAAATCAATGCCTGCATCCTTGCCGGAAAAAAAGCCAATGAACTTAAGCATCCTGTTGTACTGGATCCGGTAGGTATCGGAGCCAGCACATTTCGCCAGAAAGCCATAAAAAACCTTCTTGCTCAGGTGCACCCGGATCTGATCCGCTGTAACCAGGAAGAGGCTGCAGTACTCTGTTCTCTTTTTTCTGACAGTGTTACTACAGGATCCCATGGTGGAGTTGAAAGTGCCCTTCATCTTACCGAATCAGATGTCTGTTCTACTGCAAAGCAAACCGCAAATCTCTTTCAGACAACTGTTCTGATCACCGGAGCTATGGACGTTGTCTCTGATGGAGAAAACACGCAGCTTCTCACTGGCGGTGATTCCAGAATCTGCCGCATTACAGGCGGTGGATGCATGCTTTCCGCACTTTGCTCTTTATTCCTGTGCACCGCAGATTCACCGTTTGATGCCGCCTGTGCCGCCGGAACTCTCTGGAGAGAGGTCGCTTATTGTGCCGGACAGCGGACAGATGCCGTCCATGGTGGTATCGGAACTTTCCACACACAGCTTTTTGATGTACTGGAAGAAAAAATTTTTGACACGGAGACAAATCTATGAAAATCAATGCCAGACAATTAAATTTATATGCTGTCACTGACCGGAGCTGGCTGAAACCAGGTGAAACACTGGTCTCTGTCACAGAAGAGCTTCTGAAAGCAGGCGTTACCTGTGTACAGCTTCGAGAAAAACATATGTCCGATGAAGAGATTCTGAAAGAAGCTTTCCTTCTGAAGGACCTGTGTGACCGTTATCAGGTTCCTCTGATTATCAATGACCGCCCGGCTCTTGCAAAGAAATCCGGTGCTTCCGGTGTTCACGTTGGTCTATCCGATATGGGAATCCAGAAAGCCCGTAAGCTTCTGGGAGAGGATTTCATCATTGGCGGAAGTGCCCATAATGTTGAGGAAGCACTTGCTGCCGAAGCTGCCGGTGCTGATTATCTCGGATGCGGTGCCGTCTTCGGAAGTACGACCAAAACGAATGTAACACAGCTTCCTGTTGAAACTTTAAAAGCAATCTGTAAGGCTGTAAAGATTCCGGTCGTTGCGATCGGCGGTGTAAGCAGCGACAATCTTCCGCTCCTTGCCGGAAGCGGAATTGCCGGAGCAGCTGTCGTCAGCGGACTTTTCAAACCGACAGACAAGGCTGCTGCTGTCAGACGTTTTCTGACGCAGCTAAAAGCGATATAGTGTTTAAACATATCCAAATATGATAAGGACAAAAATATTATGAAAACCGTATTAACAATTGCCGGCAGTGACTGCAGCGGTGGTGCAGGTATCCAGGCCGACATCAAAACAATGATCATGAACGGTGTTTACGCAATGAGTGCGATCACCGCCCTGACCGCGCAGAATACAACCGGGGTTTACGGCATTCAGGAAGTATCTCCTGAATTTCTCGATAATCAGCTCGATTGTATTTTTACTGATATTTTTCCGGATGCAGTAAAGATCGGCATGCTCTCTTCTTCTGAGATTATGTACCACGTGGCTTCCAGGCTGCGTCAATATCAGGCACGCCACATCGTTCTGGATCCCGTCATGGTGTCTACCAGTGGTCATCGCCTGATGAACAAAGATGCGGAAGAAACGCTCCAGAAAGAACTTTTTCCACTTGCAGAGGTCATCACACCAAATGTTCCGGAAGCAGAAAATCTCACCGGAATACAGATCACTGATGCTGCATCTATGGAAAAAGCAGCGCATATGCTCTATGAAAAGTTTCATGTTTCCGTGCTTCTGAAAGGCGGACACTGCATCAATGATGCCAACGATCTTCTTTATACAGACGAACATGGTATCTGGATGCGTGGTGAACGCATTGATAATCCAAACACCCACGGCACCGGCTGTACGCTCTCAAGCGCAATTGCCTCAAATCTTGCCAGAGGTTTTTCACTCGAAGAAGCTGTGCGCCGTTCCAAACAGTATCTGACCGAAGCCCTGAGATCGCAGATGAATCTCGGTCATGGTTCCGGTCCGCTTGATCACACGCTCGGACGTATCAAATAACAATAATCCACTACAGGATTTAGCATCTCTCAATGCAAACACTTATCATTTACATAAAGGAGAAAATATTATATGACAACTTACACAACACAGATGGATGCAGCCCACAAAGGGATCGTAACTCCGCAGATCAAAACCGTTGCAGAAAAAGAACATATGCCGGTTGAGAAATTGATGGAACTGGTCGCAGAAGGTAAAGTTGCGATCTGTGCCAACAAACACCACACCTGTCTGAATCCGGAAGGTGTCGGCAGCATGCTCCGCACAAAGATCAACGTAAACCTCGGTGTTTCCAGAGACTGCAAAGACTATGATATCGAAATGCAGAAGGTCATGAAAGCCGTTGACCTCGGTGCCGAAGCAATCATGGATCTTTCCAGCCATGGTAATACACAGCCGTTCCGCCAGAAACTTACTCACGAATGTCCTGCCATGATCGGAACCGTTCCGGTATACGACAGCGTCATCCACTACCAGCGCGATCTCTCGGAACTGACCGCTCATGATTTCATTGATGTCATCCGTCTCCATGCAGAAGACGGTGTAGATTTCGTCACACTTCACTGTGGAATTACCAGAAAAACCATCGAGCAGATCAAAAAACACAAACGTAAAATGAACATCGTAAGCCGTGGCGGAAGCCTTGTCTTTGCATGGATGAGCATGACCGGCGAAGAAAATCCGTTTTATGAATACTTCGATGAGATCCTTGATATCTGTGAAGAACACGATGTTACTATCTCACTCGGTGATGCCTGCCGTCCGGGATGTCTGGCTGATGCCACAGATGTCTGCCAGATCGAAGAGCTTGTCCGTCTGGGTGAACTCACCAAACGTGCATGGGCTCACAATGTTCAGGTTATGGTTGAAGGTCCAGGACACGTTCCGCTCGATCAGGTTGCTGCAAACATGAAAGTTCAGCAGACTATCTGCATGGGTGCTCCTTTCTATGTACTCGGACCTCTTGTTACCGATATCGCACCCGGTTATGACCACATCACAGCTGCCATCGGTGGTGCCGTTGCCGCAATGAATGGTGCAGCATTCCTCTGCTATGTCACACCTGCAGAACATCTCGCTCTTCCTAATGTAGAAGACGTAAAACAGGGCATTATTGCTTCAAAAATTGCTGCACACGCTGCCGATATCGCAAAAGGGATCCCACATGCCAGAGACATCGATGATAAGATGGCAGATGCACGCCGTGTCCTCGACTGGGATGCTCAGTTTGCATGTGCGCTCGATCCGGAAACCGCCAAAGCGATCCGTGATGACCGTCTGCCGGAAGATGATCACAGTGATACCTGCAGTATGTGTGGTAAATTCTGTGCAGTCCGCAGCATGAATAAGGCACTTGCCGGTGAGCACATCGACATCCTTTAATTTCTGCTGATAAACCAGATCAATCTAATAATTTCACATCCGGCTGCGGAGCCATCCGACAGCCAGCATAGAACCGGGGAGCATAAAAAGCCACAGAAGAGGCTGATATGGATCTCCGGTTTTTGGATGTGTGGATGCCGGCCTGCTCTCATCCTGCTCACTTCCCGTTTCTCCATCAATATCGGAGGTTGCCTCTTCCTGTTTTTCTTCTTCCGCTACTTTTACTTGTATTTCAGATTGTGCAATTTTTGTCTGCTCTCCTGTTTCCAGAGTTGTCACCGAAACTTCATTGACCAGATTCTGGTCTTCCAGACCTTCCGGCAGTGTCACGACCGCCTCCAGACCGCAAGCTTCCCCGGGTGCGATCTGCTCAATCTTTGCCTTTGTTTTGGATTTATTCAGTCTGACACCTTCTTTTTCCAGAAATTTCACCGGCACATTTCCGAGCTGAAAACGCTCCGTCGTAACAATCGAATGCAATGTGCGTTCTCCGGTATTTCTGATACAGATCAGAAAACGGATCTCATCTCCCGGAACTGCCATGGAACGGTCTGCGGTTTTGGTAACCTCAAATGCAGCCTGCAATGCCTGTATCTGTGTCACCAGCTCTGCATTTTTTACGATTTCTTCTGTTTCCTCAGTTCCATTTTCAGCAGATATTTTGCCGGCTGTTGCTGTCAGTTTTAATGAAACAGCTGTTATCCTGTCTTCCGGCAGATGCACCGTCAGATACAGAGTCTTTGTTGCACTCATCTCAAGTTTCTCTATATATGCAGTATTTCCCACCGCATCTTCTGCACCTTCCGACCACTCTCCGGCCAGACCATTCTCAGAAAAATTATAGCTGATTCTTATATCTTTAAGGTCACATTCTCCTGTGTTTTCTGCAGTTATCGTATAGACCAGATCACTTCCTGCTTTTATTGTATCATCCTCAGCCTGAACTGACAGAATCAGATCTGCCTGTAAATTTGTATCTGTATCACCACTGCTATCAGAAAATGAATCCGCATTTTCATTTTCCGAAAATAGATTGTCTGAAATTTCCTCTGAATCTTCGCTTCCAATCTGCGGCAATGCATTATCCGGGAGTTCTGCTTCGTCCAGAAGTTCTGCTTCGTCCAGAAGTTCTGCCTCATTCGGAAGTTCAGTCTCATCCATAATGATATCCACATCCGAATTTTGTATTTCATCTGTAAGCACATCTATATCCTTAGATTCTACACCCACAGTCTCTGACGCGCCCACAATTCCCTCTGTTACATTTTCCATTGCATTCATTCCGCTGGTTTCACTTGCGGTCTTCACAGATTTTCTCACAACAGCCTTTTCCGCCCCTGTGTTTTCCTCTATGCGTTCGCCTGCATCTATCTGACATCCGTCCTTCTGTCCTTCATCTGTTTCAAAGACCGCCTCTGCCGCATAAACCGGTGCCTCCTTCCACATATATCCACTTCCCGCCGACATCCCGACAAGGAAAACTGCCATACCTGCCGCCGCTATTTTTCTCATTATTCTGTTTTTCATAAAGAACTCCTTTTCACTTCAAAAACCTTCCGTCAAATAGTTTCAAATAATAAACACCGGCATTGTTTCTCAGCCCATAGGCATTTCCCCTTTCACTTTGCATTCTTCATGGGATTATTGTCGAAATGACGATTGAAAGTTATGAATTTCAAGGAACTGAAATTCAGATAAGCACACTTTAGCACGTTTCGGTCCGGACTACAAGAGCCTGTAAAAATTAAAGAGTTTCTTTAAATTTTCTTTAGAAGTTTTATTTTTCTTTTAGATTTAGTACACAGTTTAAACATATTTCCTGCTTATAATAAGTGTTGGATAGATGAATAACCACTCTCTATCTC
>ENA-UOJO01004740-UOJO01004740.1-human-gut-metagenome-genome-assembly--contig:-P57-NODE-4740-length-11423-cov-9.930683_pt1 | contig 11423 bp, 9 predicted proteins | sample MGYA00242351_ERZ723898 | MGnify/ENA metagenome assembly ERZ723898 | reverse complement strand
GGGGGCGCCCCGCGACGGAGTCGGAAAACAGGGATTCGGAGGAGATGTCTACCGGATGGCGAGGGCAATTCCCCCCCCCTCACGAAGCGGATTACGCTTGCTGTGCGAAACGGGATATGTTGATCCGTGAGACAAAGTCGTAGACAATAATGATATTCGGCGATGCAAAGATAGTGAATATATTTTCAACAACGGCTGTTTAAACGAAAATTTTTATGATTCAACCCCTTTGAATCATTTGATTTAACTGTTAATTGCGGGGGAGGCTGTTTCCGTGTCGTAATTCGGTTTCGCCGCGAGCGGGGCTGTCTTCGGCGGCCGGAAAGGGAATTTCCGAATACGTGCAGGATCATGTGTCTCCGGATTCTTCGATAGAAAAATACGATTTACGATTCGGACAGGGGAAATGCGATTCGGATTCTTCCGGAGCACGTTTGTCATGAATCGGGGGCTGATCCTCGAACTTCGCTGACAGGAACTCGCGGTTCAGGCGGGCGACGGAAATCCCCTTTATCACCCGCGACAACAGGCGAGCGCAGACAGGGATGGCTGTCTGCCGAGCCGCCCGAGCGGACGTGCCGCCGCAGGGGGCACAAAGGGGATTCAGGGGATTGTCGGTCGTGCGCTGCGGCGCATATCGCCCGCGGTAAAACAGTTCGGCCCCGAAAACCTTCGGGGCCGAACTTGTCGTACAGCAAAATCTTAGTCCTCGAACTTCGCTGACAGGAACTCGCGGTTCAGGCGGGCGATATGCGCGATGGAGATCGCCTTGGGGCATTCGGCCTGGCAGGCACCCGTATTGGTGCAGTTTCCGAAGCCCAGCTCGTCCATCTTGGCGACCATTGCTTTCGCGCGGCGTGCGCCTTCGACGCGGCCCTGCGGCAGTTTGGCCAGCGACGACACGCGGGCTGCGACGAACAACATCGCCGATCCGTTCTTGCAGGTGGCGGCGCAGGCTCCGCAACCCACGCAGGCGGCGGCGTCCATCGACTCGTCGGCGTCGGCCTTCGGAATCGGAATGGCGTTGCCGTCGGGCACCGAGTTGGTGCGTACCGAGATGAAGCCTCCCGCTTGCAGAATCTGGTCGTAGGCCGAGCGGTTCACCACCAGGTCTTTGATGACGGGGAATGCTGCCGAACGCCACGGTTCGATGGTGATCGTGCTTCCGTCCTTGAACTTGCGCATGTAGAGCTGGCAGGTCGTCACGGCCTGCTCCGGCCCGTGTGCGTGGCCGTTGATGTGGAGCGAGCACATGCCGCAGATACCTTCGCGGCAGTCGTGGTCGAATGCCACCGGCTCCTCGCCCGCATGGACGAGGTTGTTGTTCAGGATATCCAGCATTTCGAGGAACGAGGTGTCGGGCGAGATGTTCTCGACACGGTAGGTTTTGAAAGCGCCCTTCGATTTAGCGTCCTTTTGACGCCATATCTTTAATGAAAAATTCATAATGCAATCTTGATCTTAAAGTTTAACGTCAAATGGATTTAGTCCTTGTAGTTGCGCTTTGCAAGGTGTACGAACTCGAAATTGAGCGGCTCCTTCGTCAGTTCGGGAACCTCGTTCTCGCCTTTGTACTCCCATACGGCGGCGTATACGAAGTGTTCGTCGTCACGGTCGGCCTCGCCTTCGGGCGTCTGGTGCTCGACACGGAAGTGACCGCCGCACGACTCCTCGCGGTTCAGCGCGTCGCGCGCCATCAGTTCGCCCAGTTCGAGGAAATCGGCCAGACGCAGTGCCTTTTCCAATTCGACGTTGAAGTCGTCGGCCCTGCCCACGACCTTCACGTCCTTCCAGAACTCCTTGCGCAACGCCTGAATCTCGACGATCGCCTTTTCGAGCGACTCCTTGGTGCGGGCCATACCGACGTTCTCCCACATGATGTGGCCCAGCTTCTTGTGGATGTCGTCCACCGACTGCTTGCCGTTGATCGACAACAGCTTCTCGATTTTGGCGCGCACGCCCTTCTCGGCCTCGTCGAAGGCGGGCGTGTCGGTCTTCACCTTCGGGGCCTGGATCTTGTGCGACAGGTAGTCGCCGATGGTGTAGGGCAGCACGAAGTAACCGTCGGCAAGACCCTGCATCAGGGCCGATGCGCCGAGGCGGTTGGCGCCGTGGTCCGAGAAGTTGGCCTCGCCGATGGCGTAGAGACCCGGGATGGTGGTCATCAGGTTGTAGTCGACCCAGATGCCGCCCATCGTGTAGTGCACGGCGGGGAAAATCTGCATCGGCTGCTCGTAGGGGCTGACGTCGGTGATCTCCTCGTACATGTCGAAGAGGTTGCCGTAACGCTGCTTGATAATGTCCTTGCCCAGACGCTCGATGGCGGTCTTGAAGTCGAGGTATACGGCCAGACCGGTCTCGTTCACGCCGTAGCCTGCGTCGCAACGCTCCTTGGCGGCGCGCGAAGCCACGTCGCGCGGCACGAGGTTGCCGAAGGCCGGGTAGCGGCGTTCCAGATAGTAGTCGCGGTCCTCCTCGGCGATCTGCGAGGGTTTGAGCTTGCCGGCGCGGATGGCCTTCACGTCCTCGAGTTTCTTGGGAACCCAGATACGGCCGTCGTTACGCAGCGACTCGGACATCAGCGTCAGCTTCGACTGCTGGTCGCCGTGAACGGGGATGCAGGTGGGGTGGATCTGCGTGAAGCAGGGGTTGGCGAAGCCGGCGCCCTTGCGGTAGCACTGGAAGGCGGCCGAACCGTTCGACGCCATGGCGTTGGTCGAGAGGAAGAAGACGTTGCCGTAACCTCCCGACGCCAGTACGACGGCGTGTGCTCCGAAACGTTCCAGTTTGCCTGTCACGAGGTTGCGGGCGATGATGCCGCGCGCCTCGCCGTCCTCGATGACGATGTCGAGCATCTCGTGGCGCGGATAACTCTTCACCGAACCTGCCGCGATCTCCTTGTTCAGTGCGGCGTAGGCACCCAAAAGGAGCTGCTGACCCGTCTGGCCGCGGGCATAGAAGGTACGCGATACCTGCGCGCCGCCGAACGAACGGTTGGCCAGCAGGCCGCCGTACTCGCGGGCGAAGGGGACGCCCTGGCCCACGCACTGGTCGATGATCAGGTTCGAGACCTCGGCCAGACGGTAGACGTTGGCCTCGCGGGCGCGGTAGTCGCCGCCCTTGATCGTATCGTAGAAGAGACGGTATACCGAGTCGTTGTCGTTCTGGTAGTTCTTCGCGGCGTTGATACCTCCCTGCGCGGCGATCGAGTGGGCGCGGCGGGGCGAATCCTGGATGCAGAAGACCTTGACGTTATAGCCCAACTCACCGAGCGAAGCGGCTGCGGACGCGCCGCCCAGGCCGGTACCGATGACGATGATGTCGAGTTTGCGTTTGTTGGCAGGGCTTACGACTTTGATGGCCGCCTTGTGGTTGCTCCATTTCTGAGCGAGTTCGCCGGCGGGAATTTTGGAATCTAATTTGAAAGCCATATCGGGTGTTTTTTTAATTTATATAAAGGTTAACATACACCGGCCGAACAAGGGCAGATGCTCTGCACGAAATAGACCACGACGACTGCTGCGAAGCCGAGGAATACGATCGAGGCGACGACGGTGGCCAGCCCTTTGAGGCGCGGGTACCACGTGTCGTTGGCCCAGCCCACCGACTGGAACATCGACCATACGCCGTGCGTGAGGTGGAACCACAGGGCAGCGAACCACAGCAGGTAGATCACCACGTAGTACCACTGCGAGAAGGTGTATTGGATCAGCGCGGCGCCGTCGGCAGGATGGAACCCCAGCGAGTTCTCGTGCCCGCCCATGATCTCCACAAGCTGCATCTTGGCCCAGAAGTTGAAGAGGTGCAGTGCCAGACCGGCCAGAATGATCCAGCCCAGTACGAGCATGTTCTTCGAAGCCCAGTCCACGCCCGGCTCGGTGACGGTCACCTCGTAACGCTGCTTGCCGCGCGCCTGGTAGTTGTTGTAGGTGAGCCACAGGGCGTAGGCGAAATGAATCAGCACGCCGGCGGCCAGCACCACCGTACCGGCCAGCGCATACCAGTTGGCGCCCAGAAATGCGCAGATCGTGTTGTAGCCTTCGGGCGAGATGATGGCCACGAGGTTCATGGACATGTGGAAGAGGATGAACAGTACGAGGAAGCATCCCGTCAGGCTCATCACCAATTTCTTGCCAAGAGATGAATTGGTCAGAAAACAGCTCATAATGTTTGAATTTTGTTTATTTTTGTTAAGGATTTCTTACAAGTGCCACAAAGATAGGTATTGTTTGTGTAATAACAATGCGAAACGGGTGGAAATTGTCGGATAAAATACCTGAAACATGGTAAAAAAAGAGATACGGGAAAGGATGCGGCGGCTCAACCGCGCATTGGACTCGCAGCAGCGTCTGAGGGCGTCGGCGGCGATCTTTTCGGCGGTCGAACGACTGCCCGAGTTCCGTGCGGCGCGGACCGTCGCCGTTTTTGCCGCACTGTCCGACGAACCGGCTACCGACGAGGTGCTGGCGCGCTGGGCCTCGACGCGGCGCGTGGTGCTGCCTCGTGTCGAGGGCGACGCGATGCGGTTCTATGCCTGTCGCCCCGACGCGCTGGTCTTCGGGGCTTTCGGCATTTTGGAGCCGCAGGGCGAGCGGCCGTGTCCGGCCGGCGAGATCGATCTGGTGGTCTGTCCGGGCGTGGCTTTCACGGCCGACGGCCGGAGGTTGGGGCGCGGACGGGGCTATTATGACCGCTATCTCGGGGATCCCGTTTTCAGGGGATTCCGCGTAGGCGTCTGCTATGCGCACCAGCTGGTAGACGACCTGCCCGTCGAACCGCACGACGTGCGGATGGATCGGGTGATAACGGGGTGAGGATCGGGTGGAACTCCGGTCTTCGGCCGATGAAAACGATCGGGTTGTCCGGGATTTTGCTCCTGGATTCGATCTCCGGCCGACCGGCAACTTCGCTGCGGTCCGTGCGGTAGCGTATCGGCCTCCGACGGCGAACCGTCGCGACGGTTCGCGGATAAGCGTAAAAAAGGGAGCCGCCGCTGAACTCGGTCAGCGGCGGCTCCCTTTTTCGCTTCCGTGTTGTAGGCCGGATCAATCGTACCGGCACGACGGGAGAATGCTCCCTTTTAGCAGCACCCCTGCGCCAGCATGGCGTTGGCGACCTTCATGAAGCCGCCGATGTTGGCGCCCTTCACGTAGTTGACGTAGCCGTCGGGCTCGGTACCGTATTTCACGCATACCTCGTGGATGTTCTGCATGATGGCGCGGAGTTTGGCGTCGACCTCTTCGGGCGACCAGTGCAGACGCATCGAGTTCTGGCTCATTTCCAGTCCCGACGTAGCCACGCCGCCGGCGTTGGCCGCCTTGCCCGGCGCGTAGAGGAGTTTGTGCTCCTGGAAAACCTTGATCGCCTCGGGCGTCGAGGGCATGTTGGCGCCTTCGGCCACGCAGATGCAGCCGTTCTTCACGAGTGCGGCGGCCTCGTCGCCGTTCAACTCGTTCTGCGTGGCGCACGGCATGGCGATGTCGCATTTCACGCCCCACGGACGCTGGCCTGCGTAGTAGGTCGCTTCGGGATAGCGGTCGGCGTACTCCTTGATGCGCCCGCGGAAGACGTTTTTCAACTCCATGACGTATTCCAGCTTTTCGGGCGTGATGCCCGTGGGGTCGTAGACGTAGCCCGACGAATCAGAGAGCGTCACGACCTTGGCGCCGAGCTGGGTGGCCTTCTGGGCGGCGTACTGCGCCACGTTGCCCGAGCCGGAGATGCAGACCGTCTTGCCTTCGAACGAGAGGCCGCGCGTCGCGAGCATCTCCTGCGCGAAGTAGCATGTTCCGTATCCCGTCGCTTCGGGGCGCATCGCCGAGCCGCCCCAGCCGATACCCTTGCCGGTGAAAGTACCGGTGAATTCGTCGCGCAGACGTTTGTACTGCCCGAACATGAAGCCGATTTCGCGGCCGCCCACGCCGATGTCGCCCGCCGGAACGTCGGTGTCCTGTCCGATGTGGCGCGCCAGCTCGGTGACGAACGACTGGCAGAAACGCATCACCTCGTTGTCGGATTTGCCTTTGGGGTTGAAGTCCGAACCGCCCTTGCCGCCGCCCATCGGCAGTGTCGTGAGGCTGTTCTTGAAGGTCTGCTCGAAGCCGAGGAATTTCAGGATCGAGAGGTTCACCGAAGGGTGGAACCGAATACCTCCTTTATAGGGACCGATAGCGCTGTTCATCTGTACGCGGTAGCCGCGGTTGATCTCGATCTCGCCCTTGTCGTTGAGCCAGGGCACGCGGAAGATGATGACGCGCTCGGGTTCGGCGATGCGTTCGAGCACCTTCATCTTGCTCAGGACGGGGTTCATGACGATGTACTCCGCCAGCGATTCGGCAACCTCCTTCACCGCCTGATGAAATTCGGGTTCACCGGCGTTTTTGGCAACGATTCCGGCCATGAATTCGTCGACAAATTTTTGTGCTTCTTTCTCCATAATTAAGAGGTGTTTTTGAGTGAAGGCCCGATGAATTCGGCATCGAACCGACTGGATTGCTTGTCGTATGTCGCGAAGCCCGATGCCGAATTCACCGCACTCCGCGTTCCGGGTGCTACGGGACCCGTTCCGAATGGGGAGGAACCCTCCTAACCTAAACCTGTAACCGTATAAAAAAGGCAGCGGTCGTACGCTGCCGAATGTGCTAAAAGAGATAGCGTTCGTTGCGCACCTTCTTCACGAGCCGGAAGATGTCCTCCCACGCCTCCTCGCCGAAGGTCGTGCCGACCACCTCGATGACTTTGCCCGCCGTGATCGCGCCGATGGTGCCGCACTGCCGAAGCGAGAGTCCGGCGCACATGCCGTAGAGGAACCCCGCGGCGTAGAAGTCGCCTGCGCCCGTCGTGTCGACGCGCCTGGCGGCGGCCATGATGCCGACGTGCACCACTTCGCTGCGGTGTTTGATCAACGCGCCGCGGATGCCGATCTTGACGATCGCCAGTTCGCAAAGCTGCGAAATGGCCTGCAAGGCGTTGATCGGTTCGTTCTCGCCCGTGAAGGCGATCGCTTCGTCCTCGTTGGCGAAGACGATGTCCACGTATTTTTCGACCAGGGCGCGCAGGAAATCGAGGTTCTCCTTGACGATGTTGAAACTCGCCAGGTCGATCGCCACCTGCAATCCGCGTTCTTTGGCCGTCCGGGCCGTGTGCTCGATCAGTTCGTGGTTCTGCACCAGGTACCCCTCGATGTAGACGCAGTCGAATCCTTCGAAGATGTCGGCGCGGACGTCGGCCGCCGTCAGTTCGAGCGCGGCGCCCAGATGCGTAATCATCGTGCGTTCGCCGTCGGGCGAGATCAGCGCCACGCACTTGCCCGACCGCTCGCTGCCGCGGAAGATGAAGGGCTTCACACCGAGGTTCGCGAGCGCCTGCTCGAAGAAGTCGCCCGTCGTATCGGGACCTACCTTGCCGATGAATCCCGTCTCGCAGCCCAGGCGCGCCATGGCGCGGATCGTGTTGCCGGCCGAGCCGCCCAGTGAGAGCGAATAGGGCAGTCCGGCGACCGATTTCGATATTTCGGTCTGCAACTTGCTGTTCACCAACGACATGGATCCTTTTTCGAGCAAATATTTTCTCAGTACGGAGTCCGACTCCAAATTGACCAGCATGTCCGTCAGGGCGTTGCCGATGCCGATTACGCGTTTCATCCGATCGTTTCTTTCGTTTGGGTTCTGCGGGGAGCTTACATGGAAAGTATCTTCACGAGATTCACGTAATCCCGATTGATCGATTTGTTGTGACGCACCGCACGCGAGAAGGGCACGTAGACCAGTTCGTTGTTCTGGATGCCGATCATCACGTTGCGCTGCCCCTCCATGATCGCCTGAATGGCCATGGCTCCCATGCGCGAGGCCAGGATGCGATCCTGTGCCGAGGGCGATCCGCCGCGCTGGATATGTCCCAGGATCGTGACGCGCGCGTCGTACTGCGGGAACTCTTTTTTCACGCGCTCGGCCAGTCCCATGGCGCCCCCCGTGCGGGGATTTTCGGCCACGATGACGATCGCCGAGTTCTTGCTCTTGCGGAAACCCTGGCTGATGAGTTCGGCCAGCTGGTCGACTTCCGTGTCCATTTCGGGGATGATGGCCGCTTCGGAACCGGTGGCGATCGCACCGTTGAGGGCCAGGTATCCGGCCGTGTGTCCCATTACCTCGACGAAGAAGAGCCGTTCGTGGCTCGACGCCGTATCGCGCAGTTTGTCGACGGCCTCCATGATCGTGTTGAGCGCCGTGTCGTAACCGATCGTGGCGTCCGTACCGCCCAGGTCGTTGTCGATCGTACCGGGCAGCCCCACGATGGGAATGTCGTGCTCCTGCGCGAAGATATTGGCGCCCGACAGCGAGCCGTCGCCGCCGATGACCACCAGTGCGTCGATACCGGCGGCTTTCAGGTTTTCATAGGCCTGCTGACGCCCCTCGACCGATTTGAACTCCTCGCAGCGAGCCGTTTTGAGGATCGTTCCGCCCAACTGGATGATGTTGCTTACGGACGAGGAGTGGAAATCGACGATTTCGTTCGTCACCAGACCGCGGTAACCGCGCAGAATTCCCTTGACCGTAAATCCGTTGTAGATGGCCGTGCGGGTAACGGCGCGGATGGCGGCGTTCATGCCTGGGGCGTCGCCGCCGGAGGTCAGGATACCGATGCATTTGATGGCTGCCATAGCGAAAGGAGTATTATCACTTCGGGACAAAGTTAGTAAAATAATTTATGAATACCGCTCTTTTTTACAGCTTTTTTTATGCCGAAACGGGAAGCCGTCCGGTGCGGCCTCCCGTTTCGCGGCGACGGGTCGTTCCGGCCGTCGTCATTCGTAGCTCTCGTCGTCGAAATCGATGTCGACGCTGTGTTCCGTCACGCGGATGTCGACCTTCTGTTTCTTGGGTCCCTTGATCGTGATCCGGTGTGCGGAATCGCTTGCTGGAGCGGTCTGCGGGGCGGGTTCGGTCGCAATGACGGATACGGTGTCGGCGGCCACCCACTCCTGCATACGGTCGATTTCCCTGTCGCGGAGTTCGTCGCGCGCCTCGTCGAAGAGTTCGTGCAGGCGGTGCCGCTGTTCGCCGCCGTACTCCCGCAGGATCAGTCCGCCGGTAGCGACGATCGTCAGGATCCAGAGCAGGAAGACGATCAGCGTGGCGCGCCCGCTGGGTTTGCGCGAAGCGATCAGGCAGAAGAGGATGTAGATGAGCAGCAGCAGCGGGATGAGCACCGTCAGCAGACCCATGACGCCCATGGCCGTGGTCGTCATCGTCCAGCCTGCGATCGATAGCGTTCCGCTGCTGCCCGGGTCGCCGAAGATCAGGGCGAAGAGTACGATGAGGAGGATGCAGGCGGCGAAGGTCAGACCGAAGATGAAGAAACCGATGAAGATCTTGATGACGATGAGCGCCAGTTGTCCGAGGGCGTAGATCACGCGGGCTACGATCGATTTCACGTCGCTGTTCGTCTCGCTGTCCCGAACGGTTTTTTCGCGGATCGAGCGCACGGTGATCGGCTCGCCCTCCATTTCGAGTTTCTGCCGCGCGGAGCGTGCGGCCGGTACGGCGAACCACATGATGAAGTAGCCCAGTACGAAGACGCCGAACAGGTTGGAGAAGAAGGTCGAGAGGGTGCCGGAGAAGGGCAGTACCTCGACGAGGATCAACAACAGCAGCGGTGCGAAGAGCGTCAGGCGCACCCATGTGGCGTCGACGTCGAAGTAACGCCCCAGCCCGGCGCACACCCCGCCCAGGCGGGCGTTCTCGGTGTCGCGGTAGAGACGGCGCGGGATGCGCGGCTGCTTTTTGGCTGCGTCGGTTTCGCTTTCGGACGAGATGTCCTCGGCCGTTCCCATTTGCGAGATGATCTGTCGCAGGAGCGGGGTCTCCACCACGCGCGAGTTCTCCTGCTGCGAGAGGATCAGTTCGGCGATGCGCGCCTCGATGTCGGCGACGATTTCGTCGCCGTCGGCCGTCTCGGCGTAGGTCGCTTTGAGACTGTCGAGGTAGCGGCTCAGAAGGGCGTAGGCATCGGCGTCGAGCGTGAAGGCGATGCCCGAAATACTGCATTTTTTGACCTCTTTCATGGCGGTTATCGTTTATGGGTGACGGATCCTGTCAGGTTCTTTTTGAAACCGACGAGCCGGCAGTCGCCCCAGTAGGAGACGCTTCCGCCCGACGAAGCGGCGGCTTCGAGCGTCTCGGAGCAGGTGATGCGCACCGAAGCGCCCGACGAAGCGCGCGCTTCGGTACGCCGGGTCAGCAGATTGCGGGCCTTGCAGGTGGCTCCCGACATGGCGTTGATTTTGCACTCCTCGGCCACTCCCTTGACATTTATTTCGGCTCCGCTGTGCGCTTCGATCGCGCACCGGCCTACGGCCAGATTGGCCTTGATTTCGGAGCCGCTGGTGGCCGAGAGGGTGCAGCCGTCGCCCTCGCAGGCGATCTCGGCATGTGCGCCGCTGGTTGTGCGGACGTTGAGCGTCGGGGTGTTTACGACGGTTCGGCAGGTGACCCGACCGCCGCTGGTGGCCGTCAGGCTTTGCAGTACCTCAGGTTTGGGTACGCTGATGCGGACGTCGCAGTCGCGGATGTTGTCGATTTCGGGATCGATCGTCAGCAGCAGGACGCCCTGTTTGTCGATCGTCGTGACGACATAGCCGATGATCTTTTCGTCGGCTTCGACGACGAGTTTTTCCGAATCGCTTTCGACGATCGTCGCCGCGACGCCGCGGGCGACTTTCAGCCCCGTGTAGCGCCCTGCCTCGCGCGTTTCGGTGCGCATGACACCCGATCCCTTGATCGTGCGGGCGCGTGCGGCGGTCTGCGCCGGTACGAGACCGAGCAGGATGAAAAGTGTAGAAAATAGAAAGATGCGTTTCATATGCGGTTAACGTTTGAGTGCGGAGTATTTCCCGACCGTGGTGTCCCACTGTTCCGATTTCAGTCCCGTAGCGTCGATGCGGGAGGTTCCTCCGGCGACGATGCGGCAGGCGCGGGTCGTTCCGGCGAGCGTCATGCCGGCGCCTCCGCTGCTCTCGGCATGGAGCGAGGTCGCGTCGAGCGACACCTGCGTGGCGGAAGTACCGCTGCTCTCGATCCGGCACTCCGTGCATTTGACACGGGTCGTGATGCGGGCGGCGCCGCTGCTTTCGATCGAAGCGTCGTCGCAGAGGAGTTCTCCGTTGCAGACGAGGCGGCTCGTGCCGGAGGCTCGGAGTTCGATGGCGCGACCTGTCGCCGTGCTTTTCAGTTTGATTTCGGAACCACCGGTGGCCGAGATGCGTTCGAGGGTGCCCGTCATCGCCTCGACGGCGATGTGCGCGGTGCCGTTGGTCTCGATCGCGGCGTCGGCGCCTGCCGGTTGTCCTTTCAGTTCGATCACGGAACCACCGGTGGCCGAGATGCGTTCGAGGGTGCCCGTCATCGCCTCGACGGCGATGTGCG
>ENA-UOJO01004737-UOJO01004737.1-human-gut-metagenome-genome-assembly--contig:-P57-NODE-4737-length-11426-cov-5.793950_pt1 | contig 11426 bp, 9 predicted proteins | sample MGYA00242351_ERZ723898 | MGnify/ENA metagenome assembly ERZ723898 | reverse complement strand
GGTAATCGATATTTGTCAGGGAAGGCATCCGGTTATCGAGAAGCAGTTGCCGCTGGGTGAGCAGTATATTGCCAACAATGTACGACTGGATACGGATGAGCAGCAGATTATTGTCATTACAGGTCCGAATATGGCCGGTAAGTCGGCTTTGCTCCGTCAGACGGCCTTGATTACGCTGATGGCACAGATTGGTAGTTTTGTGCCGGCCGAATCGGCACACATCGGGATGGTGGACAAGATTTTTACCCGTGTGGGGGCCAGTGACAATATTTCGGTGGGTGAGTCTACTTTCATGGTGGAAATGAACGAGGCGGCCAATATCATGAACAACTTGTCTCAGCGAAGTCTGGTGCTCTTTGACGAGTTGGGTAGGGGTACATCTACGTACGACGGTATCTCTATTGCGTGGGCCATTGTGGAGTATATCCATGAAAATAAGAAAGCGAAGGCTAGAACACTGTTTGCTACACATTATCACGAGCTGAATGAGATGGAGCATAGTTTTTGCCGTATCAAGAACTATAATGTTTCGGTGAAGGAGGTAGATAATAAGGTTATTTTCCTGCGTAAACTGGAGCGGGGTGGCAGTGAGCATTCTTTCGGTATCCATGTAGCGAAGATGGCGGGTATGCCAAAGTCTATTGTAAAAAGGGCAAACGAGATTCTGCATCAGTTGGAAAGCCAGAACAGGCAGGAGGGAATTTCAAAACCGAAGGTAAGTACAGAAAAGAAAGCGGCGGATGGTATGCAGTTGAGTTTTTTTCAGTTGGACGACCCGGTGCTGTGTCAGATAAGGGACGAAATCCTGAATCTGGATATCAATAACCTTACTCCGGTTGAGGCTTTGAATAAGCTGAATGAGATAAAGAAAATAGTAAAGGGCAGATAAGAGAAAACGTTCTTATGAGTCGGGATGGATTCATAAGAACGTTTTTTTCGTTTATGCCTGGAGGTCAGCAAACTTGGCAGCTACCTTGTGGTAGGTTGTGAGGTCGGTTCCTAACTCTTCGCCCAGCTTGATGACATCGAAAAGCATACCTTGTATTTCGGACTGATGGCCTTTGGCCAGGTCTTTCTGCATAGAAGCTGTGCTGTGAGGGTCGAGCTTGTCGATGACTTTCAGATTATAGGCTACAGGGTCTTCGGGATAGGCTACGCCCAGACGGTGTCCCATTTCAGCACTTTCGCGCGAGAGGCCGATGAAGGTATCGCGTACGGGGCCTTCGTGCTGTACTTCGCCCATAGGGACATCGTGATAGGCTCCTGTACAGGCCATGGCAGAGATAAATGCCCACTTGATGAAGGTGTCGCGGTTGATGTCATCGGACACTTCGGCTTTGATACCGCATGATTGCAGCACACCGGCTATTTCATCAAGAGCTTCGTGGGGGATGTTCTGTTCGGGACGTGCTCCGAAAATAAGACGGAAGATGCGTCCCATTTGGGTGATTTCTCCTTCGCCGGATACGAATCCTACGATGTAAATGCAGCCGTCGAGTACTTTGACGGAGGGGACGAGGCGACCAATACGGGGACCGGTACCGTATACATTGAGGATGGGGATGACCAGTGTATCGGGATGGGCTGATTTTTCGAGTACGTCCTTGATGGAGTCGATAGAGTAGCCTTTAACGCAGACAAAAACCACATCGGCTTTATCTTTGTATTCTTCGGCAGTGCAAGCTTTTACGGGCAGATAATGCTCGCCTTTCAGGTCGGACTTCAGGTGAAGTCCATACTTGCGGATGGCTTCCAGGTGTTTTCCACGGGCAATGCAGGTAACGTCTTTTCCTGCTAAAGCCAGAAAACCGGCGATGCTGCCTCCAACACCGCCGGTTCCGATAACAAGGTATTTTTTCATGTTTCCTTCTTATTTATTATACGTTGAAGCGGAAGTGCATGATGTCTCCGTCTTCTACGATATATTCTTTTCCTTCCACATTGAGCTTACCGGCTTCGCGGACAGCTGCTTCGGAACCGTACTTGATAAAGTCGTCGTACTTGATGACTTCGGCACGGATGAATCCTTTTTCAAAATCGGTGTGGATAACTCCGGCACACTGGGGAGCTTTCCAGCCTTTGTGGAATGTCCAGGCTCTTACTTCCATTTTACCTGCTGTGAAATAGGTCTGGAGGTTAAGCAGTTTGTAGGCTGAACGGATGAGGCGGCTCACACCCGACTCTTCCAGTCCGACTTCCTGCAGGAACATCTGGCGGTCTTCATAAGTTTCCAATTCAGCAATATCAGCTTCAGTCTTGGCTGCTACAATCAGAATTTCTGCACCTTCTTCTTTTACGGCTTCACGTACCATGTCTACGTATTTGTTACCGTTTACGGCGCTGGCTTCGTCAACATTACATACGTACATCACTGGTTTTGAAGTCAGCAGGAACAGTTCGTGGGCAATTTTCTGCTCGTCTTTAGTCTCAAACTGTACGGTACGTGCTGATTTACCTTGCAAGAGAGCTTCCTGATAGCGTACCAGTACATCGTATGTCTGTTTGGCTACTTTATCGCCTCCGGTCTGTGCTTGTTTCTGGACTTTCTGGATGCGGCTTTCTATGGTTTCGAGGTCTTTCAGCTGGAGCTCAGTATCGATGATTTCCTTATCGCGTACAGGGTTTACACTGCCGTCTACGTGTGTTACATTCTCATCGTCAAAACAACGGAGGACGTGCAGAATCGCATCAGTTTCACGGATGTTGGCAAGGAATTTGTTACCCAGTCCTTCGCCTTTGCTGGCTCCTTTTACCAGACCGGCAATATCAACGATTTCTACGGTAGTAGGAACAATACGGTCGGGATCTACCAGTTCGGCCAGTTTGTTGAGGCGGTCATCGGGTACTGTAATCACACCGACGTTAGGCTCGATGGTACAGAACGGGAAGTTGGCTGCCTGGGCCTTTGCATTTGATAAACAGTTAAAAAGAGTCGATTTACCTACGTTGGGTAAGCCGACAATTCCACATTGTAAAGCCATAAATAGATGTATGTTTTGATTTAAATATCTGATTTTGCGACAAAGATACTGCTTTCTTAAACAATAGCCAAGCATTTACTTCGTTACTCTGATACTTCGTTTCAGAATAGTATGCTAAATAAAAGGTTTAGTTATGATTTGTAACTTACTTGGGCTTATTTTAAATTTGTTTGTAATATGAGGGTAGGTAGGGGAGATAAAAAAGAGTCATCTCCTCACGAGGTGCCTCTTCCGATAAGAGAATTTATGAATTATGAATATTTTGTTAAGTTATTTGTCCATTGTAACTGTCATTTCTGGTACCAGAATAAATTCTTTTTTCTTGCTATTCCATTTATAATATTCGGTGATAACACTCTTATTATTATAGGTATAGCGAATGCACATGTGATTTTCCCATGTATTTTTATTGCTGTTCCATTTCTGTGACAGGTTTTCTGTCATCTGCTGGTTGGCATCATACTTGTAATTATATTTCATATAGTTAGTAAGCATGTTGTCTTCCATTTTATAGACTGTTTCCGAAACTTTTACACCGTTTACTTCTTCTGCATTATAAATTAAATTGTTATTGTTTGTAACTGCAGAAACTGTAAGCTGAGTCATGAACAAGAGGGTTACAACAAACAAACTTTTTACTAATTTCATTGTTTTCATATCTGTATTACTTTAAAGGTTTTACTGACGTTTTGTTTTTAAATCCGTTGCAAATATAGTAAAACCTTTGATTACTGCTAATATTTATGCGGGAAAAATTTAAAATATTAGCAATATGTTACTTTTTAAAGATATGTTAACATTAGTGCGCTTCCAGCCAGTTTTTACCCCAACCGCAGTCTGCCTGCAAAGGTACTTTCATTTTATAAGCATTTTCCATTTCTTCAATGATAATTTGCTGTACTTTCTCTTTTTCGGATGGCACTACGCTGAAATTGAGTTCGTCATGTACTTGTAATATCATCTTAGACTGTATCTGTTCTTTTTTAAAGCGTTCGTATATGTGTATCATAGCTACTTTGATAATATCGGCAGCGCTTCCTTGTATAGGGGCGTTGATGGCATTTCGTTCGGCATATCCTCTCACTACGGCATTTCTTGAGTTGATGTCGGGCAAGAAGCGTTTGCGCTTGAATATGGTTTCGATATAACCGTTCTGACGGGCCAACTCAATACTATGATCCATATAGGCTTTAACATGCGGATAGTTTTCAAAGTATCCGTCGATGAGTTCTTTAGCTTCTTTGCGGTCTACTCCAAGGCGTTCGGCCAAACCGAATACGGAGATGCCATATATAATGCCAAAGTTGGCTGTCTTAGCCTTGCTACGTTGCTCACGGGTTACTTCTTCCAGTTTTTCCTTATAAATCTTGGCTGCTGTGGCAGCATGGATGTCTTGTCCTTCCTGGAAAGCAGCTATCATGTGAGGGTCACCGCTCAAGTGGGCCATAATGCGCAGTTCAATCTGTGAATAGTCGGCCGAGAAGAATTCACAACCTTCTTCGGGTATGAAAGCCTTGCGGATTTCTTTACCGTCTTCGCTACGGACAGGAATGTTCTGCAGATTGGGGTTGCTGGAACTGAGTCGGCCTGTGGCAGTGACAGTCTGGTTGAAGGAGGTATGTATTTTTCCTGTATCTGGATGAATAAGCTGGGGTAGAGCATCGATGTAGGTGCTGAGCAGCTTCTTCAGTCCTCTGTGGTCGAGTATCTTTTCGACGATGGCATGTTTGTGGCGAAGACTTTCAAGCACTTCTTCCGAAGTTACGTATTGGCCTGTTTTGGTTTTCTTGGCTTTTTCGGTAATCTTCAGTTTGTCGAAAAGGATTTCGCCAACTTGTTTGGGTGAAGCGATATTGAACGGGTTGCCGGCCAGTTCATATATTTCTTCCTCCAGTTGCTGCATGCGTTGGGTATAGTGAAGAGATGTTTGCTTCAGCGCTTCGGTGTCAATACGTACGCCGTTGCGTTCCATATAAGCCAATACCGGCATAAGTGGCATTTCTATCTGGCTGAACAGTTCGTACTGATTATTAGTTTTCAATTCTTTTTCAAGAATAGCTTGTAGCTTGAAAGTTACGTCTGCATCTTCGCAAGCATATTTATAGACTTGTTCGGGAGATAGGTCGCGCATATTTTTCTGTTTTTTTCCTTTTGGGCCTATCAGTTCTTCGATATGGATTGTCTCATAATGCAGATAGATTTCGGCCAGATAGTCCATGTTGTGTCGCAACTCGGGCTGGAGTACATAATGGGCTATCATAGTATCAAAAAGTTCTCCTTTTATTTCGGCTCCATAGTTACCAAGTACCAACATGTCGTATTTCATGTTTTGTCCTATCTTTCTGCTGTGCTCATTTTCAAGGGCAGGCTTTAGCTGGTCTACAATTTTTTGAGCTTCTTCCCGGTTTGCAGGTACGGGAACGTAAAAAGCTTCGTTTTCGGCATAACAGAAGCTCATTCCGACCAGTTCGGCACTGATAGGATCGATATTTGTTGTCTCTGTATCTAGACAGAAAGAATCAATTGTCAATAATTTTTGAAATAATTCTATCCTTTTCTCTTCTGTATCAATAAGATAGTATTTATAATCAAGGTTTTCTAAGCGTGTGAGATTTGAATATTTGGGGGCTTCTGTATTCTCGTCTGCAAATAAATCAAAGAGATTGCCTTGAGGTGATGGACTAACAGCTTGTACAGGCTTCTCGTTTTTAGTGAGTCGCTCGAGCAGGGTACGGAACTCCATTTCTTCGAAAATCTTGCGCAAGGCTTCCATGTCTGGCTCTTCCTTTTTCAGTGCATCCATATCTAGTGACACAGGGACATCTGTCTTGATGGTAGCCAAGAACTTGGAGAATAAAATTTGTTCACGATTAGTTTCTACTTTTGTTTTCAATGCTCCTTTAAGCTGGTCGGTGTTGTCGAGCAACTGTTCGATACTGCCGAATTGCTGAATGAGCTTTTGGGCTGTTTTTTCGCCTACGCCCGGACAACCAGGAATGTTGTCCGAAGCATCGCCCATCAGTCCGAGCATGTCGATGACTTGCATGGGGGAGGTAATATCGTATTTCGCTTTGACTTCTTCTACTCCCAGTACTTCGAATTCTTTGTCACCATATTTGGGCCTATACATAAAGACATTCTCTGATACCAGTTGGCCATAATCTTTATCGGGGGTCATCATATAAGTAGTTATGCCTTTCTTTCCGGCTTCGGTGGCCAATGTACCGATTACATCATCGGCTTCGTATCCACTGACTTCGAGAATAGGAATTCGGTATGCACGGATAATATCCTTTATGATTGGAACAGACAAGCGGATTGCTTCCGGGGTCTCTTCCCGTTGCGCTTTATAGGCTTCGTAGGCTTCATGGCGGAAAGTAGGTCCGGCAGGATCGAATGCAATTCCGATATGGGTAGGTTGCTCTTTTCGTAATACCTCTTCCAGCGTATTTACAAATCCGAGTACAGCCGAGGTGTTGAAACCTTTTGAGTTGATGCGCGGGTTCTTGATGAAAGCATAATAAGCACGGTAAATCAGTGCATAGGCATCTAAAAGAAATAGTTTGTCCATTCGTGTAAAAATATTAAGTTTTTCATGTAAATGTACAAAAAAATACGCTATTAGCTGTTTTATTATTACTTTTGTACTCCAAATTAACCAATATGGAGAAGATACAGTTAATTAAACGACCGATAGAACAGGAGCTGGAAGCTTTCGGTAAGCTTTTCCAGTCTACATTGTGCCATGCTCATCCTTTACTGAATGAAGTACTGGCTTATATCCGGCAACGCAATGGTAAGATGATGCGCCCAATATTGGCAATGCTGATTGCAAAATTGTATGGAGGGGTGAATGACACAACATTGCATGCCGCTCTTTCATTGGAATTGTTGCACACTGCAAGTCTGGTACACGATGATGTAGTAGATGAAAGCGACAAAAGAAGGGGACAGCTGTCGGTTAATGCTATTTATAATAATAAGGTATCTGTATTGGTTGGGGATTATATGCTGGCAACCAGCCTGAAGCATTCAGCGCTTACAGGGCATCTGGATATTGTGGAGCAGATTGCAACACTGGGACAGGATTTGTCGGAGGGTGAGATAATCCAGCTAGCAAATACTTCGAATAAAGACTTTTCAGAAGAAGTTTATTTTGATGTCATTCGCAAGAAGACAGCTGCCTTGTTCAGAGTTTGTGCCAGTGTGGGAGCTATATCTGCCGGCATGGATAAAGAAGTGATAAATAAGGCTGCCTTGTTTGGAGAGATGATTGGTATTGCCTTTCAGATTAAAGACGATATTTTCGACTATTTTGAGTCGGAAGAATTAGGTAAACCTACAGGCAATGATATGGCCGAAGGAAAACTTACTTTGCCAGCCTTGTATGTGTTGAACAAACTGAAGGACGAAGATTTGTCTGCTTTAGCTTTGAAGATTCGTTCTCTAGATGCAGATAGAGATGAAATCTCCGGTTTCATCGCACGGGTAAAAGAGGAGGGGGGAATTGCTTATGCTGAACAGGTGATGCGGAATTACCGGGATAAAGCGCTTTCTCTGCTGCCGGAAAATGCAAATCCGGAAATACGCCAAGCTCTAGAAGCTTATATTGATTATGTAATAGACCGAACGAAATAAGTTTACTCAAGGAAATGTTGTTCCTGCAGCAAGTAAAGAAGATTTGCTTGTTGCAGGATTTTTTTGTGCTGACATCTTTGATTTTGAAAAACAGAGTGAGGAAAACAGTGTGAATATCCTTTGTCTTTATATAAAAGACAAAGGCTGTTACATTTCCATCTTGAGATGGGGATATGCAACAGCCTTTTAATGTCATCAATAATTTGCTGTATCAATTAGAAGAATTTGGTTTCTTTTTCCAGAATGTCCGATAATAACAGATTTGCCAGACGGCTTGTGCCTAAACGGAACAACTTATTATCAAGCCACTCTTCGCCCAGTACTTCTTTTACAATGGTGTAATACTTAATTGCATCTTCTACAGTATTGATACCACCAGCTGGTTTAAAACCAACTTTTCTTCCGCATTGCTGATGGTATTCCTTGATAGCCTGACACATTACATATGCAGCTTCCGGAGTAGCAGCCGGATTCATTTTTCCGGTTGAAGTCTTAATAAAGTCGGCACCACTGTACATCGCCAGAACGGATGCTTTTTTGATATTTGAAGCACTGCCCAGAGCTCCTGTTTCAAGGATTACTTTCAAGTGCTTTTCACCGCATGTCGCTTTCAGTTCCTCGATTTCATCGCACATACCTTCGTAATCTCCCGAAAGGAATTTGCCCAGTGAAATAACAATATCTATTTCATCGGCACCACTGTGTAGGGCGAGTGCAGTCTCGGCTACCTTAACTTCCATGAAAGTCTGCGAAGAAGGAAATCCTCCCGATACACAGGCAATGTTTACATGGTCGGCTTCCAATGTGTCTCTTACAATTTCGGCCATATTGGGATAAACACAAATTGCAGCTACGTTTTTCAGCATAGGGAAGGTGTCATCAAATTCGTTTACTTTCTGCGTAAATTTCATGATGTGCTCTTCGGAATCTGTGCTGTTCAGACTGGTAAGATCGATGCAGCTGAAGAGGAATTTCTTTACATCTGCGGTGTTGTTCTCTGCCAGATGCTTTTCCAATAATGCGGCTGTTTTAGCCTTTATATCGTCATCGTTCAACTCGACTTTATACTTGTCCAGAGCTTCCTGGTACTTGCAGTGTTGTGCAGTTGTTTCGCTGCCTAACTCCATATCTGCATCGAAGTGCAGATGGTCTTCATGTTGATGGTAACTCATATACTTATAATTTTGGATTATTGATATGTCTTTCTTTATCTCGGTTGGTCTTCTTTTCCAGATTCTTCCGGAACGCTTCGGTCAGGTCTACACCTGTCTGGTTAGCCAGGCAAATAAGCACCCAAAGAACATCTGCCATTTCATCGCCAAGGTCATGCTTTTCACCTTTCTTGAACGACTGGTCGCCGTAGGTTCTTGCCATAATTCGAGCCAGTTCGCCAACCTCTTCGGTAAGAACAGCCATATTGGTAAGTTCGCTGAAATAACGAACACCATACGTTTTTATCCATTCGTCTACCGTTTTCTGTGCTTCTTCCAGTGTCATTTTCATTCTTTGTTTTTAGTATCCATACAAATGGTAACAGGACCGTTATTCAATAATTCCACCTTCATGTCAGCTCCGAATGTACCTGTACCGATAGCTTTTCCCAAGCCTATTTCTATTTCATTGCAGAAGTACTCGTACAGTGGAATTGAGATTTCGGGGCGGGCAGCCCGGATATACGATGGACGATTGCCTTTCTTGGTAGAAGCCATCAAAGTGAACTGGCTTACTACTAAAATTTCGCCTCCGGCATCCAGAATCGATTTATTCATTACTCCGTTTTCATCATCGAAAATACGCAGATTAAGTATTTTCTTTACCAGCCAGTCTGCGTCTTCGTGAGCATCGCTTTCTTCTATACCCACCAGAATCATCATGCCTTCACCGATGGCTGATTTGCATTGTCCATCGATTGTGACAGATGCATGGGATACGCGTTGTATTACTACTCTCATCTTATTTGTTTTTTGTGGTGTAAATCTACATAATTTGTTTTATTCTTTCAATCCTTCCCATACTTTTTTTGCTGCACTTTCACCCACTACAGCAGCAATGTCTTCCAGACTTGCAGCCCGTATTCTGGGGACACTCTTGAATGCTTTCAGCAACGCTGTTTTTCTTTTTTCACCGATGCCCTTTATGTTATCCAGAGCTGAAGCTGTCTGGCTCTTGCTCCGCTTGTCTCTGTGGAAGGTGATGGCAAAGCGGTGTACTTCGTTCTGTATATTTTCCAGCAAGTGGAAAAGTGGGGTCCCTTGTTTAATACCAATGGTAACCGGAGGAAATCCGAATAAGACTTCGGAAGTGCGGTGCCGGTTGTCCTTTGCCAGACCGGCGATGGGAATCTGCAAGTGCAATTCGTCTTCGATAACTTGTCTTACTACTTCCATTTGTCCCTTCCCACCGTCGGTAAGAATCAAGTCGGGCAGGGGACTTCCTTCTTCGAGCAGACGGCTGTAGCGGCGTCGCACTACTTCCTGCATAGAAGCATAATCATCGGGTCCGCTCACTGTTTTGATGATAAACTTTCGGTATTCTTTTTTCGATGGCTTGGCTTTTCTGAAGACAACACAGGCAGCGACTGCATCCGAGCCTTGAATGTTTGAATTATCAAAACACTCGATGTGGACGGGCATTCTGTCCATGTGCAGCTGTTCTTGAATTTCTTTCATCAGGCGGACACTCCGTTGTTCGGGATTTAGTTTCTCTGCTTGCTTTAGCCGGTCTACCTTATACTGCTTTACATTCATAATCGAGAGTTCAAGCAGATGCTTTTTATCTCCCCGTTGCGGAATTGTAAAAGTGACACCAGCCAGTTCAAGGTCCAGCTCGAACGGAACGATGATTTCTTTGGATTCGCTTTGATAACGGCTTCGCATTTCTACGATACCCAGTTGCAGCAATTCCTCTTTTGTCTCGTTCATTCTTATTTTGTATTCGAAAGTAAATGCCTGGTTAATGCTTCCGTTTACAATGTGCAGATAGTTGATATAAGCCGAGCCTTCGTCTGTTTCAATCGCGAACACATCGATGTTATGGAGTGTCGTGCTCACGACTTCACTCTTCGCACGGTAGTTCTCAATCAAGTCATATTTTATTTTCAGCTTCTGTGCTTCTTCGAATTCCATCCGCTCGGATAACTCCATCATCTGTTTTAGGAGGGCATTACTGATGGCTTGGGTGTTTCCTTTCAGAATCTCTTTTATTTCGGCAATACTTTGCAGGTATTCTTCTTGTGACTGTAGTCCTACACAGGGCCCTTTACAGTTCTTGATGTGATATTCCAGACACACCTTGAATTTGCCCTGCCGGATATTCTCGGGGGTAAGAGCAAGATTGCAGCTTCGAAGCGGATAAAGCTTTTTTATAAGTTCGAGGACTGCATACATAGTAGGTACGTGGCTGTACGGACCAAAGTAAGTCCCTGCGCCGCGAACAATCTTTCGGGTCTTAAAAATCCGAGGGAAATAATCGTTACTGATACAGATAGAAGGGTAGGTCTTGTCGTCTTTCAGCAAGACGTTGTATCGTGGCTTGTATTTCTTTATGAGGTTATTTTCGAGCAACAGTGCATCCTCTTCTGTCTTGACAACGATGTATCGGATATCTGCAATTTTGCTGACCAGTATTCTGGTCTTTGCAGACTGGTGGTCCTTCGAAAAATAGGAGTAAACCCGTCGTTTGAGATTCTTGGCTTTTCCTACATAAATGATGGTACCTTCGGTATTCAGGTACTGATATATTCCCGGACTGTCGGGCAGGTTCAGAACAATTCCTCTCAGGTAATCGTTGGTCTTCAGGTCTTCGTTT
>ENA-UOJO01004727-UOJO01004727.1-human-gut-metagenome-genome-assembly--contig:-P57-NODE-4727-length-11443-cov-9.340885_pt1 | contig 11443 bp, 11 predicted proteins | sample MGYA00242351_ERZ723898 | MGnify/ENA metagenome assembly ERZ723898 | reverse complement strand
CGCACTTTCCCCCCCGCCTCCCGCCCCGGCCCCGCGCCCCCGCCCCACCTCCCCTTGCGAAGGGGAGGCAAGCCGCTGCGGCGGGAAGGGCTGGTTCGTTATTCCACCTCAAACGGCGGCTCCTCGAAGAACGTCCCGAGATTCAGATTCGCGACCTTCCCGTCCCGTACCATGATCCGCAGCTTCGTCCGTCCCTCGCCGATGGTGAAGAACGTTCGCGGAATCTCCACATCGTCCTGCACGAGCGTACTGTCCTTCGTCTCCGCGTCCGGATACGCCGCGCGGACCTCGTCCTCCGTGCTGCCGATGCCGATGCCCTCCGCTGTCTTCCATTCGACGTTCGGCCACACCGTGACCGCATCCAGCTGCCATCCGTCGCCGAAGTCCGCCAGATCGAGCTTCACAGAATAGAGCTGCCCCGGCGCATTGTCGATCTGATAGAACCAGCACACGCGAAGGCTCCCGTCCTCATATTCCACCGGCCCGCTGTTGCTCTCAGCGTCCGGCGCACCGAGGCTCTCCTGAATTTCATCGCCCGTCATGCCCAGCGTCAGCGGCCCGATTGTCCATGTCTCCACGGAGTCTGCCGGCGTGTCTGTCGTGACCGAGGCATCCTCCGCCTCCGCCGGGGCTTCCGCGTCGTTTGCCGCCGCATCCATCATGTCGTCCGCGCCTTCCGACTTCAGCGCACCGTTTTCCGCGCTGCCGCTCTTGGCGTCCTCGGTGGCCTGCATCATCGGCGTCTCCGGCGCGGCCGCGTCCAATGCCGCGGTGGAATCCGATGTGTTGCCCATGCTCATCGTCACGAGCCTTGCCAGCCCAACCGCGATCAGGCAGCACGCGGCCAGCGCCGCGATCCCCGCCCACCGGACGGGCTTTTTCTTTTGTACGGGTTCGTCCGCCCGCGCGATCAGATCGTCGCCGACGTCGCCGATGGCCCGAAAGAGCTTTTCTTCTCTCATACGGCGATCCCCTCCTCTCCGAGGAACTTGCGCAGCTTTTCGCGCGTCCGGAACAGGATGGACTTCACCGTGTTTTCCTTCATGCCATACCGGTCTGCGATGACCGAGATGGAGTCGACATACCAGTACCGCCGCAGAAAGAGGTTACAGTCCTTCTCCGGCAGCGTCCGCAGAAAGCGATCGATCGCCGCGGCCAGTTCCTTCTGCTCCAGCGCATACTCCACGCGCTGCGCCGAGGGAATACATTCGCCGAGTTCATCCAGCGCCAGCGGGAGCGTCCCGCCGCCGCGCTTGTCCGCCTGCCGGTATTTACAGCGGTCAAACGACAGGTTCCGCGTGATGCGCCCTAAAAACGCCGACAGGATGCCGGGCCGCTGCGGCGGCATCGAGTTCCAAGCATGGAGCCACGTGTCGCTGACACACTCCTCGGTATCCTCAAAATTCCGCAGAATATTCCGGGCTATGGTACGGCAATAACTGCCGTACTTTGCATCTGTCTCTGCAAGAGCCTGTTCCTTTCTCGCCCAATAAAGATCAATAATTTTGGAATCCTCCAATTTGATTCCCCCTCTCATCCGAAAAGACGAAAAATTTGGCCGGTGGTTTCAGTATAGCATGGAAAAATGCAAAAGAAAATGCTATACTTGTAAAAAACAACAAGGATGGTTTTCATGGAACTTCGAATTCTGGCCGTCGGCGACGTGGTGGGTCTGCCCGGCCTTTCGTATCTCAGCCGCCACCTGCGCAGCCTGAAACAGCTCTATAAGATCGATTTCTGCGTCGTCAACGGCGAAAACGCCAACGGCGTGGGGATTCTTCCGCGCCAGGCTGACCTGATCTTCGACGCCGGGGCCGACGTGATCACGCTCGGCAACCACACGTTTGGCCGCCGCGAGATCTGCCCGTATCTTGACGACAACCGCTATATCCTCCGCCCGGCGAACCTTGCACCGAGCCTTCCGGGCCGCGGCTGGGGCGTGTTCGAGACGAACGCCGGGCCGGTCGCCGTCGCGAATCTGATCGGCCGCTGCGCGATGGACTTCACGCCGGACAATCCGTTCCGCGTCGTAGATAAGATCCTGAAGGATGTTGGAACGATTCCTGTTCTCATCGACTTTCACGCCGAGGCCACGAGCGAAAAGCTCGCGATGGCCTACTACCTCGACGGCAAGGTCTCGGCCCTCTGGGGCACGCATACGCACGTCCCGACGGCAGACGAACAGATTTTGCCGAATGGACTCGGCTATCAGACCGATCTCGGCATGACCGGCCCGGCGCAGTCCGTCATCGGCATCCGCCCGGCGCAGTCCATCGCCAAATTCCGGGGCGAACTGACCAGCCGCTATGAACCGGCGGATGGGCCGGTTCAGCTCTGCGGCGCGGTGTTCACGGTCGACACGCGCACCCGCCGCTGCACCAACGTAGAGAGGGTGAAGCTCCTTGATTAAATTGCTCCACGCAGCCGACCTGCACCTCGATTCGCCGTTTTCCGGACTCAGCCCCGAGCAGGCCGCCGCGCGCCGCAAAGAACAGCGCGAGCTTCCGGCGAAGCTCGCCGAGCTGTGCCGCATCCACGGCTGCGACGCGCTGCTCCTCGCGGGCGACGTGTTCGACAGCGAATCGGTCGCGCCTGAAACCGTCGAGGCCCTGCTTGCGGCGTTTGCCGCGTGCCCGTGCCCGGTCTTTCTCGCGCCGGGAAACCATGACCCCTTCTCCGCCGCCTCGCCCTATCGCACGGAGCGATGGCCGGTGAATGTCCATATTTTCGCCTCGCGCGCCATTTCGCCCGTTGAACTGCCGGAGCAGCACTGCCGCGTCTTCGGCGCGGGCTTCGAATCGGCCTACGAATCCGGCCTGCTGGGCGGCTTCTCCGCGCCGCAGGACGGCTGGGTAAACGTCATGGTGCTCCACGGCGACGCGCTGAACCCAAACAGCCCCTACAACGCGGTCACAAAGGAGCAGATCGCCGCCTCCGGACTGCGCTATCTCGCCCTCGGGCACATCCACCAGGCGAGCGGGCTGCTCCGCGCGGGCCATACGGCCTATGCCTGGCCCGGCTGCGCGATGGGGCGCGGCTTTGACGAGCTGGGCGAAAAGGGCGCGTACCTCGTCACGCTGACGGACAGCGACTGCTCGCTCGAATTTTTGCCGCTCGGCGGGCGGAGCTACGAAATTCTCCGCGTCCCCGCAGGGGACGATGCTGCCGCTGCGCTGGACGCCGCCCTCCCGCCGGACGCCGCCCGCGACATCTACCGCGTCATCCTGACCGGCGAAGCCGCGCGGCCAGATCTGAACGCGCTCTATGCCCGCTTCGCACCGCGCGTTTTCAGCCTCACGTTCCGCGACGAGACCACGCCGAAGCGCGACCTCTGGGCCGGGGCAGGGGAGGATACGCTGCGCGGACTCGCGCTCGGGAAGCTCCAGGCGGACTATGACAACGCGCCGGATGACGCCGCGCGGCGCACCGCCGCGCTCGCCGCGCGGATGCTGCGCGCCGCCATCGAAGGGAGGGACGAGGCATGACCATTCTCCGCATGCGCGCCAGCTTCGGCTGCCTGCAAAATGCCGAGCTGACGCTTGCGCCGGGACTCAATGTCCTCACGCTCCCGAATGAGAGCGGCAAATCGACCTGGGCGCAGTTTTTGCTCGCGATGTTCTACGGCGTTGACACCGGAGAGCGGGCGAAGGCCGGCTCTATTCCCGCAAAGACGAAATATAAGCCGTGGTCTGGCGCACCGATGGCTGGTGAGATCGAGCTGGACTGGGAAGGACGCATCATCATCCTCGAGCGCACGAGCCGCGGCCGCACCCCGATGGGGCAGTTCCGCGCGTATGAAAAGGACTCCGGCGTCCCGGTTCCGGAGCTGACGGCGGAAAACTGTGGCCGCGTCCTGCTCGGCGTGGAGCGCAGCGTCTTTGAGCGCAGCGCCTTCGTCCGGCAGCTCGGACTCGCCGTCAGCGCGGACGACGCGCTGGAAAAGCGGCTTGCCAGTCTCGTCACCACCGGTGAGGAGACCGTCAGCGCCGCCGAGACGGCCCGGCGTCTGCGCGACCGGAAAAACCGCCTCCGCCACAACAAGACTGGTCTCATTCCGGAGGCGAACGCACAGCTTGCCGCCGTGGAAGCCTCGCTCGCGCAGCACCAGCTGGCCGCGCAGCAGCAGCAAACGCTCCGTGCCCGGCAGCAGGAGCTGGCCGTGCGCCGCGCGGAGCTGCTGGACATTCAGGCCGGTCTGACCATTTTGGATAATCAGAAGAAATTGCAGCAGAAGACCAACGCAAAGGCTGCGTTGATTGACGCGAACAATCGCCTTGCCGGGGCACAGGCCCGCACGGCGAAGCTCCCGCCGCGCGAAACGCTGGAGGAATTGCAGACGCGCATCCGTGCCGTCGAGGCCATGGACATTCCGCCCGCACCGCCCGAACCCGGCGCCGCGCCGGACTGCCCGGAGGCGTTCCGCGGCGTCCCGGAGGAGCGGCTGCTGGAACAGGCCGCGCGCGACGGCCGCGAGTTCGACCGGCTCACCGCGCTCCGCCGCCGTCCTGTCATTCTGGACGTACTGGCCTTCGTACTTTTTGCGGCAGCCGCCGTGATTTTCGGTGTTTTCTTAAAAAATCTGCCGCTTTGCGCCGTCTGCGCTGCGCTGGCCCTCGCCGGAGCTGTCAAATTTGTCTTCGACCGCCGGCATAACCGCCAATATGAGGCCAATATGGACGCGGCCCAGGCGCTCCTTGTACGCTACGGGAATCGCAGCCGCGACGAATTTACCACGCACGCAGCCGAGTATGCAGCGCGCCTCAACGCGTGGCGGCAGTCGTGTGAGCAGCTGTCCCACGCCGCCGCGCAGCGCCAGCGTCTGCTGGATGAAAAGAACCGCCAGACTGCGCAGCTGATCGGCCGCGCCGCGATGCTGGCGCCGGACGGGCAGCCGCGGGGCGCTGCGGCCCGCGCCGGGGCCGCCGCGCTTGCCGCGTGGAGCGGGTTGGATGCAGCGGGCGGCTCTGCCGCGCAGGCACAGGCGCAGTATGACGCGGTCAGCGCTGCGCTGGCGGATGTGCAGGAACAGCCGCTGCCCACGCGCGACCTCTCCGCGTACACGCCCGCTTCTGTCCGCGCGGAGCTGCTGCGGACGGAGATGGAGGGGGCCTCCATCCAGTCCCGCCTCGACCAGAACCGCGGCGCGCTGGCTGCGCTGGGCGACCCGGCGGCTCTCGCCGCAGAGCAGGAGCAGCTCACGGCTCGCATCCGCGCGCTGGAGGAGCAATACACTGCCGTTGAACTGGCCGAAGCGGCCATTCAGGATGCGGCGGCAGAAATGCAGAGGCGCTTCGCCCCGGCGCTCACCGAGGAGACGGGCAAGCTCTTCTCCGCGCTGACCGGCGGGAAATATGACCGGATGCTGCTGGATCGCCAGATGGATGTCATGGCAGGCGAGACCGCCGAACCGGCGCTCCGCCCCAGCGGGTATTTGAGCGCCGGGACGCAGGACGCGCTCTATCTCGCGCTGCGGCTGGCCGTGTGCCGTCTGGCCCTCCCGGCGGGGACGCCGGTCGTGCTCGACGACGCGCTCGTCTGCTTCGACGACGCGCGCCTCCGCCGCGCGCTGGACGCGCTGCAATTCGAGGCGCAGACACGGCAGATCCTTTTGCTCACCTGCCAGAGCCGCGAAGAGAATATCCTGCATCCATAACAAAAAATCTCCGGAAAGCCCATGCTTTCCGGAGATTTTATGTTTTACAGGACCCCAAGATGCTCCAGCAGGATCTTCACGCCGAGCAGGATCAGGATGATGCCGCCCGCGATCTCGGCCCTGCTTTTGTACTTCAGGCCGAACACATTGCCGACCTTCAGGCCGACTGCGGATAGGATAAACGTCGTTGCGCCGATGAAGCTGACGGCGGCGGGCAGATCCACGTCCGGCAGGAGCGCGAACGTGATGCCGACGGCGAGCGCGTCGATGCTTGTCGCCACGGCGAGCACCAGCATCGTCTTGAACGAGAACGAGCTGTTGCGCGCCTCCGGTGTTTCCTTGCTCAGCCCCTCGCGCAGCATGTTCCCACCGATGAGCGACAGCAGCACGAATGCGGCCCAATGATCGACCGACGTGATGTAGGCTTCAAACGTCGAGCCAAGGAAATAGCCGATCGTCGGCATGAGGGCCTGAAAGCCGCCGAACCAGAGGCCGATGGTCAGATAGTGCTTCCGCTTCAGCTTCTGCGTAGAAAGCCCCTTACAGACAGAAACGGCGAAGGCGTCCATCGACAGCCCCACCGCGAGCAGGAATAATTCAACAAGTCCCATTTGTTCACCCTCTTGAAAAGTAGGACTAATATACCATCTCTGCCCGGAAAAGTCAACAAAATCAGGAAGCGGAGTTCAGCGGTTTACCGCTTGCATTTTTCTCTGCTTCCCGCTACAATAGGGGATAGAAGCATCACACATCAGGGTATCTCACATAAGCGTATTTCATAAAGGAAGCTCTGATTCGATTGCCATGGGATCACTTCAGAGACTCCTTAAAAGCTGGAGGACAATTTATGATAGATCGTGAACCGACGCTGGTCATCATGGCCGCCGGGATGGGCAGCCGCTTCGGCGGACTGAAGCAGATGACGCCCGTCGACCCGGAGGGGCATTTTATCATCGACTTTTCGCTCTGCGACGCGCACCGCGCGGGCTTCCGCAAGGTGGTGTTCATCATCAAGCGCGAGCACGAGCAGGTCTTTCACGAGACGATCGGCCGCCGCATGGAGCCGCATTTCGACGTCCGCTACGTCTATCAGGAGCTGACGAACATTCCGGACGGCCTCGCCGTGCCCGAAGGGCGCGTCAAGCCGTGGGGCACGGGCCACGCCGTGATGTGCTGCCGCGGCGTAATCGACGGGCCGTTCGCCGTGCTCAATTCCGACGATTTCTACGGGCCGGAGGCATTTTCGGCCATGTATCAGTTCTTGAGATCCAACGACGATCCCGCCTGCTATGCCATGGTGGGCTATCACCTGCGCAACACGGTGACGGAGTTTGGCTCGGTCGCCCGCGGGATCTGCGACGTGCAGGATGGGATGCTGCGCGACGTGGTCGAGCGGACGAAGATCTTCAAGCGCGGCGCGGACGCGGCCTATACCGAGGACGGCGAGACGTTCTATCCGCTGCCCGGCGAGAGCGTCGTGTCGATGAATTTCTGGGGCTTCACGCCGAAGATGCTGGCGGAGCTTTGGACACGTTTCCCGGACTTTTACGCGAAGGAAGTTCCGCAAAACCCGCAGAAATGCGAGTTTTATCTGCCGTCCGTCGTCAATGCGCAGCTGCAAGCCGGGACGGCCCGCGTGCGCGTACTGCCGTGCAGCGAGGTCTGGTACGGCGTGACCTATCACGAGGATCTTGCCTCCGTGCAGGCCGCGATCGCGCGGATGAAGGCCGAGGGCCGCTATCCGGAGGATCTCTGGGCCAAATAAAACGAAGCGAGCGCCGCGCGCCCGCTTCGTGATGGTTGGTTGTGTAAAAAGCAGCTTGTTTCCCTAGGCCATGGCATCCCTCCGTTTCTGCGTTTGTAACTTCTTGTTTCTGATTTTTTATGGAACTGTTACAAGTATACCAGCGTCCAATGACGGATGCAATAGCTCAAATCTGAATAAATTCTGAATTTTTCGCTTACACCATCAAGAAAGGATACGTCATGAACAAAAACGAAAACAACTGGTTTTACCGCAACCGGACGTTCCTGTTCGGCTTTACCGCTGTACTGATCGTGCTTTATATTGTGATCTCCATGCTCCTCCCGGACCAGACGCCGGTCGCGTGGTCAGGCGAGGCAACGGAGTACGCGGTCAACGACGAAGATTTTGCCGAGGTACACACCGTCGCGCTCGAAGGCACGCTGACGAGCAGCGTCATCGGCGGCACGCGCTTCGACGGGACGCTGACCATCTCCGGCTATGACGAGCTGGACGGGATGACGCTCCACCTCGAACGCAAAAACAAGCGCTGGCAGGGCAACTTCAACACCGCCGCCGGCCAGCCGGTGACCACGGTCGTCCATGAGATCTACGGCACGAAGGATTTTGAAAACCTCATCCTTGATCTCTGGACGAGCGTCGAAGAAGCGGACGATGGCCGCATGCACTACGAGTTTGATCTTCCGGCTGCGCACGTCCTCGCGTTTGGCGTGGATACCCGCATGGCCGCGCTGCGCCGCTACCAGAGCTATGTTGATTTTGCACAAAATTAATGAAACATTTTTGTGCGATTCATAGAATTTCCCCCTTGCATTTTCCCCTTGATTCGGATACACTGTGTTCGGTTTTAAGAGATGTCTAAGAAATAACAAGGAGGTTTGGAACCATGAAACTGAAGAACATCAAAGAAGTCGAAGCGTTCCGCAAAGTCATCCACGAGTGTGAAGGCGACGTGTACCTCAAAAGCCCGGAGGGCGACGTGTTCAATCTGAAGAGCTCGCTGAGCGAGTATATCGCGCTTGGCCGCCTGCTCGGCGAAGCCGGCGACAGCCTGGAGCTGTTCGCGTCCCGCCGCGAGGATGAGGCCAGATTGATTGCGTTCCTGAATGAAATTGATCAGGATGAGCTGAAGCAGCTGGATGAATACGTTGCGGATATCTGCAAGCACAAGAAATAAACGAAAAAGCCTTCGCCGCCGGAACCAGATGGTTCCGGCGGCGTTTTTTGCGAGAAGGATACGGTTCGAACGCGCATTGCAGGGGCCGATGCCGAGCGCAGCTGTTCGCGACGAAGGAGCGTTACAGATGCGGCCTGCCCCTTGCGGGTACTCATCGGCCCATCCCCGCCACACGGAAGTCTCCTGGAAGATCCACGGGATTGCCACGGCAGCCGGGCGCGTAAGGAACGCGCGCCCGGCATACCCCGCGGTATGATGCGGGGCAAGTGTGCGCACTGGCTCGCAATGACGCGCCTGTTTGGGAATTGCACTCGGGGGGGCGGGTCAATCGCCGCAATATGTGGTATAGAGGGCGACATGGTCTTCGACGCAGAAATCGCCCGTCCAGGCGTGGGCTGTGACGCAGACGACCGGTTTGCCGTTCGCGGCGATGCCGAAGCTGGCGCAGCAGTTCATGGCCTGCGAGGTAAAGCCGGTCTTTGCGCCCTCGACCACCGCATCGCCCAGCTTATACTGCCCGATGCGGTAGAGGAATTTGTTGATCATCGCGACGCCCTCGGGGTTCTGCGTGGTGGGCGCAGAGGTATAGGACACGGCGGAGAGCGCCGCGCGGCAGCGTTCGTTGGCCATCGCGGCCTCGAGAATGACGGCCATCTCGCGCACGGTGGTATAGTGGTTCTCGTCGTGCAGGCCGCTGTCGTTGACGAAATGCGTGTTCGTCAGGCCGAGCTCCACGGCCTTCTCGTTCATCAGGGCGACAAAGCCTTCGGTGCTGCCCGCGATGGTCTGCGCGAGAGCCTCGGTGGCCTCCGCGCCGGAGGGCAGCAGGGCGCCGTAGACCAGGTCGGTCATGCTGACCTCCTCGCCGTTGACGAAGCCCGCCATCGTCGCATCCGAGAGGAAGAGCGGGTCGATGATCGCCTGCGTCATGGTGAATGTCGCGTCCCAGTCGGTGATCTGCTCGCAGGCGACGAGGGCCGTCATCACTTTTGTCATCGAGGCCGGATAGATCTTCGCGTCCGGGTCCTTTTCGGCGATGACCGTGTTCGTCTCGAGGTCGATGAGGATGGCGTGTTCGCTGTAAAGCTCGAGGTCGAGCGTCTGTGTGGCGTCCGTTTCGGTGGAAAGCGATGCGGCCGCAGGCGTATCCGGGGTGTCTTCTTCCGGTTCGGCAGGATCGTCTGCGGGCACAACCTCCACGGGTTCCTCCGGCGTTTCCGCAACCGGTTCGTCTGCCGGTTCCTCGGCGGGCAGATCGGGCGTCTCCGGCTCTGCGGGTTCTGGGTTGGATGGCTGCGCCGGAGGCTCTGGCGCGAGTTCCTGCGGCTGCACGGTCTGCTCGCGCGGCAGCAGTTCGTTGACCACATAGTGCTTCAGCAAAAATGCCGCCCCGGCCACGAGCGCGACCATCGCCAGCACGAGCAGCGCGGCGAGAAAGCCGTGCTTGTTCCGTTCGCGCTTGCGGCCGCGCACCTTGCTCTGGTGCATCGCGCGCGTCACGCCGATCGCCTCCGGGCGGGAAGATTCTTCCAATGTCTGTTTCTGTTGATCCTGTTCCATGGCAGTCTCTCCATTGTATCAAAATTGCTGCCCTGCATTATAACACAAAACCGGGGGTTCGTAAATCCGTGAAAAAAGATTTCAGAATTTCCGGCTTTCTGGCCAAATTCACTGGATTCTACTGAGAGTAGAAACGCAGTTTTGAGGCGTAGAGTTCAAATCCGCAGCTTGTTCTGGATTTGTTCACAGATGCACCATATAATAGGGGGGCAGTAATTGACGATAACTTTATTCAGGAGGCAACCCCCATGACGAAACTGTTTCAGATCATCACCGATTCTTCCTGCGACCTGCCGCAGAGCCTGGCCGACGAGCTGGATCTGCGGGTGCTGCCGCTGCACGTGACGATAGATGGAAAGACCTACAACAACTATCTCGACGGGCGCGAGATTGCGTTCAAGGATTTCTTTGACAAGCTGCGCGCCGGATCGCAGGGCACGACGAGCGCCGTCAATCCCGAAGAGTTCCGCGCCGAGATGGAGCCGGTGCTGGCCGCGGGGCTGGATGTGCTCTATGTCGGCTTCTCGTCCGGGCTGAGCACGACGTATCAGTCCGGCTGCATCGCGGCGGACGAGCTGCGCGAGAAGTATCCGGAGCGCAAAATTTTGACCATCGACAGCCTCGGCGCGTCGCTCGGCGAAGGACTGTATGTCTATCTCGCGGCGAAGAAGCAGCAGTCCGGCGCGACGATCGAGGAGACGTATGATTATCTGATGCAGACGCGGCCGCATCTCTGCCACTGGTTCACGGTCAATGACCTGATGCACCTCAAGCGCGGCGGGCGCGTATCGGCAACGGCGGCGCTGCTCGGTACGATGCTCCAGATCAAGCCGGTCATGCACATGGACGACGAGGGCCATCTGATTCCGGTCAGCAAGGCGCGCGGCCGCAAGGCGTCGCTCCAGGCACTGGTGCAGCAGATGGTCGAAACAGCGGTGGAGCCGGAGGAACAGACCGTTTTCATCTGCCACGGTGACTGCATCGACGACGCGGAATATACCGCCAGCCTCATCCGTGAAAAGACCGGCGCAAAGACCGTCATCATCAACTATGTCGGCCCGGTCATCGGCGCGCATACAGGACCCGGCGTTGTGTCGATCTTCTTCCTCGGTACACATCGATAAAAGCTCCGTCCCGGCTCGGATGAGCCGGGACGGTTTTTTCTGTTTACGGGACGGACTTCGACCTTCCGCCGCCCCCACAAACCGTATTCGTAAAATGCCGTCTGTCCGTCATCATCAAGATAGCGTGCGGCGCGGCGTCAGAAGAAGCCAGCTGCATTCCGCTT
>ENA-UOJO01004726-UOJO01004726.1-human-gut-metagenome-genome-assembly--contig:-P57-NODE-4726-length-11446-cov-4.544114_pt1 | contig 11446 bp, 8 predicted proteins | sample MGYA00242351_ERZ723898 | MGnify/ENA metagenome assembly ERZ723898 | reverse complement strand
ATATGCTAAACAAAAAATAAAAAAATTATTTTTCTTAATAATTTTTTTTTGGAAATTATTAAGAAAAAGACAAAGAATTAAAATAAATACTATTACATATTTAAAAATTTGTATAGCTAAAGGTGTATTTGAATATGTTGGAGATGTTCTATCAGAATTCATTTGCAATATATATCTATAAGAATAATAAAACAAAAATAATATCATAAAACATTTAAAAACAATATTATCAATTTTATCTTTCATATAAATATCATATCCTTTCAATGCATAAATAATATAACTTTCATTTAACTTTGTTTTCGAAATAATTATATAAAGCATTTGTAAAATTACAATAATTAAATTTCTCTAATGTTTTATGTTTATCAAATGAAAAAACATAATCTGAAGATTTTATTTTTTCAGCTAAATCCATGGCATTATTTTTTTTAAAAAAAACAACTGGTAAATCAGAATAAATCTCTAAAAAAACATCAATATCAGAAATAATTGGGCTCGTCCCTAAAAAAAGAGCTTCCAATGGTGGAATACCAAACCCTTCATATAACGAAGGTTGAATCAAAAATTTAGCACGCGAAACAATTTCTAATAATTCTTTATCAGATACTTTCCCAGTAAACCTAACGTTTTTATTTATATCAAAATCCAAAGATAAATCCTTGTTTTTAAATCCATCTTTATCACCAATAATAACTACATCTAAATCAATCATTTTTGACGCTTCAATTAAAGTACTTAATCCCTTTTGTTTTTTTACATTGCCAACATAAACAATATAATCTTCTTTGTTGCTACAATGAGGAAAATTTACAAATTTTTTTTCAACTCCTTGGTAGAAAAAAAGGATTTTTTTCTTAACATTTGGAAAATAATAACATATTCTATCATATGAAAATTTTGAAACAGTTAAAACTTGACTACTTTTTTTTAGATTTTTTTTTATTAATAATTTTTTCTCTAATGTTTCTATTTTATTTTTATTAACGCTTGGCATATCTAAAAAAAGGACATCATGCAATGTTATTATTGTTTTTATTTTAACGCCAAAAGGAATTAAAAAATTAGGAGAAAAAAACACATCCATCTTATTTATTTTATTTTTGAGTTTACAATTAAAATTTCCTTTTATTGAAAATGGATTAGTATAATCAAAAATATAATTACAATTTTTGTATTTTACAACATTCTCCTTTTTTCCAATTAAATAAAAATCGTATTCTAAAAAATTTAAATTTTGTAAAATACCTTCTAAAAATCTGCCAATCCCTGACATTCCCAAATATCTACAATCAACAGCAATTTTTTTCATAATCATCACCTATTACACTAAGAATATTTTCTTTAAATTTTGAATTTAAAAATAAATCTTCTACACGTTTTTTCGCGGCTAGTTTATATTGTTCAATATTGATATTATTTATTGCATTAGCATAAGCTTTTATATTTTTATTTTCGACTTCTAATCCAGTAATGTTATTTAAATTAACATAATTTACACCCGATCCTGGAATATTAAAAGTAATAGCAGGTTTACTATAATACATTGCTTCAGCCAATCCAATACCAAAAGCTTCATTTTTTGTGATTGATGGAAAGCAAAATATATCACATGCTAATAAATAATTTTTTAATTCTTCATCAGACAATTTACCTAAAAAAACTATTTTTTTATCATTTCTAGCTTCATATTTCAATTTTTTTGTAAGGGGACCACTCCCTCCTATAAGAATTTTATAATCATTTGTTAAAAATTCAGATGCTTTTATCAAATATTCTAATCCTTTATATTCTACATGTCTACCAAATGCAAAGCAGATTTTTTTATTATTATAGCTCTGCTTGATTTTTTTTGCCTGAAGTAAATTATACTCACTATATTTTAATCTTTCTTCATTAATACAACAAGGAACCACCCTACACTTGTTTTTAAAAGGGGCCAACCATGGGCTACCTTCAATATAATTTGGACTTGTTGCAATAATTGTATCTGCCATTTTTAATAATTTTTTATTTTGCTTATAAAAAAACAGTTTGATAATTTTTTGCTTTATAATATCTAAATGCCAATATAAAATAAATTTAAACTTTTTATGTTTCAAATACTTTTCTAAAAAAAAGGCGGCATATGGATTAGGATAATGGAAAATAACAATATTTGGATTATATTCATTAATTATTTTTTTTAATTTTTTTCCATATGATAATGCAATAGATTGAGAAGCAATTTTACATTGACAATTAACTCTATTAACTTCTATACCATCAACATTATCATTTTTATTACCCTTTTCATGATTAAAACAAATAATTTTTTGTTCATATTTTCCTTTTAAAGAATTACCTATATCTCTTGTCACTTGTTCAATGCCTCCTATATGTGGATACATATAATTAGTTATTTGAAGAACTTTTTCCATTTAAATCATCCCTTTCTATAACATATTTTTTTTATATCTTGATTTCGACTCTTATCGCAAACAAGAATATCATCCTTTGTAATAGCAATTATCATATTCTTAATTCCTAGCAAAGCAACTTTTTGATAATTACCATCACTCACTAAGATATTGTTGTTAGAATCAACTGATACATAATTAACTGATCTTACAACATTGTTATTTTCGTCATGATTGAATAATTCCTCAAAAGCTAAATAATTACCTACATCATTCCAACCAAAGTCAGATGGAATAACCATTATATTATCTGCATGTTCCATCACAGCGAAATCTATTGACTTTTTTTCAAAATTCATAAATTTATCTTTAACAAGATTTGCTGTCTTAATACCTTCATTTATACTAAATAATGATTTAATATCATTTATAGTTTCATAATGATTTATTGAATATTTTTTTAATGCACTTATAATAGTTTCATATTTAAAAATAAACATACCACTATTCCACAAGTATTTGCCTGATTCGAAATATTTTTTTGCCAAATCATATTGAGGCTTTTCTTTAAAACCAAGTGATTTTGTAGGCTTATTAAGTGTTGAATCTTTTACTTCTATATACCCATAACCAGTTTCAGGGTACGTAGGTTTTATTCCAAGTGTAATAATATTATTTTTTTCAGCCTCTTGTTCAGCAATTTTAATTACCTTCCTAAACTCATCATCTTTTGCAATTAGATGATCTGATGCTAAAACACATATTGTAGGATTATCATAATATTTCGATATCATTGTAGAACCATACGCAATTGCAGCGGCAGTATCCCTAAATGCTGGCTCGATAATAATTCTCGAATCATCAAGTTCTTCTAAATCATCTTTTAATGCTGGCACCTGAAGTTCATTAGTTGCAATAAATATTCTATCCTTATCTACCAAAGGTAAAACCCTTTCATATGCCAATCTAATAAGCGATTTATTAGAAAAAATCTTCAATAACTGCTTAGGCTTTTCTTTAGTTGACAAAGGCCAAAATCTTTCGCCTGATCCACCCGCCATAATTAAAAAAGTTAACATAAAACTATTCCTCCAACAATGAGTCAATCATTTTGTCTAAATCATATTTAAAGTTATAGCCAGTATCTTCAACAAACTTTTGAGAATTACCAACTAATACATCAGCATCGTTTAGCCTAATATATTTTTTTGAAACTACAATTAATGTTTCACCCGTTTTTAAATCAACGCCTTTTTCATCAAGACCATTACCAATCCAATCAATAGCAATTCCAATTTTGGCATATACTTTTTCAGCAAATTCCCTAACAGTATAAGCTTCTCCAGTAGATATCACATAATCATTTGGCTTATCTTGTTGTAAGGTTAACCACATGGCATATGCATAATCTATAGCATGTCCCCATTCTCTTCTAGCATTCAAATTACCAAGTTCCAAAACTTTCTTTTTACCACTTCTAATCATTTTTGCATATGAAACAATTTTCATAGCGACAAATGATTCATCTCTCATAGGCGATTCATGATTGTAGCAGATACCATTTGTTACAAATAAATTATAATTTTCTCTATAACATTTACCCATTTGATATGCATATACCTTAGTAACTGCATATGGCGACTTAGGCTCTAAAACTGTTTCTTCATTTTGAGGATAAATTTTACCTGAAAACATATATGGAGATGATAAACTAAATAACTTCGTTCTAATTTCTGAAGCCTTTATAGCATCAAGTAATCTTAACGTTCCTAAAGAATTTACTTCTGTTGTATATTCTGGCATATCAAATGAAACATCTACATGTGATTGAGATGCTAAATGATATATCTCATCAGGCTTTATAGATTCAATAATTCTATTTAAATTAGACGCATCAGTTAAATCCCCAATGTGAGTAAAGAAGTTTTCATTATCAATAAATTGTGCTATATATTTTGAACTTATTTGTGATTTAGACTGAATAATACCATGAACCTCATAATTTTTCTCTAAAAGAAGTTTTGTAATATAATAGCCATCTTGATTAGTTAATCCAGTTATTAATGCTACTTTTCTCATTCTTAATCGCCCCTTGTCTTTTGGTTTTGGTATTACAGCCATCATTTCTAAATTGCCATCAAACACAAATTTTTCAGAATCAGCTGTCAAAATAAATGAATCTCCTTTTTTTATGACAGAACCATTAACAGTTCCTTCTCCACTTAAAATATAAAATAATTCAAAACCTTTATTCTCATATTTTGTAATTCCATTTACACGTAACTTATACATGTTAAAATGACTATTTTTAAATGTATCTTGCTCTTTAAATTTATAAATTCTATTTTTTGAATTATTAAAATCAATAACATTAAGTGAGTCATCAATATGTAATTCTCTACGTGGTTCCCTATTGAAATCATATAGTCTATATGTTATATCAGAAGATTCCTGAACTTCAAGTAAAAAAGTACCACCTCTAATTGCATGAACAGTGCCTGGTTCAACTACAATTAAATCATCTTTTTCAATTTGTTTATTTATTAAAAATTCCTCAACAAGTCCTCTATTAATTATATCTCTCATTTCAGATGAAGATTTTGCATTTACACCGATTGTTATTTGATTAGTCTTAGTTTCAGGCAATATATACCAGCACTCAAATTTGCCTAAAGAATTTTTTGTTTTTAATGCATAATCATCATTAGGATGTACTTGTATACTCAAATTATCCTTAGCTGAAATAAGTTTTACTAATAACGGAAATTCCTTGTCAGGAAAATTTCCAAAGAGTTCAGGATGCTTCATCCATATATGCCTTAAAGTTTGGCCTTTATATTTGCCATTTATTACGATTGAAGATTTATTCTTAAACCCAGAAATTATCCAAGCCTCACCAGACTTATTCGGACAATCATATATTTTACATAAATCATCGCCTGCCCAGGGCTTTATTTCAAAGTATGGTTTCAAAAACAATATCATATGTTTTTATTTTGCTCCATCATGTCTAAACACTCCAATCGCTGTATGCCATATAATTCTAATATCTAACCATAAGCTTCTCTTATATGGATAATACAATTCCATTTTTATTCTATCTTCATACGTAGTATCACTTCTACCATGACTAGCCCAATAACCAGTAAGACCTGGTCTAACCTTAAGTAAAAGCTCTTGCTCATCTTTTGTATAACGATTTAATTCGTCCTGTAGAATAGGTCTCCATCCAACAACACTCATTTGTCCAACAAAAATATTCCAAAGTTGTGGTAGTTCATCTAAAGATGTTTTTCTTAATATCTTACCAATTTTCGTTACTCTAGGATCATTGGTAATTTTAAAATCCCTTTTCCATTCTTTCATTTGTTCAGGTGTAAGAATTTCTTCTAATGGTCTTTGGTCAACTACCATTGATCTAAATTTCCACACTTTGAACATTTTACCATTCTTACCAAGTCTTTTATGACCATAAAAAGCTGGCCCCTTTGAATCAATTTTAACTAATATTATAAGTAATAAAAATAAAGGTGACAAAATAATCAAGCCTAATCCACTTGATAAAATATCAAATAATCTTTTAATGAATGAAAAAATAGGTTTTCTTTTATACATTTTCACATTATAATCAAGAGATAATGCCTCTTGAACGGATTTCCTCTTACCCATACTTCAAACTCCTTAATACACTATTAAATCCCTACTCATTTAAAAATACCGGTATATGATTAAATAATTTATCATAATACTTTCTACATTTTAAATGATACTTTATAAACCGTTTAGCCCCTTTAAAACTTACCAAACGATTTTTAGAATCGTGACAGTCAGAACAGACAAAATCACACATTCCCTTTTTTAACAAATACTTACACTTTTTCGAGGTAAAAAGACCTCTTATACTTGATGAATTGATAGAAATTAACCCACCATACTCTCTTATTATAGCATAATCTTCAACTTTTAGATAGTCATATCTTTCAATATGAGCAATTATAGGTATATAACCTGCAATTATAATTTCATATACAATACTTGGAATATCAAATTCTAAGGTTGTTGGAAATTCCAACAAGAAATAATTTGAATTATTCATTGTAAGAATTTTATTATCTTTTAAATCATTAATTATGTTATCATAATATAACACTTCAGCTCCAAGATATAAATCAACTTGTAAGCTTGATACTTTCTCTTTTAACTTAAAAAATATATTAATTATCTCTTCTTTGTTAAAAAAATCATAACGCTGATGCGGCGTACATACAATCTTAGTAACCCCATTTTTAATTTCCATTTTAATTAATTCAATTGATTCTTCAATTGAAGATGATCCATCATCAACTAAAGGAATTATATGGGTATGAATATCACACATTGTCATTATTATCACTATAATAATAATTATAACTATTCTTACTAAGCGGAATAAATGTAACATTTACACCTAAAATATTAGCTCCTGCTTTTTTTAGTAATGAATAAGAATCATAAACCATATTTCTTTTATATTTATTAATTCTTACATTATAAATGACTCCATCAGTCATTTTAGCAATAGCTTGCGCATCAGATGCTGCTAGAAGAGGTGGTGTGTCAATTAAAATATAATCATAGTTTAATTTAGCTTCTTGAAGTAAATCCTTCATTCCTTCAGATTCAATTACGACACCTGGATTTAGTAATGTTTGTCCTACAGTCATTACATCAACATTCATTTTAGTATGTTTAATAATTTCTTTGTAGGAATTATTACCATCAAGGTAATCAGTAATTCCACCCTTGATACTAAGTCCAAATAACTTATATACCTCAGGTCTTCTAAAGTCCATGTCTATGATTAAGACTTTCTTTTTATTCATTGCCATGACACAACCTAAATTGGCAACGGTAGTTGTTTTGAGCTCATCTTCTCCGGTTGATGTAACCATAATCGTTTTAGCATAAGAACTAAAGCTTAGATACTTTAGATTAGAAAATAATCTATTGTATGCCATTATCCTTGAAGTTCTTTCACTTAAATTTACAAGTGATTTGGTATCACTTAATTTATTTAAGTCATAAAGTGTACCAATGATATCACAAGAAAGTGATATCTTAACTTCATCTTTAGTTTTAAAACGATTAGACATAAACTCCTTAATAAATGCACATCCAATTCCTAAAGCTATTCCACCAGCTATAAAAGCTGATAAATAAAGAAGCTTATTAGGAGAATTGTAAATACCAAGACTCGCTTCTGTCATAACAGAAACTGAGTCAAGTAAAAGCTTTTGTAAGCTTTTATCAGTATTACATACATTTATTAAGCTTGTAGTAATCTCATTAGCATAAACCTGAGTTTTTAATGGATCAGTACCATTAACACTAATGGTTACTAAAAATGAGCTTGACTGATAAGATACATTTAAGTTCTTTTTTAAAGCTAATGCAAATTCAGTCTCTTTTCCTGATACTGCATATTTTTTTGCAACAGGAAGAATAACACTATCTTGAGAAGCTAGTTCTACAACGGTTTGAATCAATTTAAAAGAATTATTAATATCATCAGCCTTAGTAGAATCGCCACTTTCTGATACTGTAACAACAACTGTTGTTGAGGATTTATAATTTTCTTTAACAATAAAGAAAGTATAAATAAACCCTATAGTAGCAATTACTGCAGTGATAATAGCTACCATTAATATATTTTTCTTTACTGCAGTTAATAAATCACCTAGTGTGATTGAACGTTCATTTTCTTCGTTCATTAATAAAATTGTTTCTCCAATCCTTATTTTATACTATCTTAACTGCTAAAGAGTATATAAAATACTCGTAATATAAGCCTAAAGCTTATGTTAGTATTTTATACTTATGATGTTATTTTGTCAATTAAAGCAAGGATATTTTAGACTTAATTTAGAAAAAAACTTGAAAATTTTAGTATCATTTCCAAGTTTTAATTTAAGTATGTAATTAATGTTTTACATTTTGACAATTAATTGAAAAAATTGTCAAAAATGAGATGCTTTGGATAATTTAATATTAAAGCAATTCATCCCTAAAAAACTTGAAAATTTTATTTTAGAGTCATTTTTTCTTCAAATCGCTATATTTAGATTTTATTATGGCTGCATCTTTTTTGTGTTAATAAATATTTTTAAACTGTTAATTATTAAATAATTCATAACCTTGCAGAAGAATGTTTATACTTTTCATAATTAGGCTCTTTTTTTTCAGTTTTCTTTTTACGCTTTTTCTTTTTTGCTTCTTTTTGATATTCTTGTTTTATTTTATCAATATAATCTTTAGATTTTTCATACGCTTTAAATTCATTATATTCATCAATATTAATCTTTCCTATATGAATAGAATCCTTTTCACCACCCGAAATAGAACATATGTTTGCATAATTAGAATGAAACGGTGCTATTATTTTTGTATCACCAATATTTGAAGAATTAACTTGAACAACAAAGCATCCATTATCTTTCGATGTTGATTCTATTATAGATGAAAAATACGCAATATCTCTATTATATTCTGGTGTAAAGATTATATCCACTTTAGACTTGAGATTAGCTCTTGACTTTATATCAGTAAGTTCAAAACAATTTAATATTGAAAATTTTATTTTATTCCATTCAAATATATAATTAAATGATGTTTCTTTAGTTGGATCACTATATTTACTATATAACAATAATTCTTTTTCATGTGGTGCATAATCATTTTTTTCTCTCATAAAAATTGTACTATATCTATATTTTTTTTCGTCACGAAAAGGTATTATGCATGCAACAGAATTTATTAATTTATTATCATTTTTACAATATTTAACCCCAGTAATAACTCCAACACCTATTCTTTTTGAATATAACATAACATCGTTCAGCCATTCAAATGGAATATATAATTCTGGAAAAACAACAAAATTAACATATTTCATTTCCTTCACCATTCTATAAAACATTTGACCATTTTTTTGTGCAAGGTGTCGTACTCTCGGATACCAGACACAGGCATCAAGCATTCTAAATAAAGACATTTTGTTAGCAATAGTTTTATAACCATCAAGATTAATCTTATTATCTTTTATTAATACGTGTTTGTTTAAATCCACATTTCCTAATGCAATGTATATTTCATCTAACTTAACATCTGGCGAACTATTGGCTATTTTTACAGTTGATAATAGATATGAATCATCATAAAAACTCTCTCTTTTTACATCATAGAAATTCATATTTTTTTTAAATATAGTCTTATATTCTTCTTGTATTTTTTCAGCAAAATTTTCTTCATTTAATTCTGAAATAGATAATAAATTTCTACATAACATATATTCTCCAAAATGAATAAAACGTGGTGAATATTCAATTTTTCTACGATCAAAAAAGTTATCATTAAATGGAGCTTTCTTAATATCTGATTCTTGCATATTAAATAAATCCTTTGTTTTGACTATATGATTGTTCAAATAATTTACCAAAGGCAATCCAACTAAATTATGATTTAATAAATTTGCTTTTCTAATCCTATTCAACAGCGAGTTAGCTTTATTTAATACTTCATTACGAGTTAGCTTTATTTAATACTTCATTAGATGTTTTATAAGAAGGTCTTAAAGCAAATACTGAAGCTACTGAATAAATTAAATTATTAAAAAGATTTTTTTCTATTTTTTTGCAAATATTGTTTATTTCTTTTTGGTTAATTTTCTCATCATTTACAGTAATTTTGGAAATATTATCTCTTATTCTTGATAAAATATTCATCGCCAAAAAAGGGGTTGTTTCATTCAAATAAACAAATTCGAAAATTTTTTCCCAACGATCCCATAGCAAAAATAAATTACTACTATTAAAAAACAAATCTAATTGTTTAAAAATATCATCATCCATTTGCCCATATTTATCTTTTTTTGAATGTCCTGAAGGTATAGTGTTCTTTTTTGCTTTAACATATGAGCCAATAAACTTCATTAATTTATATTTATTTAACTCTAATCCATCATTATCTCTAATTTTAAATGAATCCGTTTTTCGATTATATACATCTAAAAGAAAATTATCTAACTCTGAATTTTCAATATTAGGCAGCATATTAACTTCACTAGGAGTTGAAATCCCATCTTTCAAAGAATCAATTAATGATCTCGACCCATTTTTTGAATTTTGTATAATTTTTATTTTTGAGTTTTGTATTGTACAAGAGGGAAATAACTTCAAACTAATTTCATCTTTTTCTAAATCAAAATCAAAAGAATTGCTAAAACACTTTTTTAACATATCAACAGCAGAATTACATTTTATTATTTCAGGAATAACTATTAAAATATCATCAACATATCTCGAATAATATAAAACTTTTGGTTCTGAATTTCCTGCAATTTCTTCATCAAAGCTATAAAGATAAAAATTTGATATAACTCCAGAACTAATCATACCAATTGGCAAAACATTATTATTTTTTATATCTGGTTTAATTTTTTTAATTTTTTCACTATATTCTCTATATATATTCAAAATCACTTTTGTTTCAAACTTATAATCGTAATTAAACTGATTAACTATTTCATATATTTCTTTTATTATATTTTTTGAAATATCAATTGAATAAAAATATCCAGTCAAATCTAATGATATAATTGTAGAGTCTTTTTTATCTTTATATAAAGATGATACCATATTTATTGCTCCATTTTTCCATGACTTATAATTATAAAAATATGGCTTATATAAATCCAATGTATCAAAATTAATTCCAGCCAAACCTTTTTCTTCTTTGTATAAACCATATGCAAATTCATTTGCCTTAACATAATTACTTTTTCGATTTAAATCCAATAATGTTTTTCCGAATAATATCGTCCAAAAAGTGTCTAATATATATAACTCTATTGGCATATCAATAAAAAAATTAATTTTGCCTATAACTATATTTGCACTAATATCCTGATAATTAGATACAATACCACTTATATTATTATCAGCTGACTCTATTTTTTTTATTTGTGGTATCCAATTAATTTTTTTTATTAGTTTATCAAAATAAGCATCATC
>ENA-UOJO01004723-UOJO01004723.1-human-gut-metagenome-genome-assembly--contig:-P57-NODE-4723-length-11449-cov-20.418992_pt1 | contig 11449 bp, 5 predicted proteins | sample MGYA00242351_ERZ723898 | MGnify/ENA metagenome assembly ERZ723898 | reverse complement strand
AACGCGCGAACCGTTGGAAATCCAACGTTCCATCGGCGTGTCGAAACTTGACAAACCAGGCCCGACCAACCCCGCAACCACCGAAACCATCCCCGCAATCGCCCATTCCATCCCCGCAAATCCGCAATCGCATCCGCATTTTGTAACCGCAAAACGGCGTTACGGGTAACAAAAGCCGGAAGGGAAAGCCAAAACGGGACGGTCACGGGAAGAAGAACCAGGAAACTGCGACACGAATCGCAAATGCTACCAGCGGCGCCCGCAATGCTTGCCACCGATGCCAGACTTGCCATTCGCACCCCACGGACCGCGGCCTTCGCCATGCAATACACCCAAGTGATGTTTCATGGCAACCAGCATGATATGCGTATCTTCCAAACCGAGGTGACGTTCCGACTTGCTCTCGTCAAGCGCACCCTGGCGTTTGGCGTACGCGTCCAACGTGTTATTGCCGTACGGATGCTCGTCGTCCGGAATTGACCCTTCATCCCAACGGCGGCTCATCGGCAACGTGTCGATAATCGTAATCTTGCCCGCACGGTAGCTTTCCGCATATCCAGCCACATTCAACATGAAGAAGCTATGTTCGAAACGAGCGTTGTGCGCTACGTACGGTTGCTGCTCCAATCGCTGCAGCAAACCGATTTGAGCCTCCGGCCACTCATCGAACAGGCGGAAGCCGGACGCACGATCACGTACATCGATACCGGTCAAATCGAGAATCAGCGGATTACCGAGCGTCGCGTTCTCGGCAGGAACGCCGAACGACAGACGCGACTGACCATACGCATCGCCCGTTTCGTAATAACTCTGCTCGTATTGGTATCCAGTAGGTGCGGCAGCAGGGCGAGGGGAAATCATGTTCATATATTCAAAGCCGACGTCGATGATGTACACACGCGCCGGGTCAGTACCGGTGGTTTCGATGTCGATTCCCATGACATTGTCCACATCGCGTCCAGGAAGATAAGCGTCACGCCAATCCGATTTGCGGTATTCAGCCATCCGACGCAACTGCGCCGCTTCAGCGGATTTCGTTTCCGAACCGTAATCAAACAACGTGGAGCCGCCCGGACTGGTTACTCCACTCAGGTTCGCACGCGACATGGCATAGTCACTGGCTCGCTTCTGACTTTTCTCTGCGGCACGACGGGCGGCGCGGCCGTTAACGATGTCAGCGGTTCGATCCTGAATATCATCCAACGCCACTCCCCCGGAAGCCAAAGCCGAACCGGGCAGCAGCACCGGAACCGTCACGCGCTCACGTCGTTCCTCGGTGACCGTCCACAATCCCATCGCCACGCCAATCTGTCGCAGAACAGCGATTTCGTCGCACAACCGACGGTTCGCGTAAGCAAGCGCGCGCGGCAGCCGATAGGAAGCGATAAGTCGGTCGTAATCCATCATGAACGTGCTGTTGCACTGCGCGATGGTCGGTTCGAGCCGATCTCGAATCGCAAGATCATCTTTCAACAGGGCGTGCAGCTGCGGGGCGGAAAGTTGCGGCGACGAGGACCGCAGCATTGCCAACAAATCAACGTGCTGTCTTGTGGCGGCACCAATGCCGTTACGCAGGTCAAGGGAAGACACCCATCGCCAGTCGATCGGCTGGTTGTCGGCGTCATTCGGCATCGATGCCGACCATTGTTCGATGTCCTGCTTCGCGTCATCCAGCCAGGAAAGATTCATCGTCGATTCGTTCATACCTGCCCATCGTAGCCGATACCCACCTTCAGCGTGTAAGAATGTGCAACAAACCAACGTGCGCATTCCTCTTTGTGAGAACACAACCATGCGAGTTCGAATGACGGTGTTCATTACGAAACCGCGCGCGGATACCTCCGTGCGAAGCGGTTGCCATACGAATTTTCACATAGCGCAAATGTGACCATTTCCCAGCAAAAATCCAGAATCGACTTTCATTTTTGAATCCCGGAACGCAATAAACGTTCCAAATCAACGAAAGGAACTGCAATGTCAGAAACACATTCCACCACTGAAAACAACAATTCGCATTGCTGCGACAACACCTGCGGCAATGCCGACGACCGCGTTGTTCCTGACAGCGTGGAAATCAATCCGCTGTTCGCCCGTCCGAAGGAAGCCCAGGCGTTCTCGAAATTTACCATTCCACAGAAGGGTAGTCTGCCGGAAACCGCCTACCAAGTGGTGCATGACGAGGCCATGCTGGATGGCAACGCGCGACTCAATCTTGCAACTTTTGTGAGCACGTGGATGGACGATCATGCGAACCGCCTGTACATGGAGGCGGCCGACAAGAACATGATCGACAAAGACGAGTACCCGAAAACCGCCGAAGTCGAATCGCGCTGCTGGCACATGCTCGCCGATCTATGGCATGCGCCCGATCCAATGAATGCCATCGGAACCTCCACCATCGGCTCGTCGGAAGCTTGCATGCTGGGCGGACTCGCGTTGAAGCGCCGTTGGAAGGAAGCCCGCGAAAAGGCCGACCTGCCGACCGATCATCCGAATCTGGTGATGAGCAGCGCCGTGCAGGTGTGCTGGGAGAAGTTCTGCAACTATTTCGACGTGGAACCACGCTATGTGCCGATTTCCGAGGACCACAAAGTGCTCGACGGCCATGATCTCGACAAGTATGTCGATGAGAACACCATCGGCGTGGTGGCCATCATGGGCGTGACCTATACGGGTATGTATGAGCCGGTCGAACAGATCAGCGAAGCACTGGACCGCATCGAGGAGCGCACCGGACTTGATGTGCGCATCCATGTGGACGGCGCTTCGGGAGGTATGATCGCACCATTCATCCAGCCGGACCTCGCATGGGACTTCCGCGTCAAGCGCGTTTACTCCATCAGCACCTCCGGTCACAAGTACGGTCTGGTCTACCCCGGTTTGGGATGGGTCGTATGGCGCGAAACCGCTGACCTGCCGGAAAGCCTTATTTTCAAGGTGAGTTATCTCGGCGGCGAAATGCCGACTTTCGCACTGAACTTCTCCCGTCCGGGCGCACAGGTACTGCTGCAGTACTACATGTTCCTGCGTTTGGGATTCGACGGGTATCGAAGGGTGCAGCAGACTTCGCATGATGTGGCGAAATATCTGTCGGGCGAGATCGAGCAGATGGATGATTTTACGCTGTGGAACGACGGTTCCGACATTCCGGTGTTCGCATGGATGCTCAACGACAAGCCGGATCGCAAGTGGAATCTGTACGATCTGCAGGATCGGCTGCGCATGAAGGGATGGCTGGTGCCGGCTTATCCGATGCCGGTGGATCTGACGCAGGTGACCGTGCAGCGCATTGTGGTGCGTAACGGTTTCAGCCACGATATGGCCGAAGCGTTCATCAAGGATTTGAAGTCGTGTGTGAAGTATCTGGACGGACTGCGCTCACCAATGCCAAGCGAGGCTCGTGCATCCGGATTCCACCACTGATATTTCGCGGTCATTCCACGAATTCCATCGTTTCCCGCATTAAGGAAATTCATGTTCATTCCCACAACGATTATGTTTACGAAAGCTGGCTGCAATGACAGTTCATATGAAAAAGCCGCTTGCTGTGGTAGCGCACGATGCAAGCGCAGCTGCACATCCCGGGTCCGCACGTTCCACGACGAACGCTGCGACGGCACCGACAACAACGCCACGCAATCCGTCTGCCGTCGCAGGAAACCGCAATCGTACGGGCATACCTGCGCATGCCGGGGCGAATAGAGGGAACGGCGCTGACGGGCACGGCGCAATCGCAAGCACGGCAACCGTTGCCAATAAAACCGGCAAAACCATGATGACAGTCAGCCAACTGGCGATGTTGACCGTGGTGGCGGTGGCCTCGCTACGCTCTCTGCCGGCCATGGCCGATTATGGTCTCGCTTCCATTCTGCTGTATCTCATTCCGGCGGTCGTTTTCCTGGTGCCGACCGCGCTGGTGGCTGCCGAACTGGCCACCGGCTGGAAAGGTGGCGTGTACGTGTGGGTGCGTGAGGCGTTCGGCAATCGCATCGGATTTCTCGCCATTTGGCTGCAGTGGATTCAGAATGTGGTGTGGTATCCGATACAGATTGCGTTCATCGCCGTCAGCCTGTCGTATGTGTTCGGCATGGGTGGCTTGGGCAATAATGGCGTATATGTGGCCGCGGTGATCATCGTGTTGTATTGGGCAAGCACGATGGTGGCGTTGCGCGGCGGCAATCTGTTCGCCAAGGTCGGGTCGATTTCGGGACTTATCGGCACGCTGTTTCCTGCGTTGCTGCTTATCGTCTTCGGCATTATCTGGCTGGCGATCGGTAAGCCAGTGCAGACCTCCCTGCACGCATCCGCGCTGCTTCCGCCGTGGACGGGCATCGCGTCGATTGTGCTAATCGTATCCAATGTGCTCGCCTACGCGGGTATGGAGGTCAATGCCGTGCATGCCAACGACTTGGAGCATCCGGGACGTCAATTCCCACGCGCCATTGCACTAGCGACCGCGCTGATTCTGCTGGTACTTGTGCTGCCGACTTTGGCAATCGCCTTTGCTGTGCCGCATCGTGAGCTGGGGCTCATCGACGGCATCAATCTGGCGTTCAGGGAGTTCTTCGACCATTTTGGCATGGGTTGGGGCACTCCGGTGATTTCGCTGCTCATCGCGCTAGGCGCGTTCGCTTCCGTGGTGGCTTGGATAGCTGGTCCTTCTCGCGGTTTGCTAGCGGCCGCCCGCACGGGACTGATGCCTCCCGCGCTGCAGAAGCGCAATGCCCACGACGTGCAGGAAGGCATTCTGATTCCGCAAGGCATTATCGTGACCGTGCTGGCGTTGCTGTTCGTGTTGATCCCCAATGGCAACACGGCTTTCGCGACGCTGGTGGATATGGCGACCGCGCTGTATCTGGTGATGTACATGTTGATGTTTGCCGCCGCGATTCGTCTGCGCAACACCCATCCAGAAGTCCGCCGCACGTATCGAGTTCCTGCGATTCGGTTGGTCGCGGGCGTCGGTTTCGTCGCTTCCGCCGCGGCATTCGTGTTGACTTTCGTGAGACCGGCTGGTTTCACCGGTTTGGATAGCGTTTCATATGCGATTCTTGTGGCTGTAGTCGTGCTTGTGCTCGGTTTACCGCCGCTGGTGTTGTATGGAATGCGCAAGCCTGGCTGGGATCTGCGTTCGGATGCCGAGCGGAACACGGATACGTACGATGTGCTAGTGAATTCGGAATACTGAAATATTGGAATATTTGGAATACTCATGTTTCGAACATTCCAATAATCCCGAATATGATGAATGCCTCCCAAGTGTTCGCCTGGGAGGCATTCATCGTTCTTGTCTCGTTCGTTTACGCGATTACAGTTCGAAGCCGAGTTCGGCCGCCGCTTCGGTCGGTACCGGATCCTCGCACCAGAAATCCTCAAGGTTCTCATTGGTGGTCAGGCTTCGGATTTCGGCCTGGTCGATGTACAGTTCACCGCTCAAATGGTCGGTTTCATGCTGGAAGATGCGGGCCGGCCAGCCGTGCAGATGTTCCTCATGCTTGTTGCCGTCCTCATCCTGCCAACGGGCGGTGATGTCAAGCCAACGCTTGCGTACGGCCTGGTAACCGTCGAAGCTCAGGCAGCCTTCGTAGAAGCTGCGGGTTTCGGTGCCGATCGGCTCGTAGCTGGGGTTGATGATGGCGTGGAAGGGGAATTCCGCAGCTTCGCGCGGATCGCCATCGTCGCCTTCGCATACGTGGTCTTCGACGACGGCCAAAGCCAGACCGAGACCGATCTGGGTGGCTGCGAGGCCCACGCCCGGCGCTTCCAGCATGGTGGTGCGCATGGTGTCGATGAGCTTGTCAAGCGTTTTGCGGCTCAACTGGCCGTCGTAGGCGATGGTCTGCTGGCGTAATACCGGTTCGCCGGCCTGCACGATCGGCATGATTTTCTCTTTGCCGCCGGTTTTGATGAGCTTTTCGACCTCGCGGTTGAGTTCGAGGTCCACTTTCGAGTTGTGTCCGAACATGGGGCATATCTCCTTGCGGGCTCTTACAGGGTGAGTTCGTCGGCGACGACCTTGGCGAGGCGATCGCACACTTCGTCTGCCTGCTGCTGGGTTTCGGCTTCGGCCATGACGCGCACGAGCGGCTCGGTGCCGGACGGACGCAGCAGCACGCGGCCGGTGTCGCCCAGCAGCTTCTCTTCGCGTTCCACCGCGGCCTGCACCTTGGCGTTGGTCTTGGCGGCCATCTTGTCCACGTTCGGCACGTTGATGAGCGTCTGCGGCAGCTGCGGGAAGTCGGCGGCCAGTTCCTTCAGGCTCTTACCGGATTTGACGACCTCGTTGCACAGGGTGAGCGCGGTCAGGGTGCCGTCGCCGGTGGTGGCGAATTCGCGGTTGATCACGTGGCCGGACTGCTCGCCGCCGAGCGAATAATCGCCTCGCAGCATCTCTTCAAGCACGTAACGGTCGCCCACGTTGGTCTGCACGGTCTTGATGCCCATGGAACGCAGGGCCAACTTCAGACCGAGGTTGCTCATCACCGTCACGACGAGGGTGTCATGGTTGAGCTTGCCCGCGTTCTTCTTGGCACGTGCCAGAATGCCCATGATCTGATCGCCGTTGACCATGTTGCCATCCTCATCCACGGCAAGGCAACGGTCGGCGTCACCATCGAAGGCAACGCCCATGACGGCGCCGGAGGCCTTGACCATGGCCTGCAGCTGCTCAGGATGGGTGGAGCCGGCGTTCTTGTTGATGTTGTAGCCGTCCGGCGACGCGTTGATGACGGTCACATCGGCGCCGGCGCGGCGCAAGGCTTCCGGAGCGACCACGGACGTGGCGCCGTTCGCGCAATCGGCCACAATCTTCAGGCCCTTCAGCGGCGTCGGCTGCGACTTGTCCGGACCGACCGGCGCGATGGCGGAAACCAGATGGTCGATGTACAGGTTGGTTGCGGTGGCGGTGTCATGGCTGACACGACCCACGCCGGCGCCGGTAGGACGATCCCAATCCTGGCCGAGCACCGCTTCGATCTCGTCTTCCTTGGTGTCGGGCAGCTTGAAGCCGCCGCGGGCGAAGAACTTGATGCCGTTGTCGGGCATCGGATTGTGGGATGCGGAGATCACCGCGCCCATTTCCACGTTGAGCACGGACGTCAGGTATGCGACGCCCGGCGTCGGGATGATGCCGGCGTCGATCACGTCGAAGCCGCCGGCGGACATGCCAGCGGACAGTGCGGCGGCGAGGAAATCGCCGGAAACTCGTGTATCACGACCGACCAGCGCACGGCGACGGCTTTCGAATTCGCTCCGCTCGTCATCACCCAGCACGCGCACCGCGGCGTCACCCAAATCGAGCGCCAGCTGTGCCGTCAAATCCCTATTCGCCAATCCTCGAACGCCGTCGGTTCCGAACATACGTGGCATGAGTCTCAAATCCTCGCTATCTGCAAACGATATTTCCGTGACCTATCGTACTCAACCGTGCCGCCGAAACCAGCAGGTGACGACGCAATCGCATAACACTTCACAATTCAAAGCATTTCACGGCGCGCAATGCCCTTTTCGTGTCGCACGACTTTGATTTCAAGGCGGAAAATCAAGTCGTGCGACAACACTTGATAAAGAAATACCCCCTAACTATCATTTTCCGTTGAAACCCAGCGAAAAATAAGAGTTAGAGGGCATGAAAGCCAGCACGCTTGTCGCACAACTTTGAAAAATGCCTCCAAAATCAAATTCGTGCGACAGCCTTCGACGCAAAATGCCCCCTAATCCTTATTTTCAAGCGAAAACCGAGGATTAGGGGGCATAAATGCCGATATACCCGTCGCATGACTTTGAAAATCGCACCCAAAATCAAAGTCGTGCGACGACATGACGGACTCTAAGCATGAACACTCCAGTCGTTCCGGTTTCCAGACGGAATCATTCCGACTCTTAAACGGAATCATGCCGGCTTGGAGTGTGCGGAACGTTCAGATCGTTCGAATCGCCCCACATACTCCAAGCGCCAGTCAGAAAAGCGCTATCAGAGCGCGGCGTTGAAGTCACGCACTTTCAGCGTGCGGTGAGAAGCCTCGACGTTGCCACGCACAATGCGCTGCAAGGCGTTGTCCGCGTCCTTATGGGAGGCGAGCCAGGCGTCGCCCAGCTCCACGAGCTTCGCCGGATCGGCATAGCCCGGATACAGGCCTTCGAGCAGCGCTTCCGCCATGTGGAAGGTCTTGTGCTCCCAAATCCAGTCGGCGACCTCGAAATACTTCTCGGCGTACGGTTCGGCCAAATCGGCGCGCGGGGTGGCCGCAAAGCCACCGGCCACAGCCTCGAGCTGCATGTTGGTCAGCTCGTCGTTGTGCAGGGCCTCGTTCCAAGCCCATGCCTTCGCTTCGGCGGTACCGGCCACGGCGCGTGCGCCATAGGCGAACTCACGGTTCTCGGTGGTTTCGCGCTTGGCCAGTTCGGCGTCGATTCCCGCCTGGTCGATCGCGTTGACGGTGCTCAGCGCGTTGATGATGGTCCAGCGGAAGTTGTTGTCGATTTCCAGACCGTCGAATGCCACGGAACCGTCGAGCAGGCCCTTCGCGTTGGCGACGAACGCCTCGTCGCCCGGCTCGCCGTAGCCCAGGTAGGCGGTGACGAGCTGGAACTGTTCGTCGGAGCCGGCCTTGGCCTGACCCGCCAGCTTGAACAGTTCGGCGGCCACATGCTTCACGATCTCGGCACGCTCTGCCGGAGCGGTGTAATGCCATGCGGTGGTGCTGACCTGTGCCAGCGCGTAACGGAAGGTGGTGGACTCGTGTTCGGTGGCGAGCGCGGCCAGCGAGGTGTCGATGAACTGTCGTGCCGGCAGTTCGCCGTCGCGGGTCATGTCCCACAGGGCGAGCCAGAGCACGGAACGGGCGAGCGCATCGTCGAAGCGGTACAGGTTGCTTGTCGCGAATGCGAGGCTCTTGTCGTCGAAACGCAGCTTCGTGTAGGTCAGGTCGTCGTCGTTCACCAGAATCAGCGACGGACGTGCCTTGCCGGCGGCAGCGTCGACGACCGTCAGTTCGCCGTCGACGTCCAGTTCGAAACGGTCGGTGCGCACGATCTTGCCGGTTTCCGGATCCTCGTTGTAGAAGCCGACGGCGAGACGGTGGGCGCGCAGCACGGGATGCTCGGCCGGAGCGGTCTGGCGCAGGGCGAGACGCTTGATGGTGCCGTCCTCGTTCTCTTCGACTTCGGTGGCGATGGTGTTGATGCCGGATTCCTCAAGCCACTGGGCGCTCCACGCCTTCAGGTCGCGGCCGGAAGTGAGTTCCAGTTCGGCGAGCAGGTCGGCGAGGGTGGCGTTGGAGTAGGCGTGCTTGTTGAGGTAGTTGTTGATGCCCTTGAAGAACTTCTCACGGCCCACGTAGTACACGAGCTGCTTCAGCACGGAGGCGCCCTTGGCGTAGGTGATGCCGTCGAAGTTGACGTAGGTGTCGTTGAGGTCGTTGATCGGGGCGACGATCGGGTGGGTGGTGCTCAGCTGGTCCTGACGCAGCGCCCAGCTCTTTTCGCCGGAGCTGAAGGTTGCCCAGGCGTCCTTCCATTCGGTGGCTTCGGCGGTGGCGAGGGTGGACGTGAACTCGGCGAAGGATTCGTTGAGCCACAGGTCGTTCCACCACTTCATGGTCACGTAGTCGCCGAACCACATGTGGGCGAGCTCGTGCAGCACGGTGACCACACGGCGTTCCGCGTAGGCGTCGGTGACCTTGGATTCGAACACGTACTGGTCGCGGATGGTGACCATGCCGATGTTCTCCATGGCGCCGGCGTTGTACTCCGGCACGTAGATCTGGTCGAACTTGGCGTACGGGTACGGCACGCCCCAGGTCTTGGCGTAGAAGGCGAAGCCTTTCTTGGTGATGTCGAACAGGTAGTCGACGTCCTTGCTGAAGGCCTTGGCGAGCGCCTGGCGGCAGTACATGGCCATCGGCACGGTGCGGCCGTCCTCATTGGCGTATTCGGTGTGCCATTCGGCGTACGGTCCGGCGCAGATGGCGGTGAGGTAGGAGCTCATGGTTGGGGTCGGCTCGAACACCCACAGCTTGGTGGTTTCGGCGGCGTGATCGCCGAGCGTGCCTTCCTCGGTGACGGTTTCGTTGTCGGTCACGGAGGAGGTGGGCATGTTGGACGTGACGATCCAGGATTTGGCGGCGAGCACGGAGAAGTCGAACACGGCCTTCAGATCAGGCTGGTCGAACACGGCGTAGACGCGACGGGCGTCCGGCACCTCGAACTGGGTGTACAGGTAGACGTTGCCGTCGGACGGGTCGACGCTGCGGTGCAGGCCTTCGCCGGTGTTGGAGTACTGGCACATCGCCTTGACGGTGACCTCGTTGTGCTCCTTGAGGCCCTTCAGCTCGATGCGGCTGTCCACGTATGCTTCGGCCGGGTCGAGGGTTTCGCCGTTGAGGGTGATCTCGCTGACTTCGTTGGCGATGAGGTCAAGGAAGCTTGACTCCCCCGGCTTCGCGTCGAAGGTGATGGTGGTTTCGGAGCCGAAATCCTTGGCTCCGCGGGTCAGGTCAAGCTTGACCGTGTAATGGATTGGCGCGGCGATGATGCTTTTGCGTTCTTCCGCTTCGATTCGGGTGAGGTTTGCTCCTGGCATGTCACTCCTTCTTTCTGGTAACAGAAGGCGGCGCGATCAGTTGTGCCGATCACGTCGCCTTGATTCAATTTATGGTAAATTTACGGCTTATTTCGCGGCGTTCAGTCCCATCGCGTCATCCACGTCCTGCGCGATGTCGGCGACGACGGGGACGATCATCGGCTTGCGGTGCAGCTGTCGTGCCACCCAGCCGCCGAGCGTGCGTCGCATGATCTGCTGCAGCTTGTAGGTGTCGCGCGTGCCCTGCATCATCGCGTCCTGCAGCTGCTCGACGATCTGGTGACGGACCTTGTCGAACTCGCTTTCGTCTTCCGCGACCGCGTTGAGGTAGATCTTCGGACCGGTGATGACATCCGCGGTCTCGGTGTCGACGACCACGAAGCTGGACACGAAGCCTTCGGTACCGAGGATGCGGCGCTTCTCGAGTTCTTCGTCGGTCAGTTCGCCGACGGAATCGCCATCGACGTACACGTAGCCGCACGGCACGGAGCCGACGACCGCGGCCTGTCCGTGGTACAGGTCGACCACATCGCCGTCTTCGGCCAGCACGACGTTCTGCGGATCGACGCCGGTCTTGACGGCGATCATGCCGTTGGCCACCAAGTGGCGGTTTTCGCCGTGGATAGGCATGGCGCACTTCGGCTTGACGATGTTGTACATGTACAGCAGTTCGCCTTCGTTGCAGTGGCCGGAGACGTGCACGGCGGCGTTGTCTCGGTTGACCACGCGGGCTCCGAGCTGCACGAGCTTGTTGATGACCTTGTAGACGCCATGCTCGTTGCCTGGGATCAGGGAGCTGGCGAGGATCACCGTGTCGAACTCGTTGATGGTGATGTCGCGGTGGTTGCCGTCGGCGATGCGGCCGAG
>ENA-UOJO01004713-UOJO01004713.1-human-gut-metagenome-genome-assembly--contig:-P57-NODE-4713-length-11469-cov-4.207465_pt1 | contig 11469 bp, 12 predicted proteins | sample MGYA00242351_ERZ723898 | MGnify/ENA metagenome assembly ERZ723898 | reverse complement strand
TTCTAGCAGCTCTTTTTCTTACTTCGAAAGATCCAAATCCAACTAATTGAACTTTGTCTCCTTTTACTAAAGATTCTGTTACAGCTTCAACGAAAGCGTTTACTGATGCTTCAGCTGCTTTTTTTGTGTCTCCTGTTTTTGCAGCTATTGCTGCGATTAATTCAGCTTTGTTCATTTAAATTACCTCCTAATAAGATTTATTATGATATATTATAGCAATACCCTGAACTTGAGTATAATTGCTACTTATTGTATTTTATTCGCCAACGTTCGATAAAATCCTTCTTTTTTTTGTTAATTTTTTATATTTTTATTGTTTTTTCAGTATTTTATACATTTTTTTATAAATATTTTCTATTTATATGCACCTATTTTTTCTAAAACACTATATATTTTATTTCCATATGGTATCATATATATTTCTTCTTTTGTAAATATTTTTAATGCAACTATTGCAATTGCGTATATTAAAACAGCAAAAGCAATTGCTATTATTGTTGCCATTTTCTCTGCTATTATTCCATTTAATACCATAAATACAAAATATGAACAAATTGCCATTATAATTGTAGCAATAATTGGTTTTACTATAAATTTTGAAAATGGCAAATCTAGTTTAACATTTTTTCTAAGAACATTTATTGCAATTGTAAATGCTACTAAATGACAAGCTACAGAACCAATTGCAGCACCATTTGCACCAATTCCTGGTATTGGTACCAATATTAAGTTTAGAATTAATTTAACTAATACTCCACATCCTAATGCTACTGCAGGTACCATTACTTTTCCAAAACCTTGTAAAGCTCCATTTATTGTTTGATCTAAAATTGTAAATATAATTGTAAATGAACTTATTTGTAGTATTAATATACCTTGATTTGCATTTGGGAACAATAAATTTAATATTTGTTCTGAAAATATAAACATGCCAATTGTACAAGGAAGACCTATTAGCATTGAAACTAATAATGAAAACGATGTTCTTTTTGTCGCAGTTTTTACATCTTTTTTTGCTTTAGCAGCCGCTATTGCAGGTACCAATGCTGTTGCAAATGCTATATTTATTGATAAAGGTAAACTTGTTAATGTATCTACCTTTCCACTTAAAATACCATATTGAATTTTTGCATCTGCATCTGACATAAAAGTTTTTAATCCTCTTACAACGGTAAATGAATCTATATTCTTATTAAATGATGACATTATTGAACTTAACGCCATTGGAATGGATACTTGTAATATTCTTTTTATTATAGTCCAAACTCTCTCATATTTATAATTTACAGTTTGCAAAATTTCTTCTGCAACTTCGCTTCTTATTGATCTATAATATAAAAACATATATGAAAAACTTAAAAATGTTGCCCCTGTTGTTGCTAAATTTGCACCTGCAGCCATAAATTCTGTAGAAGTTCCTGATATCATTGCAATTACTTCTACTAATATAATAGTTAAAACTGTTTTAAAAACTTGTTCTAAACTTTGTGATCTAGCAGTAACTCTCATACTTTGTCTTCCATTAAAATATCCTCTCATTACAGATGATATTGCAACAAAGAATATTGCTGGTGATAAAGCAACTAATGTCATTTCTGATTCTGGTATTTGTAACCAATATTTAGAAATATATCCTGCTCCAAAAAATAATAATAAACTTCCTATCAATCCAATTACAGCAAATGTAGCAAATCCTATTTTAAATATTCTATGTGCTCCCTTATGATCACCTATTGCACTTCTTTCAGAAACCAATTTTGAAATAGCATTTGGAACTCCTATTGCAGATACTGTTAATAATAACGCATATATTTGATATGCTCCACTTGAAATAGCATTTCCAGTATCTCCATATCCATGTCTATTTGTTAAATATAATGTATAAATAAGTCCTAAGACTTTTATTAATACTTGTGATATCATAAGAGTTAATACACCTTGCATAAAGCTTTCTTTTCTAGTCGGTTTTTTTATTGCATCTTCAGCCATGTAATCACTCCTTAATTAATTTTACTTTTATATTATAAATTTAATTACTTTTTTTAGCAAGTTTTATCAATAATTTTAATATTTTTTTTGCTATCCATTGACAAAAGTTGTTTTTTGCAATATAATATTTCAGTATTATGTTAGAATATGATTTAAAGATGAGCTTCTCCCCGGTAGCTTTAATTTAAATTTCATATATATAAAATTTATAAAATAGGAGGGTAATTATTACCATGAATAATACTACATATAGTGCTAAAAAAAGTGAAATAGAAAGAAAATGGTATATAATTGATGCAGCTGAAAAGCCATTAGGTAGAGTTGCTACAGAAGCTGCTAAATTATTAAGAGGAAAACACAAACCAACTTTTTCACCAAATATTGATACAGGTGATCACGTTATTATAATTAATGCAAAAGATGTTATTTTAACAGGAAATAAAATAAACCAAAAAGTTTACAGACATCATTCAGGTTACATTGGAGGAATGAAAGAAGTTCCTGCAAAAGTAATGCTTGAAAAAAATCCAGAAAAAGCTTTAACTTTAGCTGTTAAAGGAATGTTACCACACAACTCTTTAGGTAGACAAAGTCTTAAAAAATTAAGAGTATATGCAGGTAGCGAACATGAAAATCAAGCACAAAAACCAGAAGTTTGGGAATTTTAATTAAGGAGGATATATAAAAATGCCTAAAAAAGCAGATAAAAATGAAAAAATAGTTTTCTATGGTACAGGTAGAAGAAAAAGTTCTATAGCTAGAGTTAGACTAGTTGAAGGAAATGGAAAAATAACAATAAACGGAAAAGATATTGATGAATATTTAGGATTAGAAACATTAAAAGTTATAGTTAGACAACCTCTTACAGTTACAAATACATTATCAAAATTTGATGTTATTTGTAAAGTTCAAGGTGGAGGATTTACAGGTCAAGCTGGAGCTATCAGACATGGTATAGCAAGAGCATTAAATGAAGCTAATAGCGAATATAGACCAGAATTAAAATCTAATGGATTCTTAACAAGAGATCCAAGAATGAAAGAAAGAAAAAAATACGGTCTTAAAAAAGCTAGAAAAGCTCCACAATTTAGTAAGAGATAGAATTTATATAATAAAAACTCGGAAATTTTATTCCGAGTTTTTTGTTATTCTAATTTTATAATTTTTTATCAAAAACCTTAAAATAATATGGTTGTATATCTTCTAATACATCTCTTATAAAAATTATCTCTCCATTTTTTGATATAATTTTTAAATTAGGAAATGTTTTTATCATCTTTTCATTTGTAAAATATTTATTTCTTAACTTCTTTTGAATCTCATCATTTTCTTTTTCTTCATATTGTTTTAAATATATTTCAGAATTCTGTACTGGTAAATTATAATCATGAACCAAATCTGCAAAAAACATTTTTAATGCTACTCCTGTTATAACACAGTCTAAAAACATAAAAATTACTATTATAACCACTGCAGAATTTAGTATTTTTGATGACACTTTTTCTTTAATCTTGTCAATTAATTTATCAACTTTTATATTAAAATGTGACATTAAATATATTGCAAGTGCTCCCCAAAACAATGAAAACATTATACAAATTCTACCATTAATATTAAATGGCTCATTTGAATAGTCCCACCATTTTACATGAAATATAAATTCTCCAATTAAACTAACTAAGTATTCTACAATTGAACCTACTACAAAACCTCCAAAAAATAATGTATAATTATTTTTCTTAAAGTATTGCAGAGAAACAATCATTATAACAGCCCCTACTCCATATATTGCACAAAACGGTCCATATAGGAAACTTTTTCTACTTTCTATTACTCCTTTTGTTAATAATCCAAAAACTGTTTCTATTATATATCCAGCTATACTATAAATAATAAAATATGCAAGTATTCTCCAAATACTTATTCCAAAAATCGTAAAACCTTTCTTTGCATGTATCTCTTCTTTTTCTCCATTAACTCTTTCTTCTACTTTGTTTTTTTCCATATAATAATTATCCTTTTCTTCTTTTATCTTTTTTATATTTATACATCATAAAAACAAAAAAATCTACATTTTTCTACAAATATTTTTAAAGAATTTTACAAAAAAACATAGTAAATAATATACTATGTTTTATAATCCATATAACTGGTCTGAAAGTTGCAGTTGATGATCTTCCCATTCCAATACTATAATCATTTCCATAATATCCAAATCCATAGTTTCCTAATCCTAATATTCCATGTCGAATTCCAACTGGAGCACTTGATGTTGAATAGTATTTATCACTACTAAACCATCCCCATGTTTCCGCTATGGCTTGTCCTCTTGTATTTTCAATACTAGTTTCTGCACTTAAATTTTCTACATATTTTGTACTTAAATTATTAGTTAAATTCGTAGTATTATCATTCCCATTTCCTCCAAGTAATGAAGATGTTTGAGTATAATATTCACCCATGTTCATTACTCCTGTTATATTTCCTGTAGTTGTGTAATAATTTGTCCCATTTATTGATATTTTTGGTCCACGTATATCTTTTTCTACTTTTCCATAAGGACTTATTGCTAAATATGCAACTGCTCCCCAATCTTTATTTAATGTTAAATGTGGATCTAAATTATTTTTTCCTAAAGTTGCATCAGAATTTCTTAAATTATAACATTGTTGATATGATTCAGATACATTTATATTTGTCCAACTTGATGTACCAGGTTTTATTGCCATAGCAGCATTAGATTTTATTGTAAATAACATAAGAAAAACTATTGCTATTATACTTATATATTTCATTTTTTCTCTCATCTTTCTTCCTCCTCAAATAAAAATTTAATTATCCGCCTCTTGGCTTGGATCATATTTACTCATCCATATTCCTTTTAGTTCATTTCCATCTACTGTAAATGCCGGATGTACTATGTATCCATCTGGTAATCCATCTGGATATTTTTCTTTATCTAATGGCTTATTATCGGTTCCTATAAATATTATGTCAGTTATTTTATAGTTTGTTAAATCTTGTATTCTATATGCGTATCTTGGAGTCCATACCCACCATGCTTCTATTCCATTTGCATTTGTTTTTACATTTGCCCATACTTGATTTTCATAATCATACCATTTTTTATCATTATTTATTGTACTTAAATCTGCATCTGCCAATTTTATTTCTTCTGCAAATGTTCCTGTTTCACTATCATATAGTTCTATATATGTATTATCTTTATCAAACCCTTCCATATCTGGTACTAAATTTCCTTTAGCTAATGGTTGTATTTCATAATTTGGGTCATATTTACTCATCCATATTCCAGATAATTCATTTCCATCTACTGTAAATGCTGGATGCACTATATATCCTTCTGGTAGACCATCAGGATACTTTGCCTTGTCCAATGGTTTATTATCTAATCCTATGCATATTATATCTGTTATTTTATAATTAGTTAAATCTTGTATTCTGTATGCATATCTTGGTATCCATACCCACCATGCTTCTATTCCATTTGCATTTGTTTTTACATTTGCCCATACTTGATTTTCATAGTCATACCATTTTTTATCTTTGTTTACTGTATTTAAGTCTGCATCTGCTAATTTTACTTCCTCTGAAAAAGTTTCTGTTGTACTATCATATAATTCTATATATGTATTATTTTTATCAAAACCTTCCATATCTGGTGCTAAATTTCCTTTTGCTAATGGTTGTATTTCATAATTTGGATCATATTTACTCATCCATATTCCTTTTAATTCATTTCCATCTACTGTAAATGCTGGATGCACTATATATCCTTCTGGTAATGTTCCATCAGGCGCTTTTACTGTATTTAATGGTTTATTTGCTGTATCTACATATATTACATCTAAATCTCCAGTCCCATTTATTTTATAAGCATACCTTGGTACCCATACCCACCATGCTTCTAAGTCATTTGCATTTGTTTTTGCATTTGCCCACATTCTACTACCATAATTATGCAATGTATATGTCATTCCATCTTTCTCAATTTGATATTTTTGTCCCTGCTCTATATATTCTTTTGCTGTTAGTTCTACTTGCGAATTAAAGTCTGATGAATAATATATTAAATTTGTATTTTTAGCATCAAATCCACTCATATTTGGTCCATAATATTTTTCATCACCAACAGTTACAATTTCTGACTCTTCTGTTATTATTTGGTCTTTTTCCGGAGTATCTTCTCCATCTTTACTTGAACCACCCTTTTGTAATTGTGCAACCTCATAACTATGATACGTTTTTCCTCCTATGTTTGTTTTAGGGATTTTAAATACTACATCAGATTTTTGATCATATACATATGTATTTTCTTTTCCATTTCCAGTTTTCTTATCTAGTACATATATTCCTTCTATTATTCCATCTTGTCCAATCAATTTATTGTACTCATCTTCTTTATACGCTGTTGGCTCTTTATCTGATGGATACCCGTCTCTAGTATATTGTACTTGTTGCAAAAATGTTGTAGAAACTTTTAATTTTGATGTATCTAATTTTTCTGTAAATGTCTCTTCTGATGTTTTTTCTGTTGCTAATTTCATTGCATTTTCATTTTGTTTTAGTCTAACATTTTCTTTTATTGTTTTCATTTCTGTTGCAAATGAAGATAATTGTGCTTTTGTTATTAAACCATTATCACCAAATAATGCATTTATAGCAACTCCTGCTAATATTAATAATACTATTATTGTAATTACTAATGCTATCAGAGTTATACCTTTTGCATGCTTATTTTGCCTGCTTTTTCTTTTCACATTTTCTCCCCCTTTTGTTTATTTTTGTATCATTATTTTATATTATTTTAATTTAATTGTACACTATTTTTATGAAAAAAAAAGATATTTGTATTTAAATATACAAATATCTTTTTTACTCTAATATTTCTAATGCTTGTGATTTATCTTCTATACCTTCCAAATTGTAATAAGTAGAAGGTATTTTTCCAACAATTACATTTTCTGCAAGTAAAACTTGGCTTGTTATCTCTTTTGTAATGTCTTTAAATGGTGTTAATATGCTCACTTCACACTTTACTTGTAAATAAACTCTATGCAAAGTTTGATTTATACCTTGCGCTTTAAACTCACTTTTCAAATCAGTTTCTACATTTCCTATAGAAGATATCCTTATTTTTACTCCTGGTCCTCTTCCAGATAACAAATGTATACCAGTAAAACTTCCGTAAAGCAATCTCTATATCATCATCGCCTCTTTTATTAATCTCTTGTTGTATATTTACAGCTATATTTGATGTAATTTCATTTATAGGAAATATATTAGATCTTATCATAGTTATATTGCCATTATTATCTTTTTCCACTGTAAATAATTCTCCATATTCATGTTCTTTCATAACCACTGTTGCTTGTTCGTTTGTTATTAATGTTGCTATTGACTTTGCTTCATCCTCACATAATGTTTCAAATATAGGGTTTACTGCCTTAAAAATAAAATCAACAACACTAAATGCAATAATTAATACTAAAAAAATTTTTGATGTTTTTCTAAGATATATTTGTTTTTTAGTATTTTTATTAAATAATTTATTTACATTGGGAATTTTTATTCTTTTACGAGAATAAATCTTATACATAATTCATTATTATGTTAGATTCTGCATTAGATTTTCCCGAATTTTTTACATATTTAGGAATAAATAGTTTTTGACCTATTTCTATTTTATCTGGATTTTCAATTCCATTAACTCTTACAATATCATCTATTGTACTACTAAATTTTTTGGCAATTTTCCACAATGTATCATCCTTTTTTACAATATATAGTATAAGGCTATAATCTTCTAAATCTCTATTTTCTTCTATATCTAAACCTTGTATTATACTTAAATTAATATTTTGAGATAAACTTAATTCAAATAATATATCTATATTACAATTAACATCTCCTCCAGCTTGCAATACAAAATCTTGTGATGTAATTTCCATGTTAGTTATTATATTCATATTTTCTACATTCTTTATATCATTTATATCAAATTGAAATGGTACATATACTTTTTTACTACTCATATCATTTATTGATGCTGACATAAATATAAAATTAAATTGTAATTCTCCTTCATATGTTATTTTATCTCCAATTTTATTTTCTTTATTAATTTTAGGAATAACATCTACATCTACTAAATTTTTATTTTCTATTTCTGGAATATTTACTTTTTCTCTTATTTGGCATGTTTTTTGCATATTATTTTTATTAGACATTGTTCTTATATTTCTTGTATTAAATGTTACCTTTTCTATTGGACTATATAAGTCTTGTATTAAATTTATTTGTTTTTCTTCATAAACCATACAACTTACTTCTACTTCTAATTCTATATATATAGAATGTTCTTCCACATTATTTGGTTTTATTATCATATTTTTTATTTCATAATTAGTATCACATAAATTTCCTTCATTTACATTTTGAATATCTATAAAACTTACAACTGGTATTTTATTAACAATTGTATTTATTTTATTTTCTTCTGTTAAGTACATAATTCTTACTTCTGCTTCTGCTTTTGCTAATACTTTGTTATAACTTATTTTTATGTCTCTATCTACTAGATTTACATTTGCTTTTAATATTTCTGCTAGGTTATCTGTGTTGTCTATTGATATAGTATCTTTTGCATATACTTTTGTATTTCCACATCCTACTAATGAATTCACATTTAAATTTTCTTCTAATACTTGAATATCATTATTATTATTTATTTTGTTTACTATTTCCACATCTTCATTTGAATAAATTTTTACATTTACTTCAAGACCTACTCTTATATTAATTTTTCTTCCATTTAATATCTTACATTCAATTGATTTTATATTAACATTTGTATTTGACATCATATCAGATGTGCAATTAGGAATATTTATATTTTCAGAAAAATCTAGATTTGTATTAAGACCTCTTACTGATTCTTCACTATTATCTGCCATATACATTATATATGTATTTATGATTCAATCAAGCCTAATTTTTTAATCAATAACTTCTTTTTTATATATAAATAAATTTCCACTTGTATTTATTGTATTTAATATATCTGGTTTTGAATCTGGAACAATCATATCTCCTTCTACAAATATAACTTCATTTTTTTCTGAAACTAATCTATTTACTGATAAATTTTCATTTGTTGTTTCGACCATAATCTTTTATACCTCCTTAATATACTTTTATTCATATATATTTAGGATAAGTTATTTTTATGACAATCAAATAAAAAAAGTAGGAAAAACCTACTTTTTTTGTTTATAATATTTCTTTCTTCTCTTTTGTATCCATTATTGGTGGTATTAATGGACTATATGAATTTCCATCAAATACTTCAACTTCAACTGTTCTAGTTAATACATCTGTATAACTATAAGTTACATTTCTATCATTTTCCTCATATTTTACTACAAAAATATTAGGATATGCTTTTTCTATTGTGGCTTCTTTTTCAAAGGCTTTACTTCTTCCTAAAGATCCTTTGACAATTATCTTTTGACCTACTTTGTCTATGATGTCACTCTTTAAATTTAAGATATCATTTTTGCAAATCATAATCTCACCTACTCCTTAAAACTGAATCGATTATACCATTTATACCAAAAAATGTCAAAAGAATATTTTTTTCGTAAATCGCTGTACTTTACTATTTTCAGCCTTTTCATTATTTGATTAGACGTTTATTACGTTTATATTACATTATTATTACAAAAATATTACAAAAGCTTTTTTGAATAACTTTACATCAATTTACCTGCCTTAGTTAACATTTTGACAAAAATCGACATATTATATAATAACCTTTTATTATGAGGTGATTACATTGGAAAAAATAAGAAAAGGCACTATAGTAAGTAGAAATTCATATAATAATGACATATTATTTATAGTAAAAAAAATAATAAAACTATCAAATGGAAAAAAAATAGTTTTACTAAAAGGTCTTACCGAAAGAATTGAAGCAGATAGTTATATTGAAGAGTTATCTCTAGTAAAAAAGGAAATGATTGAAAATAATTTAAGATCTTTTGATACAAAATTAGAAGAAAGAATATCTATAAATAAAATTATAAATTCTAAAGAAAAATCATTAATAAAAAAAGATCATAGAAATACTGAGAAAATTATTACTGGCAAAATTCTACATCTTGATGGAGATAGAAAATACAGTCAAAAATCTCTAAGATATTATAGAGAAATGGGATTAAATGCAATTGTAAAAAATATTCCCGAAAGTAAACAACCTAAAGTAGTATACAATTTATTAAAATATTATAGTCCTGATATATTAGTTATCACTGGACATGATGGTATGATAAAAAAAGAGTCAGGTTACAATGATATATATAATTATAGAAATTCTAGATATTTTATACGAACTGTAAAAGAAGCTAGAAGATATGATAAAGAAACTAATAAAAATTTAGTTATATTTGCAGGTGCATGTCAGAGTTATTTTGAAGCTTTAATTACTGCTGGTGCCAATTTTGCATCTTCTCCAGCACGAATTTTAATAGATTTTTTAGATCCTTTAATAGTAGCCGAAAAAGTTGCTATAACAGATAAATATAAATATATAACAATAAAGGATATTGAAAATGAACTAAGAGATGGTAAAAAAGGTATTGATGGAGTTGGAGCAAATGGAAAAAAGAATGTCAAATTTTTATAAGACAAAGGTTTAGGTTTTTCCTATTCCTTTGTCTTAATTTTATTTAATACTGCTATATTTTAATTTTGTTGCCATCCCTCCTCTAATATGCCTTTCTGCTTTATTTTCATCTAATATTAATCTCACCTCATGTGCTAATGCTGGATTAATTTTTTGTAGCCTTTCAGATACATCTTTGTGTACTGTGCTTTTGCTTATTCCAAATTTCTTAGCTGTTCCCCTTACTGTGTCTTTTGAATCTATAATATAATGTGCTAAATTTATGGCACGCTCTTCTATTGAATAATTTTTCATAAAGAAAACCTCCATATGAATACTTTTGTTTAATTGTATTCGTATGAAGGTTGTATTATAACTATTTATTTTTTTGTTTTACTTTGCCACCATATACAAGTTATTACTTATAACCTCATGAGAATTACCACCTGAATAAAGTCTTGTAAAATTCTTAAATTCTGTTTTTTATTTTAGTTCATTTATAATTTTATCATTATCCATATAAGTTTTTATACATAAAATAAATGAATCTTCATTATTTAAATCCTTATCTTCTATAAAATATTTTTCTTCTTCCCTACTTGTATTTATTATAATTGATTTTTTGTAAATCATCATTTCTGGTATATCTTGTATGTGATTAAAGAAATTATCATATACAAAAACAAAACATTTATCCTTATTTTGTTCTGCAATATCTAATGATTCTTTATATTCACTAAATAAGAATTTTGGATTTGAAAACACAATTCCATTTATAATTACTAATGTTGCCA
>ENA-UOJO01004711-UOJO01004711.1-human-gut-metagenome-genome-assembly--contig:-P57-NODE-4711-length-11475-cov-4.441944_pt1 | contig 11475 bp, 11 predicted proteins | sample MGYA00242351_ERZ723898 | MGnify/ENA metagenome assembly ERZ723898 | reverse complement strand
AAAATAATTTTTATAACTATAAGACTTTGACTTACTTTGACTTTAAGTGTATAATTATATTAATGTTTAAAAACAATTAATTAATTTTACGTAATTTAGGAGGAGATATTTAATGAGTAGTGAAAAAGGAAATATTTCAATTAATACTGAAAATATTTTTCCAATTATAAAAAAATGGTTATATTCTGATAAGGACATTTTTGTAAGAGAACTTATTAGTAATGGCTGTGATGCTGTAAGTAAATATAAAAGACTTATTTCTATGGGTGAAGTTGATGATAGAGAAGATCAACAATTTAAAATTCTTGTAACTGTAAATAAAGAAAAGAAGACTATGACATTTAGTGATAATGGAATAGGAATGACAGAAGATGAAGTTAAAAAATATATAAATGAAATAGCTTTTTCAGGAGCTGAAGATTTTGTAAATAAATATAAGGATAAAATGGGAGAAGGAAATGATATTATAGGTCATTTTGGACTTGGATTTTATTCTGCGTTTATGGCTGCTTCTAAAGTTTCAATAGATACACTTTCATATAAAGAAGGAGCAGAAGCTGTAAAATGGGTATCAGATGGTGGTACTGAATTTGAAATTTCAAAATCAGATATTAGAACTACTCGTGGTACAACAATAACATTATTTATAAATGAGGAAAGTGAAGAATTCTTAGAAGAATATAAATTAAGAAATATAATATCTAAGTATTGTGCATTTATGCCAACTGAAATATATTTAGAAGATGAATGTGTAGAAAAGAAAGAGGATGACAAATCAGTAGTTAGTCCTATAAATGATACAAAACCATTATGGATAAAAAAACCTAGTGAATGTACAGATGAAGAATATAAAGAATTTTATAAAAAAACATTTAGAGAATTTGAAGAACCATTATTTTGGATACATTTAAATGTAGATTATCCATTTAATTTAAAGGGAATTTTATATTTTCCTAAATTAAAAAATGAATTTGAACTTGTAAAAGGAGAAGTAAAATTATATAACAATCAAGTTTTTGTAGCTGATAATATAAAAGAAGTTATTCCAGACTTTTTACTTTTATTAAAGGGTGCAATTGATTGCCCAGATTTACCACTTAATGTATCAAGAAGTTTCCTTCAAAATGATAAGGATGTTTCAAGAATTTCAAAACATATAATTAAAAAAGTAGCTGATAAACTTAATTATATATTTAAAAATGAAAGGGAAAAATATAATGAATTTTGGGAAAACATCCAAATATTTATTAAATATGGCTGCTTAAGGGAAGAAAGCTTCTATGAAAAAATTAAAGATTCATTAATTTTTAAGGATATAAATGATAAATATATTACTTTAAATGAATATCTTGAAAATGCAAAAGAAAAGCATGAAAATAAGGTGTTTTATGTAAGTGATACAGAAAAACAATCACAATATATAAAATTATTTAAAGAATATGATTTAAATGCAGTTGTACTTAATACAACTATAGATAACAATTTTATTTCATTCCTTGAATATAAAGATTCAAAAGTTAAATTTGCAAGAGTTGATTCTGATCTTTCAGATGTTTTAAAGGACAAAGAAAGTGAAGAAAATAAAGAAGCAAATGATAAGCTTATTGAAATATTTAAATCTGTAATTGGTGATAAAGTTAAAGAGTATAAGGTTCAAGGACTTAAAAAAGAAGAAACACCAGCTATGGTATTAACATCAGAGGATTCAAGAAGAATGAAAGAAATGCAGGCACAATTTGGTGGTGTTGGTATGCCAAATCTTAACTTTAATGAAGAAAAAACTTTAGTAATTAATAATAACAATGAATTAGTTAAGAAAGTAGTTAAATTAAATAATGATGAAGCAAATAAAGATAAAGTAGATATTTTATGTAAACAAATTTTTGATCTTGCTTTAATTAGCAATCAGGAATTAGACGCAGAAAGTATTAGTGAATTTATAAATAGAACAAACAAAATAATGATGATGGCTTTATAAATTAGAAAAAAATCTAGAACATATAATGTGCTCTAGATTTTTTCTTTTAAAAAAAACTTTTAAGATATGATATAACATATTTATCTAGATCTTCTTTTATATCTTTATTATTTCGTATAAGGTCTTTTTGTCTTGTTGTTATTCTTATGGAATAAACTTCCTTCCTTTTTTCTAAGTTATCAGTAGAATTTTCTTTTTTTGTTACTATTTTGTTATCCATTATATGCACCTCCTAATATATGTATACTTAAGTAAATTAGAGATATGCATATAAATTTATATATTTCTTTATAGATTAAGAAAAATCTTTATGCTATAATAATTAATTATTGAAAGATAGGTGAAAAAGTTGAAAAAGATAAAAAAAATAATATCAATGTGTATTGCATTGGCTACTACTATTTGCATATTGCAAGGATGCACAGATAATAAAAAGAAAGAAACTTATTCAGAAGATACATTAAATATTTGGGCAAATATGATAAATGATGATTCAAAAACATATAATGAAATAGCTGAAAAGTGGTCTGAAAATCATAATGGAATGAAGGTTAATTTTATAGATAGTGATGTTTCTGCAACTGATTATATTGAAAATGAATTAAAACCAGATATTGTCATTGGAATGGATACAAGAGAAGCTGAAAAGGTAGTTCTTGCAAAATGCGCAGATGAAATTCCAGGAGAATTATTTTCTGATGATGAATTTACATCAAAGGATTTAATTGATGTTATAACTATAAATGGGAAAAAATATGGAGTTCCATTTACTCAAGATACACCTATTTTATTTTATCGCAAGGACAAAGTAAATAATGTACCTGAAACTATGGAAGATTTAATTAAGGATGCTGAAGATGTTGGATTTACTACAACAATAGATGATAAATTTATTAATTATGGTTTTATGTCCGCTTATGGTGGATATTATTATAAGTATAATGAAGATGGAACTTTTGATGACCACAATATAGGTTGTGATACCAAAGAAGCCATTGAAGGATATGAATTTATTTATGATTTAGTAAATAAATATAAATTTTGTTTAGCTGGTACTACTGATATGATGGCAACTAATGGATTTGAATCTGGAAAATGTGGCTACTATATAGGTGAATATGGACGAGTAAGAACTTTTAATAATCATAATATAGATTTTGGAGTGTCAAAAATACCAACATTAAATGGTAATGAAGTAAAACCATTTAAAATAGTTACAATGTCTGTAGTAAATCCAAACAGTTCTAAAAAAGATCTTGCATGGGATTTTTTAAGATATTTTATGGATGAAGCTTCAGAATATGTTATGACAAGTAATCCTAAAGCACCAGTCCTTAAAAAAAGTCTAGATACAGATTCTTATAAAAATTCAGAATATTTAAGTGAATTTTACAAACAGTCACTTTCTGCTGAACCATATCCCAATATTATATCTGCTTCTATATATGGAAGTGCAATAGATAATAATATATCGGCTATGACATTAAAACAAATGACACCAGAAGAATGTGCTTCTCAAATAAAAAGTGACCTTATAGAGTCTAGAGAGCAAACAATAACAGGTTCTTCAGAAAAATAATAATATTTTATTTGGTGTTCTAAAATATTATTAAGGTCATACAATAGTTATATATTTATTTGACAATAAATACTGTTTTTGCTATTATAAAATAAATAATTTAAATGTAGTGATAGGGAGTGCCTTAAGCTTTTGGCTTAGGGCTTTTTTGTGTAGGAGGGGAAAAGATGCATATAAAAGGAACAGAACTTTTTGTTAAGTCATTAAAAGAAGAAGGAGTAGACACACTATTTGGATATCCAGGCGGTAAAGCAATTCATATATTTGATGCTTTGTATGATGAAGATAGTATAAATATAATATTACCAAGACATGAGCAGGCACTTATACATGAAGCAGAAGGTTATGCAAGGGCAACTGGAAAAGTTGGAGTATGCCTTGTTACTAGTGGACCTGGGGCAACTAATCTTGTTACAGGAATAGCAGATGCAAATTATGATAGTATACCACTTGTATGTTTTACTGCACAGGTACCAAGGAACCTTATTGGTAATGATTCATTTCAAGAAGTAGATATAGTAGGAGTTACAAGGAGTATATCAAAATATAGTGTAACTGTTAGAAATAGAAAAGATCTTGGAAGAATAATAAAAGAAGCTTTTTATATAGCAAGGACAGGAAAGCCAGGTCCTGTTATTGTGGATTTACCTGAAGATGTAATGCTTGAAATAGGCGATGATGTATATAAAGAAGACATAAATATAAGAGGATATAAGCCTAATACTGAAGTTCATGTGGGACAAGTAAAAAGAGCAGCAGAACTTTTACAAAAATCTAAAAAACCACTGTTTTTAATTGGTGGTGGTGTCAATATAGCAGGCTGCAAAGATGAATTTACAAAGCTTGTAGAAAAAACTAAAATACCAGTTGTAACTACTGTTATGGGAAAAGGAGCCATAGATACAGATAATAAATTTTATATAGGTAATATTGGTATGCATGGTTCCTTTGCAGGAAATAAGGCTATAAGTAATTGTGATGTATTATTTTCCATTGGAACAAGGTTTAATGATAGAATTACTGGTAAAATCGAAGAATTTGCAAAAAATGCAAAGATAATTCATGTGGATATAGATTCTGCTTCTATATCAAGAAATATAAAAGTAGATATACCAATAGTTGCAGATGCTAAAAAGTTTATGCCTGTTATGCTTCAATATGTGAAGAATTACAAAACTGAAGAATGGATAAAAGAAATAGAAGCTTGGGACAGTGAACATCCATTAAGTTTAAGTGCACCAGAGGGAATATCTCCAAGAAAGGTTATAGATACTGTAAATAAAGTTTATAATAATGAAATTGTTGTAACAGATGTAGGACAGCATCAAATGTGGACTTGTCAATTTATAGATCTTAAAGATAAAGCACAACTTATTACCTCAGGGGGTCTTGGAACTATGGGGTTTGGACTTCCAGCGGCAATAGGAGCTAAAATAGGGGATAAAACAAGGGATGTAATATGTATATCAGGAGATGCAGGTATGCAGATGAATATACAGGAACTTGTAACAGCAGCATCAAATGAACTTCCTATTACAATATGTATTCTTAATAATAGTTATTTAGGAATGGTTAGACAATGGCAAAAACTTTTCTTTCATAAGAGATATTCAAGTACATGTACAAGAAGAATAAAAGAATGTGATAAAAGATGTAAGGGACCAAGTGATAAATGTCCACCATATTCTCCTGATTTTATAAAAATAGCAGATGCATATGGCATCAAAGGAATAAGAGTAACAGATGAAAATAATCTTTTAGAAGCTTTCAAAGAAGCAAAGGAAAACAAAAAAGGTCCAACACTAATTGAAATAATAATTGATGCTGAAGATATTGTACTTCCAATGGTTCAAGGTGGCAAAGCATTAGATAATATGATTCTTGAGTAAATAGGAGGAAATAATATGAAAAAGAGATGGATTTCATTATATGTAGAAAATGATGTTGGAGTTCTTGCAAAGATTTCAAGTTTATTTTCTGCAAAATCATACAATTTAGATAGTTTAACTGTAGGAACAACTGAAGATGAAAGTGTATCAAGAATGACTATAAGCGTTATAAGTGATGATGCAACTTTTGAACAAATAAAAAAGCAGCTTAATAGATGTGTAGAAGTAATAAAGGTTGTAGATTTTACCAATACGCCTATTCAACTTAAGGAAATATTGTTTATAAAAATTAAAAATTGCACTAAAAGTGATAAAGTAGAAATATTTCAAATTGCAAAAGTTTTTAATTTAGAAATAAAAGACTATGGAGTAGATAGTATTTTATTAGAATCAGTAAAAACAGAAGAAAAAAATAATGATATTATAAAACTTATTAAAAAACAATTTAAATCTATTGAAGTAGTAAGAGGCGGTAGTGTTGCAATAGAATCCATAAGTACTGCAGATAAATAAATTTTATGTTTGGAGATATATTAATGAATAAGGATGAATTTCTTCAAAGAATGAGATTTAATTTAAAAGATATGCCAAGTGAAAAGTTAGATAGCATAATTAATTATTACAATGGATATTTTAAGGATAAAGATATTAATAATAATGTAGATGTTATAAATTTATTAGGACATCCTGACAAATTATCAAGACAAATAATTGAGGATTACTCAAAAAGCGAAAATTCTGAAAATAACATTGTGAAGAATAATTCTACAAATAATCAGAATTATGAATTTTTTTATAATTCTGATTATAATAATTTTAATAAACCTTTAGTTAAGAAAAAAAATAATAAACTAAAAACTATTTTGATTGTTTTAGCAATTTTATTTTCTCCAATTATACTTGGCATTTCTATTGGAATTTTTGGAGTTTTAGTAGGACTTTTTGCTGCTTTTATTTCAATAATAGTATCAACAGCAGCTGTTTCTTTAGTTGGAATTTTTGTGTCTGTAGTATCATTTTTCCTTATACCTGAAAGTTTGGCTTCATTTGCTTTTTATTTAGGATTAGGTCTTATATTATTTTCCATAGGAAGCACTTTACTATATTTGGAAATAATTTCAATAAAGAAGATAGTGGGTTTTATATTAAATAAAAAGAAGAAGGGAGCTTTAGATTATGAGTAAATTTATAAAAATTATGATGTTAATTCTTCTTTTAGGTTTAATATTAATTGTAACAGGCTATATAGAAGGTGGATTTAGAACATTTGAAATTTCCAACTTTAAAATAGCATTTAGTGATGATAAAACAATTATAAAAGAATCATATACTATTGATGATGTAAAGCAAATAAAAATAAATGTTGAAAGTGTAGAAGAAATAGATATTCATGTGGCTGATGAATTTAAACTAGAAATGGAAGCATGTGATTTAGGAAATGGTAAAAAATCAATATCCTATGATATAAATGATGGAATTTTAAATGTAAATCAAGAAAGTGATGATAGAAAAATTACTTTTGGATTTCTTAATAATTCTAAGGAAAAGATAAAAATAACAATACCTAAGGATTTTTCTTTAGAAAATTTTGAATTAGAAAGTGATTATTCTAACATTAACATATCTGATGTTTCTTTAAAAAAAGCATTAATTCAAAGTGATTATGGAAATATTAATTCTAACAATATTAGTATTAATGATGATTTATCAATAAAAGCAGACTATGGAGATATAAATATAGATAATATTTATTGCAATAATTTAAATGTAACTTGTGATTATGGAGATGTAAATATACAAACAGCAGAAAAGGAGAACTTGTTTGATTATACACTTGAAACTACATATGGTGACATAAAATTAAATGGTAATTCTTTTGAAGATAATTATTCTAGAAATAATAATGCTACAAAAAGAATGAATGTAATATGTAATTATGGAGATATAGAAATTGATACATTGAAAAATTAATAGCTATTGCATTATAAAAGGTGGGCATAAGCCTAAGCCCACCATAAAGTTTTATTTAAATTAAGTTTCCATTTTTTAAGGAAGCTTTTTTTATTTTTATGTTAAATATTTTTTCATACTTTTTAACATAAGTAATTTCTCTTGAAGTTACAATAGAAATACATTTGCCAGAAGCTTTTCCTCTTGCAGTTCTACCTGCTCTATGAAGGTATTCTTCACTATTTGAAGGAAAATCTAAATTTATTATGTGAGTAACATCATTTATATCAAGACCTCTTGCTGAAAGGTCTGAAGATACTAAAATGTTTATTTTACCTTTTCTAAAGCTTTCAAGAGCATTTTGTCTAGATTCTTTACTTACATTTTTAGAAAGAGTAAAGGTAGTTTTGTTATGAAAATTCAATTTTTCTGAAGTATTTTTAAGATCATAGGCGTTGTTTACAAAAACTATAGCTTTTGTAGGGTTTTCTGCTGCTATAAGTTTTCTTAAAGTTTCAAATTTGTCTCTCTTATCTACTTCAATAAAAAAATGATTAATATTTGGATTTATGGAAAGCTTTTTGGATGATTTATGTATTTTAGGATTTTTTAAAATATCCATGGCTGTTTTTAAGGCATTTTCATTTATACTAGCTGAAAACATTAAAATTTGTGTATCTCTCATAGATTTTTTTATTATGTCTTTTACCATATTTTTGCTTGTGTTATCTAAAAGATTATCAGCTTCATCAATTACTATTGTTTTTAAAGTATGGGCAGTTATTTTTTTCTTTTTTATAAGATCCATTACTCTTCCAGCTGTACCTACAATTATATGAGGTTTTGTATCTTTTATTTTTTTTATTTGCCTATCAATATTTACATTCCCCATAATTGGAAGTGAAGTTACATTTATACAGCTATTTTTACTTAAAAGCTTTATTTGATTTTCTGTCTGGATAACAAGCTCATGTGTAGGTGCAAGAATAAGGCATTGCATTTCTTTCTTTGATGTATCTATTTTTTGCAATATAGGAGCTACAAAAGCTAAGGTTTTTCCACTACCTGTAAAGGATTCTGCAAGAACATCAAATCCATTTAAAATATCTTCTATTACTAAATTTTGAATTTCAGTTGGAGTTTTTATGTTTTGCTTATTTAAGCCTTCTATTATTTCCTTATTTAAATTTAATTCTTTGAAAGTTTTCAAATTTGATCCTCCTAAATGTTAAAAAAATATAAATTAATTATATACTTTTTTCATAATGGTGTCATTAATGATAATAAGTTTTAATGCATTTTTTCTTTTTAGATAGTATAATATATATGAAAAGAAAGGGTGAGTATTATGGAAATAGGAAGAGTTAGAAGTTCTACAATTACAAAGACAGGAGAAGAAAAAAAAATAGTTTCAGGCAGAAAAAGTTTTTCAAGAAGCTTTGATCAAGCAAAGGAAAGGAAATCTCAAGAGCAGCTTGATAAAATGGCTGAAGATATTAAGAAAAAAGGAAATAGACTTGTAATTACAAAAACTTATGCAGATGTGAAAATCTATAAAAAATTAATTAAAGAATATTTACAATCAGTTCTTGATTATATGTATAATACAAAGAAAGACATAAGCTTCTGGCAAACTCAATATTTTATTACTGTAGATACAGTAGATGAAAAATTAGAAGAGCTTACTAAGGCTATAGTAGAAGACCAAATGGAAAATATAAACATAGCTTCTACCATTGATGAAATTCAAGGATTAATTGTAGATATATATAGGTAATAATATTTATATTTTTGTATATACTATTACCATTATATTATTTACATAATAGGAGGCATTGTATAATGAAAAAGAAAATATCCTTTTGCTTAAGCATTATAATGTTTGTATTTTGTTTTGTAGCTTGTGGCAATTCAAAATCTACTACATCTAATAATGAAACATCTAAAAATAGTGATCCAGTACAGGTAAAAATGATAATACCAGATGGCATTACAGCTATTGCTTGTGCAAAACTTGTAAAAGAAAATACAACAATTGATTCTAATTATAATATGGAATATTCCATAGAAAAATCTTCAGAAAATGTGGTGTCTGCTGTACTTAAAGGAGATGCTGATTTAGCTGTTGTTCCATCAAATGTTAGTGCTACACAATATAATAAAACTGGAAATTACAAAATTGCAGGAACAATTGGCTGGGGATCATTTTATTTAGTTTCTACTGGTGATGAAAGTACTATTGATGATCTAAAGGGTAAAGAAATATATAACATAGGTAAGAATTTAACTCCGGATATTGTCATGAAGTCAATTTTAAAAGATAAGGGATATAATCCAGATGCAGATTTTAATTTTTCTTATGTTAGTGGTGTAACTGAGCTTGCACCTATGGTTATTTCAGGAAAAACTAAATACAGTGTTTTACCAGAACCAGCTTTATCACAAGTATCATCTAAAAATCAAAATGCAAAAGTTATTTTAAATTTAAATGATGAATGGAAAAAACTTAATAATAGTGAATATGGATATCCTCAATCAACACTTATAATTAGCAAGAATTTTTATGAAAATAACAAAGATTTTGCAAATAAGCTAATAAGTGAAGTTAAAGAAAGCTGCATATTTGCCAGTGAAAAAAATACTGATTTACCTACATATTGTGAAGAAATAGGAGTATCAACAGATAAAAACATAGTAATTAAGGCAATGGACAAAGCCAATATTTCTTATACAGATATAAAAGATTGTTATAAGGAATATAAAACTTACTTTGAAAAATTAAGCAGTTTTGATGCAAGTACAATAGGAGGAAAGGTACCTGATGATGAAATTTTCCTTGAAAAATAGTTTATTAAAATCTAAAGTTTATGTGATTTTAGGATTAGTTTTTTTAATTATTTTATGGGAAATTTCGGCTATAATTATAAATAATAATATTTATCTTCCAAGAATTGAAGAAGTTTTTTCTTCAATTCTTTTAATAATTAAAGAAAAAAGCTTTGTTAAGGATTCTTTATCAAGCTTTTTAAGAAGTATAATAAGTTTTGTTAGTGCATTATTTATAGCAGTAATACTTGGAGTTATTTCAACTGTAAAAAAGCCTTTTAGGGAATTTTTAAAACCAATTAATGCTATTACAAAGACTATTCCTACTATGGTATTAGTTGTTTTATCACTTGTTTGGTTTGATAAGGATAAGACTCCTTATTTAGTTGGTATACTTATAGTTTTTCCTATATTTTATGAAGGTATAATTGGTAATTTGCTTAATGTAGATTATAAAATTATTCAAATGTGTAAAATATATAATATAAAAATAAAAGAAATGATAAAGAAAATATATATACCAGTAATAATAAATTTTATAGAAAATAATTTTGTATCTTCTTTTTCTTTAGCATTTAAAGTGGTAATTGCAGGAGAAGTACATGGACAACCTAAATATGGAATTGGTTCTTCAATTCAAAATGCAAAGGCAAATTTTGATGTTTCAAAAATATTTGGCTGGATAATAATAATAGCTTTTATTTCAATAATTTTTGATGCTATTAATATGTTAATACGAAGGAAAGCTAATAAATGGAGAATTAAAAATGAAAATTGAGCTTAAGGGTATAAATAAATCATTTGGAGATAAAACTATATACAAAGATTTTAATATATGTTTTACTAATAATATAAACTGTATATTAGGAAAGTCAGGGGGAGGAAAAAGTACACTGCTTAATATAATTTCAGGACTTGAAAAAGCTGATTCAGGAAATATTTCAGGTATAAATTTAAATGATATAAGCTATGTTTTTCAAGAACATAGGCTTATTCCCTGGCTTACTGTGAAAGAAAATATTGAACTTTTTATATATAATTATTATTCTAAAGAGGAAGCAGGAAAAAAATTTGAATTCTATTTAAATTTACTTGAATTAAGTAACTGTAAAGAAAATTATATTGAATCCTTAAGTGGTGGCATGAAACAGCGAATTAATATTTTAAGAGCACTTTTAAAGCCCTCTAAGGTGATTTTAATGGATGAGCCATTTAAGTCATTAGATTATAAGGTTAAATATAATATAATGAAA
>ENA-UOJO01004708-UOJO01004708.1-human-gut-metagenome-genome-assembly--contig:-P57-NODE-4708-length-11495-cov-8.648252_pt1 | contig 11495 bp, 10 predicted proteins | sample MGYA00242351_ERZ723898 | MGnify/ENA metagenome assembly ERZ723898 | reverse complement strand
GTTCGGATGCGGCGCACCGCTGTGCTACAGGAGAATACAGATCATGCCGCCGGTGTTCTCGTTGATCATCCGGCAGAGCGTGCGGCGTAGCTTCGCGCGGACGTCGTCCGGCATCCGGGCGAGCTTGCCGCTCAGCCCCTCACTGACCAGCTCATAGAGCGATTTGCCGAAGAGATTGCTCTCCCAGAGCTTTTCCGTGTCCTCCTCGTATTCCGAGAGCAGATAGCGGATCAGCTGCTCCGATTCCTGCTCGCCGCCGACCATCGGACTCAGTTCCGTTTCCACGTCGGCGCGCAGCAGATGGATGGACGGGGCGCTGGCCTTCAGCCGGACGGCATAGCCGCCGTTTTTCCGCACGATCTCCGGCTTTTCCAGATGCAGCTCGCTCGCATCCGGCATCACGACGCCATAGCCCGTCGCGCGCACCTGCGCCAGCGCATCGGCGACCTTGTCATATTCCCGCTTCGCCTCGGCAAGCGTCGTGAGCGTTTGCAGCAGCGCTGCGTTGTCCGCCACCTCGATCCCGGCCTGCTCGGAGAGTACCGAGAAAAACAGACTCTCCGGGCATGTCAGCTCACAGCGGACGGAGCCGTTTCCGGGGTCGACGCCCAGAAGCCGGAATTCCTCCACCGTGTCCAGCTGCCGCAGCGTCTCCAGCGCAGGCTCCGCCTCGCGGAGCTTGCTGACGTTTGCCGTCCGCTCGCGCAGCGCGGCATAGAGCGCGGTTTTCAGCGGGTGGTCAGCGGGCAGTGCGGATACCCATGCCGGGAGATAAAATTGCAGCTCCCGCACCGGGAACTCGTAGAGCAGCGCCGTCAGCACGGCGGAAATCTCGTCGACGTCCATTGTCAGGCAGTCGACGGCCATGCACGCCGCGCCGTCTTCCTCGCGCACCCGGCGGCAGACCGTCTGCGCGGCCTCACCGCTCGGCTGCGCCGAGTTGACCAATACAAGGAACGGTTTTCCCGCTGCGCGCATGTCGGCGATGGCGCGCCGCTCCGCGTCGACGTAATCCGCGCGCGGGATATCGGTGATCGTGCCGTCCGTGGTCACAAGAATCCCAATCGTGCTGTGCTCTTCCATGACCTTTTTCGTGCCAAGCTCCGCTGCCTCGGTCATCGGGATCTCCTCGGGGAACCACGGCGTCGTGACCATGCGGGGCTTGCCGTCCTCGTCGGCGCCAACTGCGCCGGGGATCAGATAGCCGACGGTGTCGATCAGGCGGACGGAGAGCGTCGTTTTTCCGTCCGGCTGGATCTCCACGGCCTGTTCCGGTACGAATTTCGGCTCCGCCGTCATGATCGTCCTGCCGGACGCCGCCTGCGGCAGCTCATCCTGCGCGCGCTCCCGGCGGTAGGGATCTTCAATATTCGGCAGCACCAGCTGCTCCATCAGCCGCTTGACGAAGGTGGACTTCCCAGTCCGCACCGGGCCGACCACGCCGATGTAGACGCTCCCGCCGGTGCGTGCGGCGATCTGTTCATAGATGCTGTGCTCTTCCAAGCTGTTTCGCCTCCTTTTCCTTACATCGGGATGAGCAGCATGCCGCCCGCCTCGATCTCCTCTCCACTCAGCCCGTTCGCCGCGCAGATCGCGGCGACGGACGTGCCATACTGCTTGGCAACGTCCCAGACAGGGCCGCCGTCCAGCCCGGCGCGGATCACAAGCGAGGGCCTCCGCGCCTCCGGCTCCGCCGGCGGATCAATCGTTCCAGCGGAAAGTGTGCAGAGCGTTTGCTGCGCGAAGAAGCCGGCGTCCAGCGTGAGTGCCGCTCGCAGCTCCGCTCCGTCCCCGCTGGGCGACGCGCTGCCCTCCGGGCGCAGTGCCGCTGACGCCCGGCAGACGGCCCCGCACTCCGCCGGCAGCTCCGTCTCGGCATGCGCCGCGCCGGAAAGCCCCTGCATCATACCCTCCGCGTCCAGCCCCAGTACCCGGACATTGACCGGAACCGTCACGCGGACGCCCTGCTCCACCGGCTCCGTGCGCGGGAAGTCGACGAACACCGCGCTGTCGATCACGCTTCGCAGCGGCTCGCCGCGCAGCGTGTCCCGCAGCGCCAGCTGCTGCACCTGACGGTCGAGCTGGCAGTCGAACGTAAATTCTTTCCATTCCGCCTGCAGCGTCCCGTGGGTCGCGAAGGCGTCCTCGCAGAACGGCAGCGTCACCGCCTTCGTCACAAGGCACTGCGCCAGCAGCCCCGCGCTGACCGCCATCGTGCCGCCCTCCGTCGGGAGCTCCGCGTCGCAGCTCGTCACCGCCATGCACAGCCGCAGCTGTTCTTCGTCATAATCTCCGGCCAGCTGGCAATACTGCGAGAAGGGGAAGGTCTGCGAAACTGCGCAGATGCTCCCATCCGTGGCCTGATAGAGAATCCGAATTTCCGCACTGCCCTTGAACACGGCCTTGCTGCCGACGATGCGCCGCTCGGTGATTTCCGGGACTGTGCTCACGCAGAGGATTGTCTCCGGCGTGGGCTGACCGGCTGGCAGCGTCAGCTCGTCGCTCACGAGGAAGCGCTTTTCCGCCGTCTCCGCCGGGAGCGGCAGGGGATAGTTCCGGCAGCGCAGCTGAAGCTCCGGCGGCGTCTGCTTCAGCAGCGGCAGCTCGATCCGGTCTGCGGCAAAACCCATGATCTGCGCGCCGACCTCCGCACGGAAGAGGATCTTTCGCGAGTTGACGAGCCGCGCGTCCGCCGCGAGGACGCGGCAGTCCATCAGGATCTGCGTGTCGTCCTTCGCTGCCGGATGCTCGAGGCGCAGCGTAAAGGGGAGCCACGCCGTCAGCGCCCGCGGCGCGCCGTCTGCCTCCGTCAGATAGACCGCCCCGGCCTGTATGCCGCCGGTAAGTTCAATCGCGCCGCTGCGGCATTCACGGCTCCGCACGACCGCCTGCGCTCCGCAGTAGACCACACGCGCCGCGTCCGGCGAGGCGTCCGGAACGATGACTTCCAGCGTCTGCTCCTGACGGCAGACGCCCTCTATGCTTTGCCGCAGATAGTCTGTGGTTCTGGTTTCAAACTCAAGCTCCATTGTCGTTCACTCCTTGTCACTTGCTATGGGATATATATGCGGCAGGGGACAAGGTTATGATGCTATCTGCAATCGGTGAGCAAAAATCCGAGCACAATCAGCGCCGCCGCCACGAGCACCCGCAAAAACCATCCGCCGAACAGAAATGAAATCAGCAGCCCGATCCCGATGCCGAGCACAAGAAAGCCGATCTTCGACGTTTTATGACACATCGTCACCACCTCAGTGCAGTCTATGCGCGCAGGCAGAAGAACTTGCTGCAAAAATAACCATTTACAGAAGCAGTGGAATACGATATAATCTTACCGAATAGAGAGGGATGCAATATATGCAAGACGAAGAGCTGCTGACCGTCCGGGACATTCTGGACGACGATTACGGCTGCGAGGAGCTTCCGCTGGGGGCCGAGCCGATGGTGACGGTGATCCTGACCGACGACCACGGCGCGGAGCGGAGCTTGCGCCTCGCGGACAGCCAGACGCGCACATGGCGGCCGGGAGACCGGATCATGCTGGGCGCGGACGGCGTCCCGCTGCGGGCCGGTACGGAATCACATGGAGGAACCTGAAACTTATGCGCTACGCCGATTCACTCATCACCGACATCCGAAAACAGGTCTTTACCGAGGTGGCCCGAATGGCCTACTCCGGAGACTATACCCAGATGGAGGATATTCCTTATAAAATCGTCCCCGGCGTCAACCCGCGCCACCGCGAGTCCGTTTTTCTCGAGCGGGCCATCGCGGGCGAGCGGGTGCGGCTGGCAATGGGACTGTCGCTCCAGCCCGTGCAGCAGCGGACGATGCTGAGCGAGGGCATGGGTCACGCGGCCATCGCCGAGCAGTACTATGAGCCGCCGCTCGTCAACATCATTCCCTACGCCTGCCACGCCTGTCCCACGAAACGGTATCAGGCGACAGGACTCTGCCAGGGCTGTCTTGCCGCGTCGTGTCAGCGTGTCTGTCCCAAGGGCGCGATTGACTTCGTCAACGGCAAGAGCCGCATCGATCAGGAAAAGTGCATCAAGTGCGGCAAATGCGCCGCGTCCTGCCCGTATCACGCAATCGTAATGATCGAACGGCCCTGTCAGGCCGCATGCGGGATGGACGCCATCGGCGTAGACGAATACGGCAAGGCGTGTATCGATTATGACCGCTGCGTGGCCTGCGGCCAGTGCCTCGTCAGCTGCCCATTCGGCGCGATCGTCGACAAGAGTCAGATCTATCAGGTCGTCCGTTCCATTTTGGAGGGCAACGAGGTCATCGCCATCGTCGCGCCGTCGTTCGCCGGGCAGTTCGGCAAGAATGTCACGGCGGCGAAGTTCGTCGCGGCGATGAAGGCGCTGGGCTTCTCGGCGGTCGAAGAGGTTGCCGTCGGCGCGGATATCTGCGCGGTCGAGGAAGCACGGGACTATCTGGAAAAGGTCCCGGCGGAAAACCGCTTCCTTGCGACATCGTGCTGCCCGTCGTGGCGGATGATGGCGCGGCGGCTGTTCCCGAAGGAGTCCGGCAACATCTCCATGACCTACACACCGATGGTCTACACGGCGCGGATGGTGAAGGAGCAGCATCCGGGCTGCAAGGTCGTCTTTGTCGGGCCGTGCGCGGCGAAAAAGCTCGAGGCCATGCAGGAAGAGCTGCGCAATGACGTTGATTTCGTCCTGACATACGAAGAACTGATGGGTATTTTCGAGGCGAAGAACGTCGACCTTGAAACAATTGAACCGGACGAAGAGCTGAAAAACGGCACGGGCCTTGGCCGCGGCTTCGCAGCGGCGGGCGGCGTGGCCCTCGCGGTGGAGGATGTGATCCGGAAGCTCCGGCCCGGCGCGGAGGTCAAGATCCAGCGAGCCGACGGGCTGCGCGAATGCCGCAAGCTGCTGACGCTGGCCCGCGCAGGCAAGCTGGACGGCTATCTGCTCGAGGGCATGGCGTGCCCCGGCGGCTGCATCGCGGGCGCGGGCACGATCATCGCGCCGGAGCAGGCGGCCAAAAAGCTGAAGGAGCATATCGCGCAGGCGGACGTGACGTCCTGCGCGGATAGTCCGTTCTGCGCAGAACTGGAAAAATAAAACCCTGCCCCGCGCGCTGCGGGACGGGATTTTGCGGGGCCGGAGGCGTTTCGCACAGCCCTGCCTGCACGGAAGGGAGGGCTTGCCGCATGACCGCTCCGGAACGGATCCTGACATACATCCAGAAGACCTATCAGCCGGAAGCCGTCGTGGTATACGGCTCCTTTGCCGACGGCAGCGCGGGCGCGGGCAGCGATTTTGATGCGCTCGTCATTGCAGGCAGCCGGGCGTGCCATGACGCCTCCGAAATAGACGGCGTGACGCTCGACGTGTTTGTATATCCGGCGGCAACATTTTGTGCGGACTATGATCCGGAGAACTTTGTGCAGATTTTTGACGGGAAAATCCTTCTGGATCGATGCGGCACAGCTGCGCAGCTGCAAAAGCGGGTTTTGGACTATCTCGCAGAGCGTCCGAAAAAGTCCGATGAGGAGCTCCGGCAGGCGCTGGACTGGTGTGGGAAGATGCTCGCGCGAACGCAGCGCGACGACGCCGAGGGCGCCTACCGCTGGCATTGGCTCCTGATAGACAGTCTGGAGATCTATTTTGACCTGCATGGGCTGCCGTACTACGGCCCCAAGAAGGCACTGCGCACCATGGAGCAGACCGATCCGGAGGCATTTTCCCTCTATTCCAAGGCGCTGAATTCGATGAACCGGGACGCGCTTTCGGCATGGATTGCCTGCCTGCAGCCCGGCATCTGACGACCATAGCGTCGCTTGACAAGCGCACACATGGGTTTCCGGGGCCTAGGGTGTATCTGAAAACGCCCAACGCACCCGGACAGCGGGCCTTTTCACGCCGCGCTGCGTCATTTTTTCTTGAAATACGTCAGTATTCCTGCGAAAAAATGTCTTGCGCAGTGCGAAAATTCCTCGCTGCCGGTCACATTGAGAGTTGGAAAAATACACCCTAAACGACCGCTGGTGTCGTGTTCCTCGCCCGTGGGCGCCAGCCCATCTGCCTCGCCCGCCTCGCCAGATGCCGGCTATCCTCCGGGAAAACTCGAAGACCTGCCGGGTGCTCCGGCGCGGTTTTCGCAAGGCAGAGGACGCAGGCAGGCTGGCCTGACATCATACCGTCAGGTCTGCCGAGGCCCGTTCCTTTTGGCCGAGGCTGACGCCTGTCGAGGACGATAATGCCGCGAAAGGCGGGCCGGAACGTCCTGCGGGCATGCGTGCCCTTGCCAAGCAACGCGGACTTCCTAACGTGAAAAAGCCGCCGCCTGAGCATCAGGCGGCGGTTCGTTTATTCCGATTTCTTTTTGCGCGGCCTGGGCAGCGGCGTGTGCTCCACGAGCATCGGGAGCAGTGCATCGATCCGCGCATCGTCGCCGAGATCAAGCAGATAGGCCTCCTTTGCGCCCTCGTAGGGATAGCCGCATTCCGCGTCCGCCATCAGCACCGCGACCTGCGGCAGCTTCTTGACGAACACGCGGCCATCGCAGAGCGTGAGCACCGGCTTTTCGTTCACATAGACCAGATATTCGCCGAACATCTTTCGGCTGCGCACGTCGCCGAACGGCGCCATGCGCCGGCAGACCTTGTCTGCAAATTCCTGCGTTGTTGCCATATCAGTCCTCCGGTTTCTGGCGGGCCAGCCATTCGGCGCGGGTCAGGATGCTGTAATGCTCCGTCTTGATCTCATCTGTGGCCGTCCAGTGCACGTCCCGCTCCGTGTGATGGAAGCGGAAGCCGCACTTCTCCTGACAGCGGCGCGATTTTTCGTTTCCGTCGAAATACGCGCACCAGACGCGCTCCGCGCCCAGCTCCGTGAAGCAATGGGCCAGCAACGCCTCCACGGCCTCCGGCGCGATGCCGCGGCCCCAGAAGGGCTTACCCACCCAGTAGCCGATCTCCAATTCTCCGGCTTCTGCGCCTTGCGCCCGCGTCGGGAAAAAGCCGCAGCTGCCGCGCAGCTGGCCGTCCCGCCGTCCGAAAATCGCGAACGTCCCCGGCGCGGAGAGGATGGTGCGGATGATCTCGCGGCTTTCTTCTACGTCCTTATGGACGTTCCAGCCGGCCGCCGGGCCGACGTCCGGATCCTTCGCCAGTTCATAGAGCGCCTCTGCATCCGATTCCTCCCACGGGCGGAGCAGCAGGCGCGGTGTTTGCAGTTCCATAAAATCACCTTCCTTTTGCGAACATGATACCACTGGAAGTGCATCCCGTCAATGATTGACAGGATGCAGCGCGTGTGGTAGCATGAAGAAAACGCAACAGGAAGTCTTTTCTATGTCTACATTCCGAAAAGCAGCTGCGGCGGACATCCCCGTGATTGCCGCCATCTATGACCATACACACGACCTCGAAGAGCGCGGCGAGACGACCATCGGCTGGATTCGCGGCGTCTATCCCACCGAGGAAACTGCACGCGAGGCGCTCGATGCGGACGACCTCTTCGTCATGGAGGAGGACGGCGCGGTCGTCGCCGCCGCGCGTATCAATCAGGCGCAGGTGGACTGCTACGCAAGAGCAAACTGGTCGTTTGACGCCGCGCCGGAGCAGGTGATGGTGCTGCACACGCTCGTCGTCGAACCGGCGCAGAAGGGGCACGGCTTCGGGCCGCAGTTCGTACAGTTCTATGAGGACTATGCCCGCGCGCACGGCTGTCCCGTCCTCCGCATCGACACGAATGCCCGCAATCAGGCCGCCAGACGGCTCTATGCCCGCCTCGGCTATCGCGAGGCCGACATCATCCACTGCGATTTCAACGCCATCCGCGGCATCGAGCTCGTCTGCCTGGAGAAAAAGCTGGAGGTGTGACCCTATGCAGGACTGGCGCGTGTTATACGGCAGGAATTTCTGGGCCACGCGCGGACGCGGAAAGCCGGGCGAAGAGCTTCCGCTCGGCCATCGCTTCCGCTGGGGCGACGCGGACTGGCGGGCGCTGAGTCTCTACGCCTGCGCGAAGGGCCTTGTACTTGATCTGGCCAAGCATGTCCCGGCAGAGGATGTGCGTCGCTTCGTGGAAAAATGGGCGCCGCTCGAAGAAGCGGGCCTGACGCCCGAACAGGCGGAACAGGCCCTGCTGGAATCGCCGTTCCACGACAGCTTCCATGCCACGCTCCTCGTGAATGGCCGCTCTATCCGCAGTGAGGGCAGCAGCGGCTTTGCCTGGCGGCCGGACACGGAACAGGATCTGGCAGAACAGGCCGTGCTCGCGCATTACGCGCTCGATCCGGCGGAGCATTGGCAGCTCTGGCGGCTCCGCTTCCCCTGGAAGCGGCGGCAAGAGGTTAAAACGCTCACGCTGACGCTTACCGCCGATCCCGTCTGGCGGCCCGGCCCGCAGTTCACAGCACAGCCGGGGCAAACTGTGTCGTTCACGCACCCGCGGACCGGCGAAACCCATACGCTCACGGTTCTGTCCCTCGCGCCGGAGACGCTGGACGTGCCCGGTCTGCCGGACGTTCAGGAATATCCCGCGCACTGCCTGCGGCTGGAGTATGCTGTCTCGCCGGAGCTGCCGCCGAACGAATTGCAGATCCGGGATACGGCTCCTACTGATCCGCCCCGGCTGAAGATCCCAGAGAACAGCTCCGGCGAAGTGCCCGTGGGCGGCGCGGCGTGCATCGGCATCATCGGCGGTGCAGATGGCCCGACCAGCATTTTTGTGTCCGGCGGCGCGCCGTCAGACCGCCGGGTCGCCTATTCCAGCCTCTATTTCACCCCGCCGGAACAGGTCACATGGCAGCTGCGGTTTTCGGTCGTCCCGCGTGGGGAAATTTCAGAAAAACTTCGTTGATTTCCTACTTGCAATTTCCAGAAAACGTGCTAGAATCGTTACGCAAATTTTGATTGGAGGCTGTTTTATGGCTGTCAATACCGATCCCCGTCTTCAAAATCAGGTCATTTACTCCGTCTACGTCCGCGCCCATACGCCGGAGGGCACGTTCCGCGCGGTCATCCCCGATCTCGACCGCATCAAGGCTCTCGGCACGGACATCATCTGGTTCCTGCCGATCCACCCGATCGGCGTAAAGGGCAAAAAAGGCAGCCTCGGCTGCCCGTATGCCAACCGCGATTACCGCACCGTCAATCCCGCCTATGGCACGATGGACGATTTCAAGGCGCTCGTGGACGCGATCCACAAGCGCGGCATGAAGTGCATGATCGACGTCGTCTACAACCACACCTCGCCGGACTCCACGCTCTACGCCGCGCATCCGGAGTTCTTCTACCACGGCCCGGATGGCAAGCCCGGCAATAAGATGGGCGACTGGGCAGACGTCATCGATCTCGACTATCGCAACCGCGACCTCTGGGCCTATCAGATCGACTCGCTCGTGATGTGGGCGCAGATCGTCGACGGCTTCCGCTGCGATGTGGCGTCGTTCGTGCCGGTCGAGTTCTGGCGCGCCGCGCGGCAGGCCGTTGCCAAGGTCAACCCGGACTGCATCTGGCTGGCCGAGACCGTCCACCAGAGCTACGGCTGCCTCGCGCGCCGCAGCGGTGTCTATTCTGCACTGGACTATGACGCGTTCTCCGCGTTCGACATGGAATATGAATACGACGTCCGCGAGGCGTTCGACCAGTATCTCGCGGGGAAGATCGTGCTCAGTCACTATCTCGACATGGTCAACTTCCAGGAGGCCACGTACCCCGCAAACTATAACAAACTCCGCTTCCTCGAGAACCACGACCAGCCGCGCATCGCGTCGTTCGTCCGCGATGAAGCATCTCTGAAAAACTTCACCGCCATGCTCTACTTTGAAAAGGGCACGACGCTGATTTACGCCGGACAGGAATTTGAGGATGACCACGTGCCGAGCTTGTTCGAGCGCGAGCCGATCGACCGGAAAACCGGCCATGACCTCAGCGCCTATCTGCGCCGCCTCTACGACGTCAAGCAGCGCTTCGGCGACTCGGACTATTTCTGGGCCAAGGCCGACGACGAGCACCAGATTGCGATCCTCGAGCGCGGCGGCGACAAAGGCCGCTTCCTCGGTGTGTTTTCGCTCCGCGCGCTGGCGGCGGACGTCGCGGTCGACGCGCCGGATGGCTGCTATGTCAACCTCATCGACGATGAAAATGTCGAGATCCGCGGCGGTAAGCTCTTCTGCGATGGCCGCCCCATCATCCTTGCCCTCGGATGATTCAAATTCCGCAGAGGCCGTGCTCCTTCCACAAGGCCCCTGAAATAATTACCGTAAAGGCCCCCTCTACAAGAGAGGGCTGTCAGCCGAAGGCTGACTGGGGGAGAAACGCGGCCCGCGGCATTACACGGGTGCTCATAAGAAAGTAATTCCAGAAATTAGGACTATGGCATCTGTCAGACGGGGTTGGTAAACGAGATAACGGGTATTCGGTGAAAGCCGAGTACCCGTTATTTTTTTGCCCATGCGTGAAAGCAATAGATTTATTCACAGGTTTCGAGTATAATGAAACTATAATCATCCTATCCCAAACAATCCGAGATTTTTTCAAAAAATCTCAAAAAATTTTGGAAACATTGGAACAATTCAGTCCTTTTCATGCCATATATAGTAGAGGGCTATTTCAAAACGATTGGAGGTGACGCTTTTGGACAAGAAGAAAGGTCCGACAGGTTTCATTGTAGTGCTGCCCGGTGAGGTCATCGAGATACCGCAGGACAGCGACAAGTCATGGCTGACCCTATTTTATAGCCTACCGAGGGAACTTGCAGAAAAGTGGAAGCCAGCCTACGATCTGCTCCGCTGCCCCTATGAAGTTCTGAGGACGGACAAGTATGACCACATCGTATGTGATGATATGTTTAAGCTGCTTGTGTGGGACTGCTACGCATGGAGCGCATGGCAGTTCTTCCAAGTGAAAGACAGCAAGGGAAATTATCGTGACATACCCGGCAACTGGACGCAGTATGCAGGATATTTCCCTTTGTGGCGTTTGTCGTACAGCATTATCCCCTACATCCGAATGAAGTTTGAGCAGAACGGGCTCGGATTTCAAGAGCTTTACAACATCCCGCAAGGTGTGGAAGTGCCGTGGCTGACCTATCAGCAATTCAGCAATCTGATCGGCAATGTCACCGACATGGTTGTGGCAGAACAAGAATGGCAGCCCATGATTGACGCTATCTGGGAAAACAGGACCGTCGAAGACTACGAAACCACAAGCAGCACCGTCAAGACCGATTTCATGCGGAAGTGGCATCACAACCGTTCTGGTAAGCCGATCTCTCTGGATGAAATGATGGAGAGTGAGGACGGGGACATTTTCGATGTGGCAGACCCCCGCAGCGAGTTTGAGCAATCAGTTATTTCCGAAATGCAGGTAGCCACCTTTGCAGAGAGCACCATCACCGAGAAAGACCGGGAGATATTGAAGTTGCGTATGGAGGGTTACACCGAGCAGAAAATCGCAGATAAGGTTGGCTACAAGACCGCCAGCGCAGTCCATAAGCGAATCGCCA
>ENA-UOJO01004695-UOJO01004695.1-human-gut-metagenome-genome-assembly--contig:-P57-NODE-4695-length-11528-cov-21.186002_pt1 | contig 11528 bp, 17 predicted proteins | sample MGYA00242351_ERZ723898 | MGnify/ENA metagenome assembly ERZ723898 | reverse complement strand
AATAAAAATTGTAATAAAAATGTTGACATTATTTATTTAATCTGTTATAATATAGTTACAAAGATAAATTAAAGGAGTTAACAATTATGACAGTAACAATGACGATTGAAGAGTATGATGAACTTAGGGAATCAAAAAATAAGTTAGATGATATTTGTGATTTCATTTATCGTAATTTGTATTATGAGGACGGAGCAGAAAATTGTGAAGCTAGTGAATCATGGAAATATGTAAAGGGTTTTGATAAATATGTTGTACAAAATCTTGCTAAAACTGCCGATATATTTCCGAATTGGAAACATATGGTGCATGGAAAATGAAATACTACAATTACAAAGAAATTCTCGGATATGTCGATAAAATGTACGAAGTGAAACTTATTGCCAGGAAGCGGTATAACGATAATAAAAATATAAGTGAGGATGCTATGAAGGAGTTTAATTGTTATAATATTGTGGTTGAATATAAAAATAACTCAATTGAATCTAAACAAACTATAAAGCTTTATAACCTTAATGATGCTATTAATTATGCAAAATACATCTTATACGATAACGAAAGAAAATTTAATTTAACTGTCAGAGTTTTTGAAGAGAACGAAATACCATTAGATTATGACGAGGAGTTTTAAATATGAAAAAACCTGAAATCATATCAAGACAAGTAAATAGAAAAGACCTTTTAGACTTTATTGATTCCTATCATTATAAAATGATAAAGTTTAAGGGATATAATATAATTAAAAATTCGCTAATTGCTATCGAATTATGTGGGTTAAATAACAGTATATTTGAGGGATGTATAGTAACATTAGATGAAAATGAAGATGCATTTTATTTTGAAGAGAGCAATATTCTTATATTATATGATAATATAAATGAGGATATAGTGACTGAGATCATATATAAAAACGTGATTTTAGATTTAGTATTTATAAAAAGAAAGGAGAAAAAAAATGCAGGTAATAATGGAAATTGAAGAATTTAATAGACTAAACGACGCATATAAAATTTTAGAGGATGTAAAGTCATATTTAGAGGATGTTGTAAAATATAGTTCAGATGCTAACGATACATCAATTTTTGATGCGTATAAGCATACTAAAGCAATGCAACCGTTTGAGGTGTCAAAAGTGGCTTATATTCTTGGTTTATATCCGAGAAGAAGTAATATTGATGAAAAGTTATGATGATAAAGGAATTAAAGTTAACTTTTAGAAGTAAAATTTAAGGAGGTAAAATAAATGACTAAAAAGGCATTGCAAAATATAAGGGACACATGTAAAGATGATGATGATTTTATGCTTTGTGTGTGGTATGAAATGAACATGAGCTATTTTATAAGCGGAATTTTTAACGGTGAAAGAAAGAATAAAAAGAAATACGCTGAACAGCGCTATAAATTCAATGAATATATGGGAAGATATGGATTATATCGCAAAGCAGTATTATTTTGTATGTATAGAGAAATTGATGAATATAAGGAGTATTTTGAATTATGAAAATTAAAGATGATAAGTTTGAAATCATAGTTTTTTCGAACCAATACGGATATTACACATGTATAAAAACCCCTATAGACAAAGAAAAATCGGATTACTACAAAAAGTACATAAATATTCGATTTATGCCATCAGCACGTGGAAAAATTAAAGTAAGTAACGGAGATATTCTTCAAATATGTGATGGTTGGTTTTCTGTTTGGGACGGGCAATTATATTTAAATATCAATGAATTTAAAGTATTAGGAAAAATAGAGAAGAGTGGAATAAATGGCAACGAAACGCGAAAGAGATAGATATTATAGATTACGGAATAAAGTAATCAAGTTAAAAGAACGGTTTGAGGCTGGGGAAACCCAGCCGACAACCCAATCTAGATATCGGGATGTAAGTACACCGTCTAATTTTCCGTATAAGATAAAACGCGGTTTACGAGATTTTAAGAATCGAGATGAATTTTTAAAGTATATGAAAAGATTAGAGGAAATAGTTAAACACGGATATGATAAGCCAAGAGTCGATAGGTATATAGATAATCTGAAAGAATCGATATATTCGATATACGGAAAAGATGAATATATTGACCGGCTAATAAAAAAACTTGATAGAGTAGATAGAAAAGAAATATTAAAATATTTAGGTGATATCAATATATCATATTTTTATTATGATAGGTCAACATCTGACGATGATAAACTAAATGATTTGGAGAATCGATTAAACAATGCATTGGGTAACGGCTGATTTTGAAACCTCAACTGAATCATGGTTAGATATCGACGATGAAGCTAGAGTTTGGCTGTGGGACATATGCGATGAAAAATATTATCATGTAAACGGAACTAATATAACCGAATTTTTCGAATATTTATTTGAAAGCGATATTGATTACATATATTTTCATAATCTAAAATACGACGGTTACTATATTTTAAACTGGTTATTGAGGAACGGATTTTCTGAAAAGTCAAAAAAGCGGAATATCTCATCAATTATCACAGAGTCCGGAGTTTGGTATTCAATAACTGTAAAAGTAAAAAAAAAAAAATAACGTTTCTGGATAGTTATAAAAAGTTTCCTATATCAGTTGACCAGATAGCAAACACATACAATTTGCCAATAAAAAAGGGAGAAATAGATTATAATAAATATAGAGATGTCGGATATAAGCCATCTAAAGAAGAGATAGAATATATCAATAATGATACCGAGATAGTATATAGAGCATTAGAGTTATCATATAAGTTAAACGATACATCAAGAACTTCTGCATCTTCCGCATTTAAAGATTTTAAAAACGATTTTGACGAGCATTATTTTAATTATCTCATGCCTGTATTAGATTTAACGACGGATGACGACATTCGAAAATCATATAAAGGCGGATTTACGTATTTAATGCCTAAATATAAAAATACGGTTGTAAACAATGTTTTAGTACTGGATATCAATTCTATGTATCCTTGGGCTATGTATAATTGTGTTCTTCCTTATGGAATTCCTAAATATTTTATAGGTAAATATGATGAGGATGAAAAATACACTCTATACATTCAGCATATAAAAGCGATGTTTCACGTGAAAGAAAATCATATCCCGGCTATCGGTCTAAAAAATGTTTTTATGTTTGCAACTGAGTATATAACGGAAACAGATGAAGAAATAGATTTATTTTTAACAAAGCCAGATTTAGAATTATTTTTTGAGCAATACGAAATAGAATATATTGAATATATTGACGGCTATAAATTTAAGGGAATGACAGGCATATTCAAAGATTTCATAGACCGGAACATGAAGATAAAGAAAGAGAGCAAAGGCGGAATGCGATATATCGCGAAATTGCGTTTAAATTCGTGTTACGGGAAAACAGCATTAAATCCTAGAAGAAGGACAAAGCATTGTTATCTTGAAAATGACGAGCTTGTTTTAGAAAACGGGGATGAAGAAATAAAGGAGCCAATATATACGGCTTGCGCAGCTTTCATAACAGCATATTGCCGGAAAAATATCATTGAGAGTGGGCAAAAATGCTATGATAGGATAATATACTTTGATACGGATTCGATGCACTTAACCGGCTTTGAAATACCAGAAGGATTATTTATTGATGACGTAGAACTAGGAGCATTCAAAGTTGAGGAAACAGCAGAGCGGGCTAAATATATTAGACCTAAGACCTATATCCACGAAACAAACGGGGAACTATTGATTAAATGTGCTGGAATGCCGAAAGAATGTCATAAATATGTTACATTTGATAATTTCAAACCAGGAGCGAAATTTCCCGGCAAATTGATAGGCCGAGCTGTTAAAGGCGGATATGTATTAAAAGAAACAACATTTGAGATAAAAGAATAAAGCCCGCGAAAGCGGGCTTTATCGTATCGGGAAACCCTCGATATAATCACGGGAGACAACCCCTTATTGTTTCGGAACGCTTCTGGCGTTATGTCACCCGAAACAAGGCGATTATAGTCTTTGAAGGTTTCCAGTTGTATAGAAACATTATAAAAATGTTGCTAACATTTCGCTGGATAGTGATTGTATCTTTTTTGATGTAAATCTTACCTGACCAAACCGATAGTAATCAATCAGTTCCTTAAAATGAGTCCCTGATAATTTACTAACGAGCATCGTATTTATACCCATATCTGCATTATTGATTGCATAGCAAACGCTATGGGAGGGGTCTATATCTTCACTTAGATAATACATCCATGTGGAGGGGTCAAACCAGCATCCGATATATTGACCGTTATAGATAATGCTATAACGAAAATATGCGGTATATGGTTTGTTTGCAATGAACACATCACTATCGAGAATAAACTGATTCTTCATTGCATAATCGTTGTATGTGGTTCCAAGTGTTAGCTTTCCGAAACTGGTACTTTCTCTAAGTGCACGGAAAGACTCGTTATAATCGAACTCAACAAGCAGCCGGCGATTTTTATCAAAATAGATTCCAGTTTCTATATTCGGAATGTTGAAATATAGAAAATACGGATTTCCTAGCTTAACAGAATTAGAAAGCATTATTACCCTGCCTACATCGTGCAACGGTGTTGGGCGCAATAAGCTGTCTATTGCTTTCATTAACTCGAAAGGTTCATTATATCCGCCGATATAGGAATATCTGGGATTATCTATCAAAAATTCATCGAATACGATATTATATAGATTCTTATCAGGGAAAAGGCCTTTTGCTTTTGCTGCGGTGCTAAGCGCAAAGAATTGCCCGCACTGATCACCATCCGAAAAAATATCGTTTCCCTCAACCGTCACATCATAGCCGCAAATATCCTTTAGATTCTTTCCAAAGTCTTGTGCACATCCGGGCATCTCCTTTGATTTACCTTTTATCTCGGTCGTATATCGACGCATCCATATAAATTTATGACCGCGCTTTTTAAAGTCGGAAATGCAAAATCTAAGCCAATCGGTAGTTTTACCTCGTCCGCGCATTCCTAGGCACATCAGCAAGAAAAAATTATAACCAAGTGCACCACGTGACGAATACCAGATATCACTGTCTTTCGATAAATTTTGTGAGAAACTCTGTGAACTCTTTGAGTCGGTTCGCATTTTCTTTTTCAAACCTTTTTAAAGTATTATAAAAGTCTTGTATGTCATCGTCGATGATGTATTCGAGATATGATATAAATTCAGTCATATCCGACATATGGCACATCGCTTCATCAATGACAAGATTACATGCAATTGTACCGATCTTTTCCGGTTCTTCAATTCTTTCAAGAACAAGATTTAATTTCTTTGAAATTTCCATAATTAACACCATTCAATCAGAATAGTTGCAGTTTCTCCATTCGGAGAAACTAAAATAGACTTTCGCCGTCTCATGCTTCCCGTGGTAGTACTTTTTCAGGAACAGACTCACAACCAAGCCGAGCAAATTCTGCGGCAGACACCAGATATAAAGTATAATCTTTTTCATAGCGTCCTCCTTAGGCTGTTATCATCAAAAGCACTGGGGCACTGCTGTTGGGAGAAATGTGCAGCAAGGTAGTATCTGACTCGTCAATCACCGTATAGCCGACGGCCGGAGTAATCGTTGTCTCTTCCTCACTCGCCCAGCCCGAGACGCCGACATACAGTTGTGTGGTGTCTTTTACCATGACGACGTCAGCGTTTGTTACCCCGAGGTCAATCGTGTAGCTATCGTCGTACACTTGCACAGTTCCGTAAGACATGGACAGCACTTTCATGCTCCGCATTGCCGCAAGCTCCGCCACGCTAAACTCCGCGGTCTCACCCGGCATAATGAGCTGATAGCTGATATTTCCGCCGCCCGACGGCAGCGGCGTGCGATTGCTATAAACAATCGACCCATCGTTGCTAGTAACACTTACTTGAATTTGGTTGTCACCGTCAATGTCTACCCCTACCGAAGATACAGACGAACCGTCTGCGCCAGCAGGGCCCGTTGCGCCAGCAGGGCCCGTTGCGCCAGTCAATCCGGGGATACCCTGAGGACCTCTATCTCCTTTATCTCCCTTTTCTCCCTGAGGACCGGTAGGGCCCGTTGCGCCAGTCAATCCGGGGATACCCTGAGGACCTCTATCTCCTTTATCTCCCTTTTCTCCCTGAGGACCGGTAGGGCCTGTAGGCCCTTGTTCTCCTTGTTTTCCTTGTGGGCCTTGCGGCCCTTGCGGACCTGGAACAGCGTTCTGTTCAATATATTCGCACATTCCTTTTAATAACTGATCTATATTATAGGCCTCGGTACAAGGATTTGAGCGGGTAGGAAGTCCATCTACAATTTTACCATCATTAACAATAGGCATTTTCGATAACCCCCATAAAACAGCGTTTTATAACTTCATCATCAAACCATTCATATTCAATATTTCTTACGATCTCCCCGTATTTTTCGATGGTTTCGTATTTATCAATATTCTCATATCCTGTAATAATATGAGAATCGCGATAACTAGAATATGATTCCGTTTCGGTTTTTCCGAAATCTGTCACAGTTTCGCTTCCGCCCTGATGAGTATCTTCTATTGTATTAGTTCCGGTGTTGGTATAGGTCGTAATTTGAGCTTTTGCCTTGCTTGCATAGCTCATTTCCGAGACTCCTGAAAGTGTCATATTCTTCGGAGTGTCGCTTTCAATCTCCGATTTATCATCGGTATCTGTTAAATCTCGTGTCTCTTTAGAGGTATTTTTTACATTATTTAATGTGAATGTGTTTGTATCACTTCCTCCGAATGTCTTTGTCTTAGTGCCAGATTTTGTTAAATTATCCGTTTTATTTGATTCGTCAAGAACATTCGCTAGTGTTTGTACTCCTGATGAAGGAAATAGAAATGATATACTTTCAATCTTTTTCCAATAATGCAGAGCTGTTTTATTAAAAGCTCTAGTTAAATTCCACATCCATCTATCCAGAGGATACTGACCAATTTCTGAAAAGCGATAGTATTCGCAAAAATCATTTATTACGGATGAAATAGTCCATGAATAATTACCCGTTGGACCGATTCTAATTGATTCAGGTCTTACAAAGATATTCAATTCGGTATTGAAATCAGCCTTTTGTTCATCCCATGTTTTACCACTGTATCGGGATTCCAGCGCCTCCGCTAACGTAGGAAGGAACGTATTGCTCAATTTCATCACCTCCATCGTTAAGAATAACCTCAATATTAGTTCCGAACATTTCATTGACTGCGTTCATTTGTGCCTTTCGTTGATTGTAACATGCCTTTAAATTAAGTTCCGCCATTTTATTGAGTGTCTCAACCTCAGAAACATTTACACGCTCCATTTTCTCGACAGAAAGATTCTGAATTCCAAAATATGAGAGTATTTCCGCTTCATAGGCTCGGCGAGTTTTTTGTATCTCATTTGCAATATATGAAACTCCGGTATTTTGAACGATATTTTTCTCTGTAAGAGATACCCCTTTTCGCTTAATGATAAACGGTTTTCCGCCCTTGATTTGCTTCCATTCTCGATTGATACTATTTACATCTTGCTCATCACCGTAGAACAGATAAGGAACTTTATTCGCGGTAATGTTTTGTTCTTCGGTATCTAGACATTCACAAATACGAACTATCCACGGCATAATGAATAGAGAGGGGATAGAGCGTGCTTTATCATTAAATAACAATACGGAGTTAGAGGTATTTCTAACGGTATTATAACCATTACCACCCACTACGCGGAACTCGTCCATGCGATAATAGATATTTAAATCCATTTGACCAACAACCGGAAGAACAAACAAATCGTCGCTTATATCATCACGGAAAAAACAAAGTTGCTGATTATAATATAGGAAATACTCTATAATATCACTCGGTATCGTATCCGGTAAATTTTTATATGTAAATCTGTTTTGAAAGATAGCCGCCCACTTCCATACTTGTTCGCTAATGTCGATATTATATTTTTTTGTATACTCGGTAATAAGCCAGTTTAGCTCACAAAATTGATTTGCCATTTATGCGAACACCTCACGATTATCTATTGTGGTATCATACATCGTATCGCTAGTTCCGTTATAATGCCATAATGTAACACCCGATGCAAATATATCCTTAATGGCTTTAACAGCGTCCTGAGGAATACCGATAGATGTGGTAAAGTTAAATTCCGGACTTTTGATATAATTCCAAGCTGGTCTAGAATTTAAATCAGGTACGATTACATCATTTATCGTGTATCCGTATCGATTAAACATATCTGTCAAATGTTTCATTTGTGCATTTTTCTGTGTGAAAAATGATAACGTTAAATAATCTAATCCGAATATATTATAATATACATTATCGACCGATGGCGATGCAGCTGTAGGGGCACGCTTCAAATCATCGAGTTTAGCTAATGTAGAAAATCCACCGGTAATTAATTCCCCGGATCTTCCTGCGGCTTCTTTTAAATTAGAACTAAATGAAACTGAAACTGCACTATTTATAATATTTGAAATAATACGAGATCGATTTTCATAAATATAAGTAGCATATTTGTCGCTCTGGTATGGATAAGAAGGAAAATTATTATTTATCTTCGTTATATCATCAGTTTCACCATTTTGCAGTGTTAAATATGCAACGTCTCCACCTTCAACACCAGGATACACTGAATAAAATAAATTGGTTGGAGGTGTTGATCCTTGTGCTTTCAAATATAAATTATCATAGACTGTTAAAATATTGTTTGCCTCTGTAAGTTGTAAATAAGAATACGGTTTACAATAGCATTTAGGATCATATAATGTGCGTGTTGTTCGACCGCTCAAAAATACAAATTGATCACCACTTATAAATTTATATCCTGACGGAATACCTAATATACTATATACGGCCGGATATTTAAAACTTTGGCCGATCGATTCGGGATATATTGTAAAATTAGAAGAAAAGGTGAATATATTATTACTATCAATATTAATACCAGGTACACCGGCGGGATATATCTGAATAGATAAAATATGCTCGGCTTTTCCTTGGGTCATACAATCTAAAACAAATTGTCCGATACTCTTTCCGTCTGTACCGTCAGAGAATTTATATGACCTTAACGGTATAAACCACATTCGCGGATATACAATATTATTTCTAGTGCTCTCATTATATATTTCCGTCGCATTATTATTGTTTGGGAGAAATGTTGCATCTGTTACAACAACGCAAATAGGAATCCCAAACGTGTATGACTTTATCCCACTTTTAATAAAATCTCCAACCTCATACGGTTCTGGTTCTGATAAATAATGATATGCCTCGTTTGATAATTCATATATACTGTCGTTTTTAGTATATAAATTTACATGGCATCGTTCCACAAACGACGATACAGGACTTATATAAAGTAAATATGTTGTAACATAATCGGGTTCTAAATATAATCGTGTGGTGTGTAAGTTGATATATTCAAAGCGTGTTACAAAGTAAAAAAAGTCGGTATCTTCTGTCGTTATCATGATATATTTCCATGACATGGCAGAATGTAATGAACTAGATAATTCAGTAGTTAAATCGAGGTCTATGTAATTGTCGCGGAAAGTAAATGCCCGATCTGTATCATCAATTGTATAAGAAAATCCGTGAGACACCATATATTTACGACGCTCTAAAGCAGATGAAAATGTATAATAATTCTTTCTGTCGATCGCCCAAGGAACATTTACTTTCCGAACAACTATAGACATCTTATTTCTCCTTAACTACAAACGGAATCGCATTTCCGGTCGGATCGTATGCCATCAAGCCCTCCCAATAATAATACCAATTCCAGTATCTTCCTGCTGGATTATAAATGCTGTCCATCTCGCCAATAACATAATTCCACCGCTCCATTTTTGTTCTGTCACAAAGGACAGCAACAAGACCTGGGATATTTGTTTGGGGAAGAGCATCTACAAGAATAACCTGATTGATACCGGTATTTGCCTTTGCGAGCTGGAAAATACCTGTGAGAACTTTAACATCCATGTAATTAGCCCATTGATAATCAATAATCAAAACCTGATTTTCCTTTGCGGTTCTGGTTCTAACTCCCATGCGATTGTTATCAGAGCTATTAAATGAAATTGCATCACTATACATCTTTAACTGTGTAAGTAGATTTTCAGCCGTGGCAGTAATATCAATAGCTGCAGGGCTTCCACTTGTCTTTACAGTTACATTGACTGCATTCGTAACAGCTGTCGGATCGGCCGACGATGTTCCGTTATTCGGGTACATCTCAAACAATCCGCAAACTTCCTTACCCATTGTAAAGGCATCATCCTTGAACGACTGGAACGGTGTATCAAGAATAAGCCGCAAAAACTCATCCATTTTTGCGCTATCGTAAAACGCTTTACGTAGTTCCGTTCTAGGAAGAGTAACAGGATATTGTAATGCTCTATCTACTCTAGCAAATGTTGCGGTAATAGTTGGCTTATTGATTTTAAACGGATCAACAGTTCCACCATTGACCAGGGTGGGGGGTGCTTGCGCTGCAATCTTTTGAATATAAATTTTCTCGAGGGTGTCGCCATACTCGAACCTACCTTTATCAAATACATCGAACGGATCATACCCAGTAAAATTACTGGACATGATTTTTCCAATTAGATTCGGTAGAGCACCCAAAAATGTGTTAGCTGCCGAAGAATATGTATCAAACATATTCCCGATCGCTGCAATATTATTTCGTGTTGCCTCAGGAATAAAACTGGTATAGTCCTCATCCTGATTCGCTCGAACTGCATTTAACAATCCAAGCATTACATCTGTATTACTCATTTAAAACGCTCCTTTATCAATTCATTTAATTTATCCAGCTCATTTTTATCATCTGTAATCTTTTCTTTTGTTCCTTTCAATAACAAATCCTTATATTTCTTGATTGCATCATCGTATTTCGTCTTTAACTCTTCATACTGCTTTGTAAGCTGTTCAAGCTCCGTTACTTCGTTATCATCTTTAGATTCGTCTGAATCATCACCATTATCTAAAGTTTTATCATCAATGTCCGCCATATACACCATTTACTCCCTGAATGAATGCGTCAATATAATTCGATACCTCTTCACTTTCCTGTTTCGTAAGATTATAAATTGCCTCAATCTCCGTCATAACCTTATTTTTCTTCTCCGATCCAGTCATACTCATGCTTTCATACTTAAAGCAAATCTTTGTTACGGAAAGTAAAATTTCCTCCATACGTGCCGATTTCGTATTTCGCTTTTTCGTAGAAATAATCACACTTGCAATCACACTTGCAATCATTACTACATAATAGCAAATACTGATAATTAGTTCGCTCATCTGTTACACCTCCTATTTGATACTATAATTATATCAAAAAACGGTTATATTGTCAATACAAATTTTATTGTAAATTTAATCCGCTTATATCACATTTCGTTTATCAAATGTCAACATTTTTATTACAATTTTTATTACAATTTTTGTTACATATTTGCATGCTTATTCCTTGTCTAGTTGATCATCAAAATGTTGATTTTGGGGAAGGTTGAATCAAATCAGTTCTATAAATATCC
>ENA-UOJO01004693-UOJO01004693.1-human-gut-metagenome-genome-assembly--contig:-P57-NODE-4693-length-11532-cov-3.456827_pt1 | contig 11532 bp, 6 predicted proteins | sample MGYA00242351_ERZ723898 | MGnify/ENA metagenome assembly ERZ723898 | reverse complement strand
CTAAATTGTGCTTTTATTTAGTGAAGGCAAACTTCACAAAACAAAAGCACAACCGACTCCGTTATTTCCAATTCCATTCCAATAATTGCCCCTCATAGTCTTCGAAATAGAGGAGCTTATAGGGATGGTAACCTTGCTCCAGGGCGATTCGCCCAGAGGCGGATACAGCTCCGTGTGAGTAGTCGTTATCTACGACTTTTTGAGAACCGATGTAAAGGACGCTACCGTCATCCGATCTCGTTTCAAATTCATATATTCCGGTTTCCGGAATATATATCCATCCCTCCCAGATATAACCGAAATGATCGTCTGCCGGGGCCCGATCTATACGGATAGCCGACACATAACCGGAGTCCAGCGGTTGAGTTTTTTCGAGATCCGAAACACAACTGAATTTACCTTCGTAGTACCTAAAACGGATACCTTTTCCGGTATCCTGAATTTGTGACGCCGGCCGGTATACTGCTTTTTCCACTTGCAAAGTCAGAAGTTCGCTTGGTGCATATCCGGTTTTGAATCCCCTTGCTTTCAAAATACAGGAGTGATTCACTTGAACGGAATCACGGTAGAGAGGAGAAGTCCGATCCGGTTCTTTTCCGTCCAGGGTATAACGGATTTCTGTATCTGAAGTGGTACTACCCAACTTGAAAGTCATCTCTTCCTCAAACAAATACAAATCTTCTGAAACATAAGGGATAGATACCTGTTTTCCTTTACTCATAGAATAAGGGAAACTACCGGAAGAAATTCCCCGTTGCAGATTAGGTTCGGCCGATAACTGAAAACGTAATTCCCCTCCCTGCATCAGCTCGGCATAGGTGATAAAATTCCGGTCTATTTCCTTACCGTTCAACCAGACTTTGTCGATATATATGTTCTTCTCCGGTTCATTGGCTTTAACGACCAGTGTTTTCCCATTTGCCAGCTTTAGGGTTGCCTGGGGAAACAGGGGTGAAGTGAACACAAATTCGTTAGAACCGGGGCATACCGGATAGAAACCGAGACTACTCAGGATATACCAAGCGGACATTTGTCCGCAGTCCTCATTACCGCAAAGCCCTTCGGGTGTATTCCGGTACATCTCTTTCAGAATACGGCGGACCATCGCCTGTGTTTTCCAGGGTTGTCCCGCATAACTATACAAATACGCCATGTGGTGGCTGGGTTCGTTACCTTGGGCATACTGGCCGATCAGCCCGGTGATATCCGAAAGGGAAGTTTCCACCATGGAGATTGTCGAAAACAGACTGTCCAGGTCCTGCAGAAATTGCTTCTCTCCTCCGAACAACTGTATCATCCCGTTTACATCATGGGGAACAAAAAAACGGTATTGCCAGGCACTGGCCTCGGTATACGACCGTCCAGCCTCATAAGGATTGAAGGGGGTTTCCCAGTTCCCGTCCGAGCGTTTTCCCCGGAAAAAACGGCAGGAACCGTCGAAGACATGGATATAGTTACGGGCACGCCGGGCAAAACGTCCGGCGATATCCTGTTCACCCAATGCCTCTGCCATCCGGGAAATACACCAATCGTCATAAGCAAATTCCAACAAACAAGAAACCGATTCCTTACGGAAATTTGCAGGAATATAGCCCTCCCGGATGTAATAATCAGCTCCTTTGGTATTTTTTTCAGCCGACCGTACCATCGCTTCCAAGGCTTTCCCACCATCGAAACCGCGAATTCCTTTCATCCAGGCATCTGCGATGACAGAGACGGAGTGATATCCGATCATAGTACCCGTTTCTCCTGAAGCTAACGGCCAAACAGGCAATTCGCCGGTTATTTCGTAAATATCCAGAGCAGAACGGACTATATCGGCAACCAAAGCAGTATCCAGTAGGGTCATCATCGGATGCCAGGCCCGGAAGGTATCCCAAAGGGAAAGTGTAGAATATCGGTTTTTACCTTTCCCGGTCCGCCCGATGCCCATATCGTGTCTTCGGTATTCCCCATTGACATCATTGATCCGGTTAGGAACGACACTACTGTGATATAAGGCTGTATAGAAATTCACCCTTTCTTCCGGACTCCCGCCTTTGATCCGGATCCCGGAAAGTTGTGACTGCCATGCTTTATCAGCTTTTTTGCACACAGCCTCGAAATCCTGCCCTATCAGGTCATGCTCCCGGTTCTGCCGGGCATTCTCCACACTGACAGCCGACACTCCGACCTGCAATTCTATGGTTTCCCCGGCCTTTACATGAAATGTAGCGACAGCCTGTAATTTTTCTCCGTCGATCCGAACAGTACCCCGGCATACCTTTCCCTCTTTTACCCAAGTCAAAGTTTCTATCGGACGGGAAAAGCGGGCCGCAAAATAAATATGCTGATTGTTTACCCAGGCAGAAGTATTCCGCATCCCGGAAATTTCATCCGGAGCAGTCTGTTCCAGATAAGCAGTCTGAATCGTCTCACTGGTCAGCGAATGAGCCAGATCGATGACAACAGACACTTCACCTGTCCGGGTAAAGCGGTATCTATGCACTCCGGTGTAAGGTGTAGCGGTCAGCTCTGCCTGTATACCTTCTGTCGGTAACATCACTTTATAATAGCCTGGAGATGCCCATTCCTGCCGATGGGAAAAGGGAAGCGGCGAAAGCCAGTTCCCTCCTTGTTCCGGATCCAGTGTCCTACTTGCCGGATAAACGAGGATATCTCCGAAATCGATACATCCGGTTCCGCTGAGATGCGTATGCGAAAAACCTGAGATAAGCGAATCGCTGTAATGATAGCCGGCACAAGCGTCCCAATCGTTTTTCCGGGTATCCGGACTCAACTGTACAGCTCCGAACGGGACCGTAGCCCCCGGATAAGTATGTCCGTGAAAACCTGTCCCTACAAAAGGATTCACTTCCCGGGCCAACCGGCCTTTCTGTAAAGAACAGCCGAAAATCAGGGACGTTATTATAACACAAAAGACAAGCTTATTCATTTTCCGATAGCAAATTATATAATAGATTCAGGTCGTCGGTACCCACCAGATCAACACCGGTTCGTAGAAATAACCTCTTAAAAGCTTCGGTATCGGGAGCCCCCCACCAACGGAACATTTTTTTTCCCTGATGAACATTTTTCACTATCTCCACCATTCTTTTATACTGTTCTTCAGGCATTTCCCCGTTGCCGTCCCAACTGAAATAACTTTGGTAATTATCACTGATCACCGGAGTCAGGGAAGCCGGCATTCCTTTACCAAGATCCCGGATCTGTCCGTCTAAAAAAGCAAACCGTAAAGATTCCGAAGGCAGGGAATATAACGGACGATTCCCGGAAATAAAAAACAGGACTGCTCCTTCCTGATATACGCCATCTTTTACAGAACAAAAATACTTGCGGTAAGGTTCCATCTGTTTTTTCAAAACTTCATAGATTCCTTCTCCATTCGCTTTAAAATCGGCCATCAGGAAAAAGGGACGTTCACTTCCGGGATATACTTTCCCTCCGTTTTCCTTAATTCGCCGGATCAGTGGCTTCAGATACAAATTTTCAAAAGTGATTGCCGGATCGGGTTCCGGTTTTTCATGTCCGACATACACCTCCCCGCCGATCAGCCAAAGATCGGTTTCCACACAATTGAAACGGAATGCCAATGCATCCTGCAAAGGATTTTCTCTCTGATAATCATTGTGTGAAAAAGCATTGTAATAAATTTTATCTTTCCGGGTAATCGGCAGGGAGCGACTTAATACAGGTCCTGTCGTTTCTATATTTCCTTCTCCGTCCTTCCAGCGGCAAGAAACGACAGCTACCTGATCTCCTTTAATTTGCAGTATAGCAAACGATCCGTTACCGTCTCTATCCGGCCAGGCATTATTCACCTGATAAATCGGATAGGCGCGATAGGTCGGCAGCATAGCCGTATGGGTATGACCGGCAAAAAAAGCAGCTACATTGTAATGGTCCAGCAAACCGAACAATTCATTCCGGGCTTCCTGTGGCCACCACTTTATTGCCCAGGGATCGGTACCGTAATGTTGGATATAAACCACCGGATTACCTTGGGAAGCATATTTCTCCAGGTCAGCTTTCAGCCATTCCAGGTTGCTCTCACAATAGGAAGTATCGCCGGCATATCTTTGCCCATGAACAAAATGCACGTCACCGATATTCCAGGAATAACTCCGACTCGACGGATGCAGATTCAGAATTTCCTTGCGGGCCAGTTTTACACTCAGGACCGAGTCCATATAATTTTTTATCAACTGCAAGTGTTCCTCGTTATTCGGGGTCTTGCATTCTGTAACCGTATCCAGGTCATGATTTCCAAAACCGGGATAAACCGGAAAGTGGATTCTTTTCTCTCCTTTTCCACATTCATAACGCTGGCGGTAAAGGTCGATGATTTCAGGCCTTGCCCTGTCAAAAAGGTCTCCAGCCAAAATGACGGCATCTATCTTCCGGATAATTTCCCCTGAAGGCATGACCAAATGTCCCGGTACCCGATTCATCGCCACGACATGGTAATATTGATCCGTTTCGGGTAAAAAATCAAAATGCAGATCGGCTGCAATGATGCAGGTTACATCCCGTTTTGCCGGCGTTTGTCCCAAGGTTCCGGTGGCGGAACAAGAGAAGAATAACGCTATCAGGACAGGAAAAATATACCTGCCCGAAAAAAGATTTTCCATAAAATATCTTACACAATAATAAATTATTTTACCTGACGGATACAGACCGTTTCATCCGGAGTAAGCAGAAAAACCCCCTCTTTGGTTTGTTTCGCCTTTAATACCGGATTGATAAGCGAGGTCATCTCGCACTTTACCAGGGTAGCGATGACTTTTTTAGGATCCTGGCCGTCATAATACCCTGTCCCATTCTTGATCACTTTCTCCTGCAACTCTTTGATTCGTCTTTGATTGGAATTCACCATCTGAACCAGAAATGCATAATTTTGGTCTTTTTTGGACATAGATTCCAGCTCTTTTTGCCAGGCCTGGTTGTCGTTTTCTATCCTTTTTATTGTCTTCTCTTTCTCTTTTATTTGCTCCTCAAATATTTTTTGCAAGATGTCGATACTATCCCCGACGGTTTGTTTGGTGATCTGTACGTTAGTAAACTCTATCTCCAAATCAGGAGAACCTGTTTGGGTACGCATATATTCTTGTATCGATTTTTCGCTTGTAGAGAGTGAATTACAAGAAATTGCAATCATGAAAATACTTAAAATAAAGATGATTCTTTTCATATATTAGTTTTTAGAGTTTCAATAAATACTTGATTTTTTCAAAAATATCCGTGTTCTCATAAATACCTGTAAACAGTTCCGCTCCGGGCCCAAATGCATACACGGGGACCATGACTCCACTATGATCTCCGGTAGAAAATTTCCCAATGATCTCACCTTCCGGGAGAGATCCGCCGACCAGGGTCAGACCGCCTGTTTCATGATCTGCTGTTACGACAACGAGTGTTTCTCCGTCAGCAGCGGCCCATTCGAATACTTTTCCGATCGTACGGTCGAAATCCAGAATTTCCTCTACCAGAGGATCGAGTTGATTGGCATGTCCATAGTCGTCGATCTGGGAGGCTTCCACCATCAGAAAGAATCCTTTTTTATTTTGTGAGAGAAGTTCGAGCGCTTTCATCGTACTTTCTGTAAGCATTTCCTTACGTACCGAAGGACGCGGCAAATCATGATCCGCCCATACAGCCAATACTTTTCCGGTTTGTATGGCATTCAGTTGCTCCTGATTTTCCGGGGTCTGATACCCCAGTGCTTTCATCTCTTCAAGGATGTTTCTGCCGTCCTTCCGTTCACAAAAATATCTCTTTCTTCTCTTAACTTTGTTTTCGGCGGTCCTCCGTTAAAAAAAATTTACTCTTACCCCCCCCTAAAAAAAACTCGACTCCACATCCGGCATAATCGGCAATAAGTGCTTCTGCCTGGTCCCGGTCACTGTTATGGGCACAAAAAGCCGCAGGAGAAGCATCGTTCAGACGACAGGTCACAACTACCCCGGTAGATTTACTTTTAGCTGCAGCCAGATCTGTCAGAGTAAGCAGTGGCTTACCTTCCGGATCTACTCCGACAGCATGATAGCGTGTTTTATGTCCGGTTGCCAAAGCAGTACCGGCAGCACCTGAATCCGTAATCAGCCGGTCACAGCAATAAGTTTTAGCTAAACCGACGGTCTGACAATTTTCCAGATTCAATTTTCCCTTATTGGCAGCCCAGGTAGAATACATATGGGCCAGACTCATTCCGTCACCGATCATAAATACGACGTTTTTGATTTTGCCTTTTCCGCGGACTTTTACTGTTTTTACAGGACTTTCCTGTTGGCGGGAAATTTTAATTTCCCTGTCCCTGCCCTGAGCAAAAGTGGAAAATGAACTTCCTAACAGGAAACAGAGGAGAAATAAGATGATTTTATTCATATTTTAATAGGATTTTATCGCATGTTACAATAAGATTCATATTCAGTCCGTGCTTGTTCTGCCTTTTCGGTTTCTCTCATTTTTTCGTATATCACAGCACTGTTTAAAGCTAAACGCGCCAAATAAGGCATAGAAGTACAACGTAATTTAATCCTGTTGATGATTTCCGACAGTTCTGTCAGAATCACCCGGTCTTCCAGCACCGGCATTATACTCCCCAACGGGTAATAAAATGTAAAAAAAGGCAGGCCATAGATTTCATCTTCGGTCCGGTTATATAAATTCCCATTTTGTACAATCAACCAGGCAGTTCCGCAATCTTGCAATAAGGCTTTAGAAAAACGGGCATCGGTAATCAAAGCCGAGACACCTTGAAAATCTGCGTATTCTAATAAACCGATTAACTCCTGATAACGGTTTTCAGTTTCCTGTAAACCATTTTCTAAAGAAGAGCCGGCAATATCTCCCAATTCCATAATCACAATCCATTGCAAAGCTTTTGCCACTTCGTCTTCTCCGAATAACCGTCCGTAATGAATGTGACCGGACATTATTTTTTTGAAAATAGCGGAGTATGGATTATCGATATGGGCTTTGAATAATTCCCAGTTTTCTTTTTCTTCCAGCTGCTGTTGATTCAACCGGTCGAAATAGGCTTCGGCTACTTCCCGGTGCATTTTTTTTGCATGAGCCAGCTTCAGGTCGTTCATCAACTTTTTGACAAATTCGGGCGAACGTTCGCCCTGACGATAACGCCTGCAACTCCCGGCCAGCGTATTATCACTACTCAATGCCACCCGGGCAATAGACAAGATATATTCCACATCCCCTCCCCCTGTAACACGATGTACGACGAGTTCTGTATGAGGGTCAATAAACAATAAGGTTGGAAAAGCCGTCGGTTTATAGACTTTGGATAACATCACGCCATCTACATCCTTTTCCATGTCCATATCGACATTGATAAAGTTTTGATTGTAGAAATCGGCTACAGCATCTTTGGTAAAAATGTTGGCAGCCAAATTTTTACAAGGCCCGCACCAGGAGGTATGACAATCCAGAAAAATCAGCTTATTCTCCTTCCGGGCTTTTTCTACAGCTTTTTTCCAATCCTTCGGTTCGAAACGGATACTCCGGTTCTGGGCGATTACTCCCCCGCCAATGCTTATCCAAAGTAGAAATACCAGTAAGAAACTCCTTTTCATTTTAGGTATTTATTATTATTATTCAGATTGAAAGGATTCCGGAAATTGACAACGATCTTTGGTCTCTCCGCTTTTCAGCCGGATATAGGTCCCGAATTCTCTTTTCCCTTCCGTGAGTTCGATGACGCGTATCCCGGGAGACAGACTCCCATAGGCATTTTTTCCGGCAGAAACCCTTCCATAACCTAAAGCGATGTCATAATAAGTACCGATAAAATCATTTTCATGATCGTGACCGGCAAACACCCCGATCACTTGTCCTGATTCCTTCAAGGCGGTAAATAAACCGCTGTTCAGGCGGGGAGAGCAAATATCTTCGTGTTTCTCTCCGAAAATTTTCCCTTTCAGAGCGTCATTATATTCTGGCAGGGGAATATGCAGGAAAAGAAGCGAGGGATAGGGATGCCGTTTATTTTCTGCTATAAACCAGTTTATTTGTGAAAAATCGATCCATTGATATCCTCCTACCCGGGCTTGTTCGCAATTGGCATGAGAATCCATAAAATACAGAGTCATCGCGGTTTTATCCGAATCCTTGCTTTCAATATCCAAAATATAATTACCGACACCTTTGACATTTCCCTTTTCCATCAGGCAATTCGGTGCGGCTTTTACCATATCGAACAGTTCGTCCCTTGTCAATCCATGTTCGTGATCATGATTCCCGAAAATCATAGTCCAGGGGACACCGCTTTGTTTCATTTGCTTCACCAAACGTTTCCAGGCTTTTTCAGGCTGATATTCTGTGACCTGATCTCCGGTGAAAACGATCAGATCGGGTTTTTCTGCCCGGATGGCTTCCTCTATCAGCTCATAGCACACTTCGGATTGTCCCGCCCTCAAACTGATGTGCATGTCTGTCATCTGAACAATTTTGAACTTCCCGTCCGGTTTGAATTTCAGTTTATTCTGAGCTTGTACCGATACCGTCATAAACAGACAGGACAATATCAATCCCGTCAGGGCGAATGTTTTATTTATCATATACGATTTTTTAGTGAATTGCAGGCTTATGGCAAACCATAAGCCTGCAATACAGTGGATTATTTTACATACGCAATAGAACTGAGAGCCCCCCAGCTGTTGTGGCCTCCACCTATCATACCTACTCTTAATTCTTGCCAGTCGGTATCTTCCATATAACGGACTTCGATCTCATGGAAACCGGCATCCAGTGCAATTTTTCCATTTCCCATCGCAGTGGAATGCGAACCGTCGTTCAATGCCACCGGTTGCCCGTCGATAAAGAGTACAGAACCGTCGTCAGACAGCAGTATAAATTCATACACATCCTTCTGTGTCAACTTGATATAAGCTTTAAATATCACGCCGAAATGATCGTCTGCCGGGTTCAGCTCCCCGAAAGAAAAACCGGAACAAACACCTGTCCGTAAGGGTTGCATCTTTAACATGTCGGCAGTAGATTTCATTTTACCTTCGTAATAAGCATAAGAAACGCCTTTACGGGTCGGATTTACCTTTTTCCCCGGCAAATAGTCGGCTTTGATTGCTTCAGCCACCATTACGTCACTTTTGGTTTTTCCTTCAACGTACGCAACTGCTTTTATCGTTGCAGAAGCATGCAACTTGATCGGCTGGGTATATAAAGTGGAACGATCATCCGGTTCACTACCATCCAAGGTGTAATAAATTTTAGCATGAGGATGCCGCACTTTCAGAATCACAGAGCGTTCGTTCGGAAAATATTGGATGTCACTGGTTGTGTAAGGCATCGGGGCTTTGTTTTCCGTGGTCATCGAATAAGGCAGAGATTCTTCTTTAAGACCTCTTTTCATATTCGGTTTACCGGTCAGCGTAAATACCAATTCCCCGCCTTCCATTATTTCATGATATTTAATGTAATTACGGTCGATTTCCTTGCCGTTTAAAGTTATTTCCTCGATATACACATCTTCCCGGTCGCCTTTTACTTTGATGGTGAATTTTTTCCCATTAGCCAGATTGATCACGGTTTTATCGAATTCAGGCGCCGTCAGGATAAATTCATCACTACCCGGACACATCGGATACATACCGATAGAAGTAAGTACATACCAGGCAGACATTTGTCCACAGTCGTCATTCCCGCACAAACCGCTGGGGGTATTCTGATAAAAGCAAGCCAGAATTTTTTTTGTTAAAGCACTGGTTTTCCAGGGTTCTGACGAATAGGCATATAAGAATGCCGTACCGTGACTGGGTTCGTTTCCGTGGGCATACTGTCCCAGACGTCCGGTGACATCCGGCAGGCGTTTTCCCAGAATAGCCGTGTCGGCTTCGAAAAGAGCATCCAGCGATTTGGCCAAAGAATCACGCCCGCCGAGCAAATTGGTCAGGCCTTTGATATCATGCGGAGCATAATGGCGGTATTGCCAGGGAGTCGCTTCGGTGAAATTATTATCCATATAATTTCCCTGAAAATCCGGATCGAATATTCCTGTATTGGAACGCCCCCTGAAAAATCCGGTTTCTCCGTCGAACAGATTCCGGTAATTTTCGGAACGCTTCAGGTAAAATTCATAATCTTCCTGATGTCCCAGTCTTTTTGCTATCTGAGCCAGACACCAATCATTATAAGCATATTCTACCGTTTTGGAAACACTCTTGCGTCCGGTTTCGTTACTGGGAACATAACCGTATTTTTCATAGGAAGGGAACTGATCTCTTCCTGCTTCATACGTTTTTTTACAAAGCTGATAGGCTTTCTCATAATCGAATCCTCCCAAATCTTTCACGATGGCTTCTCCCAGAACCGAGATCGCATGAAAACCGATCATACAATCGGTTTCTCCCCCCCATAATTCCCATTTCGGCAGATATCCGTATTGTTCTCCTTTTTCTACCAGACTCCGCATCATGTCGGCGTTAAAATCCGGATACAATACAGTATAAAGCGGATGTACGGCCCGATAGGTATCCCACAGGGAAAAAGTCGTATAATGAGGAGATTTCCCCTCGTGAATTTTTCCGTCCATACCCCGGTATTTGTGATCTACATCACTGAACAGGTTCGGGCAAATCATCGTATGATACAAAGCCGTATAGAAAATGGTCTTTTCGTCGTCGGTAGCTCCGGAAATGTCTATCCGTCCCATTTCGGTATCCCAGCTGGCCACAGCCTGCATCAAAGCTTTATCGAACTTAGGGGAAGGCATTTCAGCCTCTATATTTTTCCGGGCCCCTTCGTAACCAGTAGCCGAGATTCCTACTGAAACTTCGACCGGTGCATTACCGTTTTCAAATTCCAGAATTGCCCGGATATCGGTGCCCTTAAGATCTTTTTCATAAGTCAGCTTACCATCACACCAACCGTTGATTTTCCGGATCGGGGCAGAAAAGCGGGCTATGAAATAAATGTATTGGTTACTTACCCAACCACTGGAAAAACGCATTCCCTGGATTTCAGTATCCGAGATCTGTTTTAACTCCAGTTGGTGGATGTATTCTTTTTTCAGGTAATGGGTCAGGTCGACTAAAAGAGAACGTTCCCCGGCAGGATACGTATAACGGTGTACCCCGCAATGCGGGGTAGCGGTCAGCTCGGACAATACACCATTTCCCAATTTTACAGAGTAATAACCGGCAGTTGCGGTTTCCCCGTCTTTTAGCATGCGCATCTGTTTTTTTTCTTTCAGCCAGGTGGCATCGAAATTTCCGGTTAAAGGTAAAAACAAGATGTCTCCCAGATCGGCCCCTCCCGTTCCGCTCATGTGGGTATGGGAAAAGCCGTATAGCAGGGTATCGGTATATTGATACCCGGAACAGGCCGACCAGTCTTCGGTCCGGGTATCGGGACTCAGCTGGACCATACCGAAAGGAACCGTAGCTCCCGGATAGGTATGTCCCACCTGTTCAGTTCCGATAAACGGATTCACATACTCAATCACCTCTTTCGTTTCCGTACAGGAAAACAAAATAAAACAACATCCCCATACGGCTATCT
>ENA-UOJO01004689-UOJO01004689.1-human-gut-metagenome-genome-assembly--contig:-P57-NODE-4689-length-11539-cov-9.149512_pt1 | contig 11539 bp, 15 predicted proteins | sample MGYA00242351_ERZ723898 | MGnify/ENA metagenome assembly ERZ723898 | reverse complement strand
TATCATTTTCGATAATTCTTTTAAATTATAAATAATTAATTTTATTCTATATTTTCTATTATTTCTTTCAAATTAATCTCTCCACAAATTACTCGTTGTTACGATAATATCATAAAAGAGAGCAATTATCAATAATAACTAACTAATAATTACTCTCCAAAAATTTGTAGTTTTATATTTTTTATTTTATACTTTTAATAGCTTCTTTTGTAACTTTATCCTTATCAAACTTATTTATAATAAATATTAATATTGCTACAATAACTAATATTATCCCATATAGTACGATTCCCATTTTCCAATCTCCTACTGCTAATCTTTCTCCAGCTAGTGTTGAAGTTATAACAGATGGAAACCTTGCAAATGTCGAAATAATTATAAATCTTAAAGGTTTTATTGGAAGAAGTCCTGCTACATATACGAGTAAATCTTTTGGAGTTCCAGGTATTAAAAATAATATTAACATTATAAATTCAATTTTCTTTGGATTTTGAAATAATTTACTATTTTCTATTTTAGCAACTTTCTCCTCATCACAAAAATCATATACAAACTTTCTTCCAAATTTTCTAACTAATAAGAAAATCGTAGTAGATATGATACAAGCTGATAGCATAATAAATATTGTTCCCCATAAACTTCCATAGCACATTCCTGCCAATATTTCTATTGGTTCACCCGGAACTATTATCAAAAATATTTGTGCTACTTGAAGTCCAAATAATGAAAGCAACCCCAATATACCTGAATTTTCGACTTTTTCTTTAAATTCAATCTGTCCTTCTAATGTAGATAAATCTTTCATTATAGGAAATAAATATATTATTATTCCTATAAATATGCCCAAAACACATATTGTTAAAATTCTCTTAAAAATCTTTATTTTCTTTTCTCTACTCATACTATCCCTTCTTTTTGTGAATAAGAAAGTATTTTTTCATTTATATTTATAGCAGATGATTGGTAATTTTTTAATAATCCATCATATATTATACTTGAATTTTCTAATTTTTTAAAATCCTCTGGTCTTATCATTTCTGGTAAATTATTTTTTATATCTGACTTATCAAGAACATACTTTACAAATTCAGCACAATAAAATGAATTTTCAAAACTAATCCTCATGTTAAATCCAACTGCAAATAGCCCTATTACATTAAAATTATGTAATTGTTTTGAATGTTTTATATACTCTATGATTCCTTTAACATTATTAAATTGTTCTACTGTAACATCTAAAGCATATATTCTACATACTGTTTTTTTAAATCTTTTAAATGTTCCAAAGTTTATTCCTTCATGAACAAATCCACCCCAAAAAGGATTGTATGCATTTAATCTTCCAAAACTATACATTTCCTTTAATTCACTATCTAAAGAAATGGATACATGAGAAAATTCATCATTTGTATAGTTCTTAATTATTTTTGATAATGTAGTTCCTGTATGGGTTAATACAATATATATTTTTTTCATAATTATCAATCTCCATTTATATTTCTATTAAACTGTACATCTGTTGCTATAAAATAAATTCCATAAACTAATATAAGCATACCAACTACTATTGCTACATTTTTTAATATCTCTTCTGTTGTTACTGCTATAGTAAATATTTGACTTACAATTAAAATTGTTGGAATACTAATTATTATTGGTAATATCATAGGAATAGCAAAAAAATATAATAATTGTTTGAATATAGTTTTATTTATTTCTTTTTCACTCATACCAAGTTTTTTTAGGAGTTCATATCTATATTTATATTTTTCTGAATCACTTAATTGTTGAATTGCAAGCATAGTAGCTGTTGCCATTATAAATATAAGTGCAATATAAAAAGCTAAAAATGATATTATTGCATAAAATGATTTTGCTTGTGCCATTCTATTTCCTTTAGTTAATACATTTCCGTAAATATGTTACAGTAGATACTTCTTGTTCTTCCCCATTTGTTTCTACGGTTATTTCTTTCTCTTCACCTATAATAAATTTTCTTAAATCATTATAAAAATCTTCATCTGTTGTTTCTTCTGTTTGTACAACAAGTTTATAATTAAAATCAAAAGTGTACATTTGATATTCATTATTATCTTGCTTTCTTAATAATTGTTCTTCAGCTTCTGCTAAAGGTATTAATTTATCTGGAATTACAATTCCATAAAATGAACCATTAAATCCAACTTGAGCTAAATTCTCACTTCTAACATCTTTTATTTTCATTTCTTGTCCTAAAACATTTATGTTATTATTATTTTTAACATATTCTTTAAAAGGTTTTTCTAAAGTTTTCATACAATTTATTATAATTTCATTATCTTGAAGTTCTATTTTATCGTAACCTGCAATTTCTCTTAGTTTATTATAGTCAGTTAAACTAAATACATTTTCAATATTTCTAATTGTACCATTTAAAACTGTATTTTCTAGTGCTTTTGATATTCCTGTTTCTTTAATATAATGTAATTTATATTCATACATAGTTTTTACTTTAGCATTTTTCTCTATATATTCTTTATATTGAGAAAAATCCCCATCAACTGTGCTTATCATAATTTCATAAGGATAACCCATTTCAATTTCATTATTTAGCATATTATTCATAAGTAATGCTACATTTCCACCTATTAATATAATTGTGAACATAAGAGCTATTGTAGCTGTTGTAAAACTCATTGTATTTATTTTAGATGCTAAATTTCTATATAAAAACATATTATTATTCTTATATTTTCTTTTTTTATTATTTATAAATCTTTTTATTATAAAACTAGATAAACTAATATAGAATAGATATATACCTATAATTAAAAGAATAATTGCTATAAAAATAGCTTTAGCACTCATTTGGTTTACATCCGCAAATTGTTTATATGTTATTAATAAAGCACTTATTAGCAATATTATTGATAAAATAAATACAAATATATTTCCCTTTGATTTTTTTACTATATTGTTTTCATTCTTTTTACTTGCATATAACAAATCATACACTTTTGTTTTCTTTATTTTTCTTCTACAATTTAACAAAACTAATAAAAATATTCCAAAGAAATATAATGCAGTTATTCCAATTGCCTTTATATCAAAAGATATTTTAACTTCATAAATTTGATTAAATAAATTCATAATTATTGAAGTAAAAATTTGATATAGAAATGTTCCGACTATTATTCCAACTATGAAAGCTACCAAACCAATGATTAGATTTTCTAATGTAAACATTTTACTAATATCTTTCTTTTCTAATCCTAAAATCTGATATGTTCCAAATTCTTTGCTTCTTTTTTCTAGCATGAATTTCATAGTATAATTTATAAGCCAAGCCATAACAAAGATAATTATTATGCTAATACCTGTAATAGATTCAGAAAAATATTTCATAGAATATGATAATTCACTTATATCTTTTGAAGTCGCAATAGAGTTAAAACTAAACATTAATGCTACTGATATTATTACAGTTATAAAATATATAATATAATCCTTTGCCTGTCTTTTAGCATTTCTTATTGATAATTTACCTAACATCTCTTGTATCACCTCCAAGAAGTGCTAATACATCTAATATTTCATTATAGAAATCTTTTCTTTGTTTTTCTCCTTTTTCTATTTTGTTAAAAATCTTTCCGTCTTTCAAAAATAAGATTTTACTACAATAACTTGCAGATAATGGATCGTGTGTAACCATTAAAATAGTAGCTTTTAATTTACTATTCATACTTTCTAATGTTTCTAGTAGTTGTTTTGCAGATTTTGAATCTAATGCTCCAGTTGGTTCATCTGCTAAAATTATCTTTGGAGAATTCACTAAAGCTCTTGCTGAAGCACATCTCTGTTTTTGTCCACCTGATACTTGGTATGGATATTTATGTAATATATCTTCTATTTCTAACTTTTTAGCAAATTCTTTTACTTTATTATCAATTTCTTCTTCTGGTATTTTATTAATAGTTAAAATCAGTGCAATATTTTCCTCAATTGTCAAAGTATCAAGTAGGTTAAAATCTTGAAATATAAATCCTAAGTTTTCTCTTCTAAATTTTGCAATATTTTCTTCTTTTATTTCTGTAATATCTTGTTCTTCTAAATAAATATGTCCACTACTTACTGTATCAATTGTAGATATGCAATTTAATAATGTTGTTTTACCAGAGCCTGATGCTCCCATTATTCCTATAAATTCTCCTTCTTCTACATCAAAGCTAATTCCATCTATTGCTTTAGTTAGATTATCTTTATTTCCATAGTATTTTTGTATTTTGTCAACTCTTAATATTTTTTTCAAAATAATCACTCCTTTTCTTTTTTCTTAATTATAAGATGAATTTTAATTTTGTTGTATAGAAGTAGTTTGCATTTATCTTACAATTTTGTAAGATAAAAATTCCCTCTATGTCATAGAGGGCTATTGGTCGTTTATCTTCTTTTCTCTTGGAATTATAATTACAATTTCTGTATATTCGTTTTCTTTGCTATTTGCATCAATCTCCATTCCAATTCCTTCACATAATCTTTTACATAAATATAATCCTATTCCTGTTGATTTAGTTTGATTTCTTCCATTTGTACCAGTAAAACCTTTATCAAAAATCCTGTCTATTTCACTCTTTTTTATTCCTATCCCATTATCTTTAATCTTTAAAATAATATTTTCTTTATTTTGAATTCCAGTTATTTTCACTACAGCATTATTATCATTTCTATATTTTATTGAGTTTGTAATTATCTGATTTAATATAAATTCAAGCCATTTTTCATCTGTATAACATTTTATATTTACATCTTTTAATTCTACTTTCATATTATTTTGAATCATTATTTTCTTATTTCTTGCTAAAACATTCTTTATTACTTCGTTTAAACTAATTTCTCGTATCATAAAATCATTTGAAACTTGATCCATTCTTGCATAAAATAAAGCTTGTTCTACATAGTTATTTACTTCTTCTATATCCTCATCAATTTTGTTTGTAATAACTGTCTTATTATTTTCACATAATAATTTTGCTGATGTAATGGGAATTTTTATTTCGTGTACCCAACTTTCTATATATTCTTTATAATCTTTTTGTTTTTCTTTTATATCAGTTACATTTTCTAACATTGACTTATTTGCTCTTTTCAAAATTTTATAATATGCTAATTTTTCTGCACCTCTAGGTTTTTGCCAAATTTCTGTTATTAAATACTTTTCAGGTAACTTATCCATAATTGTTTCAATATTTTTTAAATATTTACTTGTTTTATAATAAGATATTAGAAAGGCAGGTACAAAAAAAGTAAGAGTAATAAATATAACTATGAATATAGTTGAATATGTTAAGCTTATTGCTCTTAAATATGTTGATATTATTATGATATATATAGCAAGAGCTAATATATAATTTATTTTATCTTTTATATATTCAGATAATTTCATAATTTATAACCCTGTCCTCTCTTTGTTTCTATAAAATTGTCTATTCCTAATTCTTTTATTTTTTCTCTAATTCTTGTTATAATTACACTTAAACTATTATCATCTGCATAAACTTCATTGTCCCATAAATAATTTATAATATCTGCTCTAGGCACTATAATATCTTTGTGTTGTAATAAATAATATAATGTTTTTATTTCAGTTTTTGTTAATTCAATTTCTTTTTCTTGATATTTTATAGTTGATTTTAATATATCAAGCACTAATCCCTTATATCCTATTTTACTTTCCTTATTTTCTTTTTGATAAGTTCTATTTAGTAAATTTTGTATTCTTGCAAGTAAAATCGGTACATTATAAGGTTTTTCAATATAATCATCTCCACCTAGCATTATACCTTTAAGCTCATCCATTGAATTATTTCTACTTGTAACAAATATTATTGGTATATTTGATTTAGTTCTTATTTTACTACATATTTCATATCCACTCTTATTTGGTAAATTTATATCTAATAATACTAAATGGGCTTGTTCATCAATAATTTTTTGATGAGCATTTTCAAAATCTGTTACTAATTTTACTTGATGACCACTATTTTCTAACAATATTTTTAATTCTTCTCTTATTTCTTTATCATCTTCAACAATAATTATTTTAAACATAATAAACACTCCCATATTATTATATCATTATTATTTGAATATTAACATACATCTTTTTTATTATTAAAAATTCTATTCATATACTCATCTGGATAATTTTTGTCTAAAAATATATCTAAACGATTCTCTGGTTCTATATTATTTTTTCTTTCAGTTTGTCTGTCTGCTGCCATCCAAGAAATAGATATATCAAAAATAATAAATATTGAAAGAATTATAGTAATTAAATCAAAAGCTTTAATATTTGTTTTATCAATCATTTTGTTAAGAAATGGATCTATATATGTTATGTATAAGACACCACCAATCCCCCAATAAATACAATGCAATAAACTTGTCCTACCATTAATATTAAATGGTAGATAAGAGTAATCCCATGATATTGTTCCAAATGCTTTTTCTTGTATAAGTGAACAAAGATATTCTGTTATTCCTCCTAGAATCATAGTAATTAAAAATATTTGAATTTTATTTTTTATTTTTGTTTTACTTAATACAATATAATAACACATTGCCCCTATACCATAAACTGGTATAAATGGACCATATATTAGTCCTTGTCTAAGTTCAAAGTGTCCTTTTTGAAAAAATACTACTGTTACTTCAAATATAAAACCTGCAATACTTCCTATAATAAATACCCAAAATAATATTGTTAATTCTTTTTTTACATTTTTATCTTTCATATTTTACTCCGTTTTTTTAATTATTATATAATACTTTATTTTATTTTGGTATGGTTTTACCTTACATTAATATTACAATTTTGTAAGATAAAGCGAGGATAATTTTATATTCTAATTATCCTCACTTTATGCTTTGGTATAGTAACATATATAACTTTATTCAGCTATATATTGAACTCTAGTTATCTTCTGTTTATTTCTTGTTTTATTGCATAATTGTTTTGTAATAACCAATATCTTGTGATTAATAAAATTACTATTGGAATAACAGATAAAATAGGATTTACAAACGCTAATAATAATGCTCCAATTAAAAAACATATAGCTCTTTCTTTTAATCTATATTGATTGATTTTTAATTGTGCTTTCAATTCATCAGTTGACATTTGATGAAGTTCTTTCCCATTGTAAGATAACTTTCTATTCATGTACTTTCCTCCTTAAAATTATTTAACTAGACTGTTACTACACCTATATACAAACTGCTAATTAGCAGATTTACACTTTATTTATCTTTCATTTTCTTCTTGTTTTTCTCCTTTTTCTTTTTGCTTTAAATAGAACTTTCCATCTTCTGTTTTTCCAATATAATTATTTTCAATTAACGAATTTAAAGCATCTGCTTCACCTTTACCACTTGTTTTTATAAATATGCTCGTTGTTTCATCTATTGCACCATTTTGTTTTAATTTATAAGCTAATTTTTTCATTCTAATTAATGTGATTTTATTTACTATCATAATTTTTATCTCCTTTTTAAAAGAAAAATTTATTTTATGTTTTATTCTTCTTTGTTTTTATAGATTTTATATGATATTTTATATGAGATAAAAAACATTACTACCATAGCTAAAATCAATAATGCAATTCCAAATTTATTCATAAAACTTTCTATCATTTCTAAATTAATATTTAAATTAGTTTTCATAATTAAGAAACCAATTCCTAGTATTGCTAAAATTAATAAGAATAATAAAATGAACATTTGAATTCTTCCTTTTTCAGCTCCCCACTTATATATACTTGGAATTTGTATTGCTTGTATTAAAGATATTCCCCACATTCCACCTACTGTAGTTATAATTAAGCTTTCATAATTAATATTTATAAGTTCTTCTGGTCTTAGATAATTCATCATATATGCTACTAAAATTGTTAATATTATACCTAGTATTCCTCCTATTATTGTTGCACCTATAGCTAATATATATTTAGCTTTTATTATTTCTTTTTTAGAAGTTGGTAATCCTAATATATATTTGTTAGATTTAGATATTTCATCATAACTAAAAGTAGATAATGAAATCATCCCTAATATAGTACAAATAATTATTGGACCATAATTAATTGAACCTGTACTAATAATAGCTATTCCACAACAAAATATAACAATAATTAAAGATGCTTTATAACTTGATAAATTTAATAAATCTTTTTTTATTAACCCCTTTATCATATTCATTTATTTTTCCCCCTTTATATAAAATAACATTATTTCTTCAATTGATGGTTTATCAATAGTTGTAATATTGTATTTAATTTTTATATTATTTTTATTATTTGTTAATACTTCATACTGATATTTTCCTTTTTTATATGAAATATAATCTTTTTCATCTAATCTTAAAAAATCTTCTTTACTACATTTAATTATTCCATAACTTTCTAATAACTCGTCTGTTGGTAGATCAAATATTACTTTTCCATTTTCTATAAAAACAATATAGTCTGATATATGTTCTAAATCAGTTGTAATATGTGTTGAAAGAAGTATGGACCTTGTTTCATCTTCTTCAATATATTTCCTAAATATATCTAGTATTTCATTTCTAATAACTGGATCAAGACCACTTGTTGGCTCATCCAATATTAAAAGCTTTGGATTATGCGAAATTGCTGTAGCAATTTTTAATTTCATTTTCATTCCACTTGAAAATTCTTTAATCAACTTATTTGTAGGCAAATCAAATTGTTTTAATAAACTTATATATTTACTTTCATCCCATTCTTTATATATTTCTTTCATAATAGAATTAATTTGTTTTACATTCAAATATTCTGATAGAAAACTATCATCTAGCACTAATCCAATTTCTTCTTTTATTTCTTTTTCTTTTTTGGTTAATTCTTTTCCAAATACTTTAATGTTACCAGTAGAATTTGTAATATTTAGAATTGATTTAATTGTAGTAGTTTTTCCTGCTCCATTCTCACCAATTAATCCTACAATACATCCTTGTGGCACATTGAAACTAATATCTTTTAATTCAAATCCTTTATATTTTTTTGAAACATTCTGTAATTCTATATTATTTTCCATACTATATTTCCTCCTCAAATATCATTTTAAATAATTCTTTTATCTCTTCTTCAGAAATATTTGAAATTTTTGATATATCATAAATTTTTTCTATATAACATTGTATTTCTGTTAGTTTTTCTTCTTTTATTAATTCCAGATTCTTTGGAGAAACAAAACTTCCCTTTCCAGGAAGTGTTTTTATATATCCCTCTTGTTCCAGTTCATCATAAGCTCTTTTTACAGTTAAAAAACTAATTTTTAATTCATTTGCCATTGCTCTTACTGAAGGTAACATCTCTTCCTCTTTAAGTTCATTCGAAAATATAGCCTCCTTAATTGCAATTTTAATCTGTTCATAAATTGGTAATGTACTACTATTACTTAAAATAATATTCATTTTTTTCACCTCTTTTTGTTTCTGTTATATTTATATTATAACAGTTATAACAGTATGTCAATAGTTTTGAAAAATTTTTTTAAAAAAAGAGAATCATTATTTCTAATGATTCTCAATCGAAAATAAAAGGGGATGTTTTATACTATCTATTGAATAGTATTTGCTGTATTATAGTAGGCTTTTTTTGCTTTGTCAAATTGTGCTAAAATTTAATTTTCATAATTAAATTTTAATCTTAAATCTTCTTTTAATTTTTTTCTACTTGGATTTCCCTCTACTCTATATACTTTTTTGTTTTTTATATCATAAATAACAGACCAAACTGTATCAGCATTAGTTTTTCTATCATATTGACACATAAAGCCATATCTCCCTGATAGTATATCTTTTGCTAAATCAAATGAAAAATTATTTTTATTAGCAATTAAAGCATTATAGCCTACATTATATCTTTCTTCTGCTCTCCAATTATCTACATTATAATTGTTATATTTCTTCATATTTTCTGAATTAAATTCATTCGTTGCTATCACAAAGTTATCTTTTTCTTTTATCACTTCTACATTTTTTGCATTACATTCTACAACAGTAATATTACCTGTATTATCTGCAATAGTTAAAGTTTGTTGAGAAGCTATTGGAATCTGTTTTAAGGTTTGTATAGCTTCGTTAGTATTTTTACATTTTTCAAGTAAATATCTAACAAGTAATCCTGCATTAAATCCTGCTTTTATTATTGTCGGATAAACAAAAGTTAAACCTACTGATAATCCATATTCATTTATTCCATCTTCTATTTCAACAAATGCTGTTGTATTTCCATTAAAAGAATATACATTATCTAAATTATATAAACAATTCATATATAGTTTTTCTAACTCTACTAAAAAATCACTATTTCTACCAAATATTATATTGTTTTTATCTTTAAATGCAAAACAAGTACAATGGTTGTCAAATTCAAAACAATACATACTTAATAAAAAAGTACATAAATTATCATAAGAATCCTGTTGTCCATCTGCTATACCTTTTATTTCTTCTAATATTTCTGGATAATATTTTTTATAAATTGGTAAACACTTTTTTATAAATTTCTGTCTTTCTTCTGTAATTTTGAAGGTATGCTGATTGCTTATTATTTTATTATTTTTATATAATAAAGTTCCCCATTTATAACCTGCGTTATAATGATTTCCTTTAAATCTTCCATGATACATTTTTAAATCTCCTTACTTTAAATATTATTGTAAGTACTTACTATTTAAAGTTTAGAAAATTAAAAAATTATTGTCAATACTTTTGTTTACTATAATAATTTCTTTTTTAAAAAATAGATTAGTTAAACAACTAATCTATAATTATAATTTACAATAAGTTTTTCTTTTTAGCTAAGAAAATTCCAATAACTAATCCAATAAAAATAATTGGTGCTATTCTAATAAATACCCACTCAAAAGAATGAATAGCCACTCCTAAAACTGCTTTTTCTGGATCATTATAATTCCAATTTAAGTATGGACTATTTAATAAAATTAAAACGATAAAAATACCAACCATAATTACACATAATGAGATTAACAACCAGTAAATTATTTTTCTTCTCTCACTTTTTCTTTGCGATAGTTGTAAATTTATTACTTCTAATTTTTCAGAAATTGCTTTTAAATCATCTACTTTAGATTCAGAAATTTTTTCTCCTAGTAAAATACTTACAGTTGTATCTAAAACCTCTGCCAATTTAATTAGCATTTCTGCATCAGGAACAGATAATCCTTGTTCCCATTTTGAAATTGTTTGCCTTACTACATTTAGTTTTATTGCAAGTTCTTCTTGTGAAAGCCCTTTTGATTTTCTTAATGTTTTAATATTTTCTTTTAACATTTTACAACAGCTCCTTTCTACAATTATTATATAAAGAACTGTCTGTTGCTACAAGCAATGCTTTTTAACATTTGGAATATTTCTTTATAAATCAGTATTTTATCTCTATCATAACTTGTAATTTTAGTGAATAGTAACTTAATTTTCTTTTTTATTAAACATATGGCGTACTTTATCTATTCG
>ENA-UOJO01004686-UOJO01004686.1-human-gut-metagenome-genome-assembly--contig:-P57-NODE-4686-length-11548-cov-3.326895_pt1 | contig 11548 bp, 12 predicted proteins | sample MGYA00242351_ERZ723898 | MGnify/ENA metagenome assembly ERZ723898 | reverse complement strand
TGGAGGTGCAGGCCACATCGTACTTGGCCGCATCCGTAAGTATCTTAAGTTTATCCTGAACGGACAGATTCTCCTGTATTAACATGGCATCGCCTCTTTCGAACATATGTTTGTTTATACAGTTTAGCATATCCGGACACGAAAATCAACCCTGAAATCGAACATCCGTTCCTTTTATCCTTATACATAAAAACCTGGGGCCGGATTCATCCTCCGGCCCCAGGCCATCCTGTTTCGTGTATTGAATTAGTCCCTGTATCCATCCGGGTTCATGGACTGCCATTTCCAGGAATCAGCACACATTTCCTCAATTCCCTTTTCAGCAACCCAGCCCAGTTCCTTCTTTGCCTTAGCGGAATCAGAGTAGCATACGGCCACATCCCCGTCCCTGCGCGGCTTGATTTCATACTTCAGTGTCTTACCGCAGGCTTTCTCATATGCATGAAGCACATCCAGGACGCTGTATCCAACGCCTGTGCCCAGGTTATAGATGCTGACCCCTTCCTTGTCGGTAAGCTTCTTTACAGCCTTGACATGGCCCTTTGCCAGGTCAACCACATGGATGTAGTCACGCACGCCGGTGCCGTCCGGGGTATCATAATCATTACCGAATACGTTGAGATATTCAAGCTTTCCAACCGCCACCTGTGCAATATAAGGAACCAGGTTGTTGGGGATTCCCTTGGGATCTTCTCCAATCAGGCCGCTTTCATGGGCACCGATGGGATTGAAGTAACGCAGAAGCACCACATTCCACTCATCATCCGCCGTATGTAAATCCGTAAGAATCTGCTCCAGCATACCTTTGGTACGTCCGTATGGATTGGTAATCTCACCCTTGGGGCAGTGCTCGGTGATGGGGATCTCAGCCGGGTCGCCGTACACGGTTGCGGAGGAACTGAACACGATATCCTTTACCCCATGCTTCCTCATCTCATCACAGAGAATCAGGGTTCCCGTTATATTATTATGGTAGTATTCAAGAGGCTTATGCACGGACTCGCCCACTGCCTTAAGTCCTGCAAAATGTATGACAGATTCTATTGTTTCCTTATCGAACACGTCCTTAAGCGCAGGCTGGTCTAACAGGTCCACCTCATAGAATTTAACCTTCTTACCTGTAATCTGCTCCACCCTCTGAAGCGCCTTCTCACTGGAATTGTAAAGGTTGTCTACTACTACTACATCATAACCTGCATTTAACAGTTCCACACAGGTGTGGCTTCCGATATAACCGGCGCCTCCAGTTACTAAAATCGCCATTGTTTTTCCTCCTTCATCAACACTTGGTTACCGCAAGAAAGGCAGAACAGGTATGAAACCGCCGGTCCTGCCTGCTATGAATAGTATAAGGGCATTGCTTCGATAAAACAATGCACAATTCTTCTATCTTTTTATAATATTTTTCGAATTTCAGCTTTCAGTGTTAAAATGCGCAGGACCGAAGCATCCAGACGTTCCAGCGGTATTTCCCCATTCCCGGCCCCTTCTACCACAGCTTCATAGGCCGCCGGAAAGTCCGCAGGCATCAGGAGCATGTCCACACCGGCCTTCAGCGCCATGACTGCTGCCTGCCCGGAAGGATAGTGGTCCTCAATGGCCCCCATGTTTAATGCGTCCGTGATGATGATGCCTTCATACCCCATCCTGTCCCTGAGATATTCCTGGATTACCTGGACGGAAAGGGAACAGGGAAGATCCCCGCCCGTGATTTCAGGCAGCGATATATGGCCCGCCATGATAAAAGGCACCTGATTCCCCACCATGGCATAAAATGGTTTCAACTCAGACTCCTCAAGTTCTTCCCATGTTTTATCTGTATAGGCAAACCCTTCATGGCTGTCCCCCTTTGTGGCTCCATGTCCAGGAAAATGCTTTGGCGCCCCATAGACGCCATGTTCCCAAAGTCCCTTAAGGTATGCCAGGGACATTTCCGATACCAGCTGTGGATCCGAACCAAAGGAGCGCCTCTTTACCACTGTGTTGTCCGGATTGGTCAGGACATCCGCATCCGGTGCGAAATCCAGGTTCACCCCGTATTCATGCAGGTATGCCCCTATGGTACTGCCCGCCTCATACGCCTGGCTGCTGTCCCCGGATGCGCCGATTACGTCCATGGGCGGCACCTGCTTTACCTGAAAGCCGCCATGGTTCCCAATCCTGGCAATATCCCCGCCCTCTTCATCCATGGAAAGGAACAGCGGTATCCCAATCTCCTCCATGGCCATCTTCTGGGTATCTCCGGTCATTGTCCTTAACTGGTCAGCATCCTCCAGATGATTGGAAAAATAGATAAGGCCGCCTACCGGATACTTCCTCAGCGCTTCCCTGGTAACCTCCCCGGCCCGTGTAACCTGGCTGCAGCCTGTAAGCTGTTCCGGCGTGATGATGAATAGCTGCGCCGCTTTTTCTTCCAGTGACATGGCCTCCAGCTGTTTCCTGGCCCATTCCTCCTGGCTGTTTACTCCATCTTTTCCTGTATATCCCCCAGCTTCCATCCCATCACCACCGCCGTCAATGTCATATCCCACGGGGTCCGTCCCATCGCCCCCGCCTTCCGTGTCATTTTCCCTTCCCTGCATCTCATCAGTCCGGGTTCCCATTCCATTCATCCCGGCTTCCGGTCCGCGGCTTCCATTGCCCATGCCTGGCAGCGGGCCTGCAAAGCAAAGGATTGCCGCAAGCAGCAATGTAACCGCACACACTCCTGCCAGACAGCCAAACCATACTTTTCTGTTGTCTTTTCTTCCGGAACTCCCTTTTTCCATGACCCCCATGTCTCCTTCTGCCTTCTTAATCATGATACCGGCTTTCTATAGTATAAATGATTCAGCCCCATGTGGTAAAGGGGGGGTCCACAGCAAAAAACCACAAAAACAGCATCGGAACCATAATCAGTCCCGATGCCCCGTATTTCCCATCTTTTCTCTTATCCGTGTCTTGAAAATTCCGCCCGTATCTTCTCAATTGCCTTCTTCTCGATGCGGCTCACATAGGAGCGGGAAATGCCCAGATTGCCCGCAATCTCCCGCTGGGTATGTTCCTTTCCCCTGTACAGCCCGTAACGCATTCCCAAGACGGTCTTTTCTGTCTCCGTCAGACAGGCTTCAAAGGCCTCGTACAGTTCTTTCACATCCTGCTTCAGTATCATTGTATCCAAAGTTTCTTTATTGTCCATCTCAATGACATCTACCAGGCTTACGGTCTCGCCGTCCTTGTCTACCCCGATGGGCTCAAAAAGAGACACTTCTTTGGAGAATTTCTTGCTGGCACGAAGGAGCATCAGTATTTCATTTTCCACGCATCTGGCTGCATAGGTGGCCAGTCGCGATCCTTTATCGGCATTAAACGTATTCACGGCCTTGATAAGGCCGATAGTCCCAACAGACAGCAGGTCCTCCATATCATAATCAGAGCCCTGGTACTTCTTTACCACATGGGCTACCAGACGCATATTATGCTCAATCAGCATATCCCTTGCTGACTGGTCGCCCTCTTTGCAGCGCTCCAGATACTCTTTTTCCTCTCCTGCTGATAATGGTTTTGGAAAAGTCTTCAAAGAAAGCCACCCTGCACATTCTTAATTTCATTCTATGCGAGGGCAGCTTGCCAAGTGCTTTTACAATTTTTTCGGGGCTTATACTATTTTACGACAAACATGTCTTTATACTTTTTACGGTCCAGACTATGGTTGTACACCAGCATTTCATAGTCCAGGACCATGTCCTGGTACGGGCAGCGCTCCGATTCTGCCTTGGGCCAGTAATAATAATTTCCTTCCCTGTCATAACAGCCAAGGAAATGCACCACGGGCAGGACTTCCTCCAGCTGGAGAAGAAAACGGTTATATGGCGTCATGGCCAGGTTTGCCCTTTTCAATACCTCCGTGGAAAGGTAGACAGCCCCCAGTTTTCCCATGTCCTCAGATGGCATGTCATAGTTGGTCCAGATAATAAAAGGCGTCTCATACCACATCAGACGGTCCTGGACCGGCACCTGGCTGCTGGGCATGCCTGCGATGGCATCATAGAACTCATCCTCCACACTGGGCTGATGGTCGCCAAACATGACAATCATGGTGGGTTCGTCCACCTGTGAAAAATAGTCCAGCAGGTACCGGAATGCCTCGTCTGATTTTTTCATCAGGGAAAGATACTGGTCTGTCTTGGGGTATTGGCCCTCATATTGGCCGGTAAGCCATACCTCCTGTTCAAAATTATCATATTCCCCCTCATAGCCCCCATGGTTCTGCATGGTCACATTGAAGATAAACAGCCTGTCTTCCGGTGATTCCTTGCTTTCCACCACGTCAATCAGCCTGTCATAATCAGCCTTGTCGCTGACATAGCTGCGCAGCTGTTCACTTTCCTCATAAAATTCCTCATCCATGAATTCATCAAATCCCATGTTCCGGTAGCACTCCACACGGTTCCAGTTCTCCCCCGGATAAGGATGCATGGCAACCGCGGCATACCCCTGGGCCTTCAATGTGCTTACCAGGGAATAGGTATCCGGCTTTACATTGAATTGGTATGCAATGGAGTTGGCAGGCAGAAGCGCCATGGAATCCCCTGTAAGGACCTCGTACTCCGAATTGCTTGTCATGGAACCGAACACAGGCACGGTCAGGCTGCCCTTTACCACATTTTCCTTAAGGCTGTTGATGAATGGGAAATACTCCACATTGGTGGTAAAATCCCCGGCAGTCCTAAGGTCAGACAGACTCTCATTCATGATACAGATCAGGTTCACAGGTGTAATGTCGCCGCTGCCGTCCGTCTGTACATTATCCAGGGATGCCAGCTGCAGCTGCCCTTCCTCCTCCAGCCTGCCGTAAATCTCCTTCAGCCGCCCGGTGCCGTAGCCATGAGGCGGCTTCTTAACCACATACTGCATGGAGACAGCCGTGGACAGCACATATCCATATTCCTTATATGTGTCATTGACCTCCCACATGTTGATGCCCCATCCCTGCCCCGGCACCAGGGAAATAAAAAACCATGCCGCAAAACCGCCTGTCAACGCCGCCACCGCGCTGCCCGCCGCCAGACGCTGCCTCCATCCCCTGAGCCGGAACGGGGCAAACCACAGACCTGCGTTCATCAGCACGACTGCCAGGCAGGCCACCTTCATTTCATGTGAAATCACGAAGGCATAATTCCCAGCCACCGTGGCCGCTGTCTTAAAAGCCATCACATCCCAGAGCATGATGGGCCTTCCCCTGAACCCGACCACAAATGCCTCTGCCATGGATATGATGAGCAGCGCCACGGAAACAACGGGCACGGCTGCACGGCTGGTCCCGCTGACAGCAAAGACAGCAAGATAAAGCACATAAATCCATGCAATGTTCCACACCGCCATATCACCAGGAACCGTGGCCAGATTACCCGTTACATATTCAAACAGGACATACGATACACAGGGTACCAGTATGAGGCACACGGTTCCAAACACATTCCATATGATTTTTATTGATTGTTGCAGCTTTTCCTTTGTCACCAATATTGTCCCTCTGCAGCTTTTGCCTGATTTTCAAGGCGTTTTTATCCTGCTGCATTCCTCTCTGACTGCATTTTCCCGGCGCGGCCTTTCAGGCGCATCCCTTTCAGGCGCGGCCCTTTCAGACGCGTCTCTTTCCAGTGCGTCCCTTTCAGGCGCATCCCTTCCCGGCGCGTCCCTTTCAGGCGCATCCCTTCCCGGCGCGTCCCTTTCAGGCGCATCCCTTCCCGGCGCGTCCCTTTCAGGTGCATCCCTTCCCGGCGCATCCCTTCCCGGCGCGGCTTCATTAACAAACATATCCTAGCACAAACATTTTTCAGGTTCAAGAGACAAATGCTTCCATAAAAGCGGGTTCACAAAAGCTTCACATTTACAGGACGGGCCGGACCGGCGGCCGGATGCCGACCATCTCCCGGGCCTTCCTGACCATCCTGATGCTACAGCCGGATACAATACTTCCCGGTGACAATCCTCCGGTAAAAGATGACGGTCAGTACGGTAGCCGCAATCCATCCAAAGGGCCAGGCCATCCAGATTCCCATGCTGCCGAAGCGGCCGGTAAGGATATTGGCCACAATGATGCGCAGGATTAAATCCGGCACCGTGGCCAGCACAAAGTATGCCATTGCCCCGGATCCCCTGATGATCCCATCCGTCATCAGCTTGATGCTTATCATGAAATACATGGGGCTCACAATGCGCAGGAAGTCCACGCCGGATTGGATTGCCTCCCCGCTCCCATTCCCCAGGAACAATCCCATCATCTGCCGACTGAAGCCAAAATAAAGGACAAAAAACGGAATGGCCGCAAGGATGGACAGCCTGACGCCTGTCTTGAATCCAAGGGGCAGCCGCTCCTTTTTACCGGCTCCCAGGTTCTGGGCCGTGTAACTGGACAGGCATCCTCCCAGGGACATGAATGCATTGATGGCAAATGTATTCAGTTTGATTGCGCCGGAATAGCCCGCTATGACAGCGGATCCATAACGGTTCACGATTTCCTGGACAAACATGTTCCCAACAGACAGCACGCTCTGCTGCATGATGCTGGGGACAGCAATGGCAGCGATCTGTGACAGCAGCAAAAGGTCAAAAAGCACCACCCTGCGGCTGGTCTTTATCCCCTTAAGCCTCAGGGACAGCGTCACAAGGGCCAGCCCGGCCGATATGCCCTGGGCAATGAAGGTGGCCCAGGCAACGCCTGCCACACCCCAGTGGAACTTTGCCACAAACCAGTAATCCAGCAGGATATTGCCAATGGACGAACCAATCAGGAAATAGAGGGGCGTCCTGGAGTCCCCCAAGGCCGTGAAGATTCCGGTACATACATTGTACAGGAACAGAAAGGTAAGGCCGAACACATAAATCTTAAGGTACAGCTCCCCATCGCCGAATATATTGGACGGGGTATGTATCAGACGCATCATGCTGCCGCAGTACACATATCCCAGCACGGTGAGTATTAAACTCATGAGACCGCAGGCAATGAATGCAGTGTAGACAGCGGATTTCATTTTCCCAATGTCCCTTGCGCCAAAAAGCCTGGACACCACCACGGACGCCCCCAGGTTGCTGCCCACTGCAAAGGCCATGAAAATCACCGTGATGGGATAGGACGCCCCCACGGCCGCCAGCGCGTCCTCCCCGGCAAACCGCCCGGCTATGCTGCTGTCCGCAATATTGTAAAGCTGCTGGAACATGACGCTTATAAACATAGGCAGCAAAAACCGCCACAATGTATGTTTAGGATGTCCCACTGTCAGATCCGTTATCATAGAACATATCTCCTCATTCAAAATACTTGCTCCATTATAACCCTGTGTATGAATGAAGGCAACTGTTTTTATACACGGAAACAGACACGGAAAAAAGGCAGGAAGCCCTGGGGCTTATGTCCTCCTGCCTTTTTCTGTATACCTGTAAATCCGGGCGGACAATCCGGGCGTGCCTGAACATTCGTTGCCGCCATCTGCCGCGTTTCCGTCAGTCAGCGGCGGACCTGCCCCGCTTTTCTCCTCCGCCTTGCCGGCTGACAGGATATCAAACACTAGCAGTACGGTTCCTGACCGGACGAAGACTAATGGTGGAACAGCCTGATTCCTGTAAATGCCATGACCATGCCGTACTGGTTGCAGGTTTCGATTACCTGGTCATCCCGCACCGAGCCTCCTGGCTGGGCCACATACCGGACACCGCTTTTATAGGCCCTGTCAATATTATCCCCAAATGGGAAGAATGCATCCGAACCAAGGGACACGCCGGTCATGGTATCCAGCCAGGCCCTCTTTTCCTCCCTGGTGAATACAGGAGGCTTTACTTTAAACGTCTTTTCCCATCTGCCGTCAGCCAGCACGTCCATGCAGTCCTCGCCGATATAGACATCAATTGCATTATCCCTGTCCGCGCGTCTGATGCCGTCCGCAAAGGGAAGGTCAAGGACCTGGGGCGCCTGGCGCAGATACCAGTTGTCCGCCTTATTACCGGCCAGACGTGTACAGTGTACCCTGGACTGCTGTCCGGCTCCAATGCCGATGGCCTGCCCGTCTTTTACGTCGCAGACAGGGTGTATTTAAGGGTAATCAATGAAATCATAAGGTCAGCCTTGGCCTGCTCCGTCAGCTCCCGTTTCTCCGTCACGATATCCTGAAGAAGCTCCTTATTGATTTCCAGGTTATTGTGGCCCTGCTCAAAGGTAACCCCGAATATCTGCTTGCGTTCAATGGCAGCCGGCTCATAATCCGGGTCAATCTGGATTACATTGTAATTGCCGTTCTTCTTGGATTTGAGGATTTCCAGGGCTTCCGGCTCATATCCGGGGGCAATGACGCCGTCCGACACCTCCCTCTTGATGATTCTGGCCGTGGAACTGTCACACACATCTGACAGGGAAATGAAATCACCAAAAGAGGACATCCGGTCCGCTCCCCTTGCCCTTGCATAGGCGCTGGCCAGGGGGGACAGTTCCCCCATGTCGTCCACCCAGTATATTTTCTTCAGCACATCATCCAATGGCAGGCCGACCGCGGCACCTGCCGGTGAAACATGTTTGAAGGATGCAGCCGCAGGAAGCCCGGTTGCCTTCTTAAGTTCCTTCACCAGCTGCCAGCCGTTTAACGCGTCCATGAAATTGATATAACCCGGCCTGCCGCTGAGCACGGTGATAGGCAGCTCCTTATCCCCTTCCATAAAGATTCTGGATGGTTTCTGATTGGGGTTGCAGCCATACTTCAGTTCCAGTTCTTTCATAACAGATTCCTCTCTTTTCATTTGTTCTTATTGACAATCCTTGACTCATAGGTTCCTGACGCAATATCAATGAAGCGGACAAACAGGGATACCTTGTTGTCCTCATTCAGGCTGTTCCAGATCATATCCGTAAATTCGTCAATGGTCCCGGAAATGCCCACCAGCTTGGGTTCTCCCTCAAAGCTTGGAAGGGGGTTCCCGTCATGCATATAGGTATGGATGAAACGTCCTTCCCCCGCAGACGGATTCTCATAGGCGTAGGTAAAACGCAGGCAGGAATCAGGACTTCCGTGATTACTCTTTAAAATGGACATGGCGTAATTATACCCACTGTTTTCAATGTGCATGATACCGGAAATGCGCGGCGTGTAGTTGGGGGCATCCGGTTCAAACTCCCTGGACCTTAAGGACTGCTCAAAGGTCATCTGATGGTCCATCCCCTCGTAAACCGTGTCGGTCTGGTCGCCGTTGGTCACAATTGTCTTATTGCCAAGGACCCTCACAGGAGCATAAATAATCAGGCTGGGGTCCTCCAGCTTTGCCGGGTCAAATGCCTGGGTGCGGATGGCCTGTCCGTCCTCCACAAACACGCGGTTACGGCTGTTGGCGCTCCTGCCCATGATGAAATAGGCGGTCACTGCCTTGGTCCCATCCTCAGAACGTCCCATGACAATTCCGCGTCCGGGATATGTATTGTTTTTCAATTCCTGTTCCAGCGACATCTGCTTCATAGTATTCCCTCCATTTGCTGTGATTGTTGATTCCATGTAAATATAAAAAGGGCCGGCCCGCCGGACACGCAAAAAACACACGTGCCCAGGCGGTCGGCCAAATCTTCCGTAATACGGTCCGCGTGCTCCCTGTGGTTCATCCACTATCCGCCAGTCACACGCCTTGTTATTACTATATATCATTTATTCTAATATTGCAATAGTTTATTAGAAGTTTTACTACTGAACCGTCACAAATCAGACAAATCATCTTCATGACCGAAAAACGAATCAATCATTGCGGATGGCTGCCAGCGGGCTCAGCTTCATGGCCCTCATGGCTGGCATGAAACCTGCCGCCATACCCACAAAGATGGCAAACCCAATGGCGGATATGGAAAGCCAGGGAGGAATCCTGGAAAGGTTCCCCACCAGTCCATTGGTCTCTTCCAGACTGACAAATTTGTTGATGATGCCGGAAATCCCATAACTCAGGACAATACCGATCACGCCTCCCATGAATCCGATAAAACCCGACTCAATGAGGAACATGTTGCGGATATTGCCCATATCGCAGCCAAGGACCTTCATGACCCCAATCTCCTTGGTCCGCTCATAGATGGACATCATCATGGTATTGGCAATACCGATGGCCGCCACAAACAGGGACACGGCGCCGATTCCGCCAAGGACTGCCTGTATCATCTGGGACTGCTGCTTGGAGCTTTCCATCCAGTCCATCCTGCTGTTTACCTGAAATCCCATATCAGCCACCTGGGCCTGGACATCCTTTACATATTCCATATCGTCCACGTAAATCTGCGCCCGGCTGTATACCAGGTAGGGCAGGGCTTTTCCTTTTTTATTGGTGGGCTGTCCGGGAATGACGGTCCCTTTTTTAAAGGCCTTGCGAAGCTGTGCCTTCAGTCCGTCTATGTCGGTAAACACACCGTAGGAATACGTGCCGTAATCCTGCGGGCCTCCTTCCACCAGCCCGATTCCATCCATCATATATTTCTTTGGAGGCTTGACCCGGGTCTGGCTGTCATCGGATGAATCGCCGTAACTGCCCCGGCTGTTCTTGGACTGGAAATACGCATCCATATCAAAAATAACGAAAAGAGGCTTGTTAAGGAAGTCCACATCCGGAAGCTCACCTGTATCCCAGTATCCCCTTCCTGTCTTGGAATTATAAAAATCCTGCTGTACCGTATTGCCAAAAACCAGCCCTGTCTCCCCTGGCCCCGGCAGCCGGCCTTCCCCCAGAGGAATCTGTTCCAGGAACTTCTGCCCCACCCCCCTTAAGGTCATGTACTGCGCCTCATAGGCGCCCTGCCGGATTACCACGTTCATGTCCAGGATGGGCGAGACACCGGACACATGATTCAGGCGTCCGAATTTCTCCATTACCTCATCTGTGATGTAAGTGGGGTCAGATGACTTGCCGCTGCTGCTTCCCGCCACCATCACAGCCCCGCCCCCATTGTAGGAGCCGCCGGAGCCGCCATACACATCAATGGTGGTCAGGCTTCCCCAGGAGGAAAGCTGTTCCATGAACATCTGGTCCAGGCCAATTCCCAGGGATACCATTACCACGATGGAAGCAGTGCCGATGATGACGCCCAGCACGGTAAGGACCGTCCGGAGTTTTCTCCGTCTTAAATTGTTAATGCTCATAATCAGAAGATCAGGAAATCTCATCGTCCACATCCTCTTCCCTGGCGGCCTTGCGCTTCTTTTTAATGACTATGACAACAGCTGTGATAACAGCCACCGCCACCGCTGCTCCGGCAATCACCAGAACTTTATACCGGTCCCAGAAGGAAGGCTGCTCCGCCTCCGCATCCATGGCGCCTGCCTCCATGCCCGCATCCATGCCAAAGGGATCTTCCATCTCTTCTGTCACGAAGAGGGTCAGTTCCTTTTCCACGGGTTCCGCGGTCACGCCGTTTTCATCCTCATAGGTAATCCTTATCTTTATGGTCCCGTCATCCGTGGTGGGGGCCACGCCTGTAAGCATGATGTCCACGTTGCCCGTGTCGCCCGGCTAGATATTGCCCACAAAGGCGTCCGTGGTTTTAATGGAGTCT
>ENA-UOJO01004684-UOJO01004684.1-human-gut-metagenome-genome-assembly--contig:-P57-NODE-4684-length-11552-cov-6.582152_pt1 | contig 11552 bp, 7 predicted proteins | sample MGYA00242351_ERZ723898 | MGnify/ENA metagenome assembly ERZ723898 | reverse complement strand
GAAATGAGCAGAAGGCAGTTCCTGGGCTTTGCTGGTTCCGCGGCTGCAGTTCTTGGTCTGGGCCTCGTGGGTTGCGGTGGTTCTGCCGGCTCCGGCTCCTCTGCTTCTGGTGACGCTGCCGAGGTCTACTTCCTCCAATTCAAGCCCGAGGTCGACAAGGAGTGGAAGGAGATCGCCAAGGCTTATAAGAAGGAGAAGGGCGTCGAGGTCAAGATCGTGACCGCTGCCTCCAACACCTACGAGGAGAAGCTCAAGTCCGAGATGTCCAAGAGCTCCGCTCCGACCCTGTTCCAGGTCAACGGCCCCACCGGTCTTAAGAACTGGAAGGATTACTGCGTCGACCTGTCCGATACCAAGCTCCGCGGTGAGCTCATTGACGACTCCCTGGCTCTGCAGTCCGACGGCAAGGATGTGTGCATCGACTGGGTTCAGGAGAGCTTCGGCATTATTTACAACAAGCAGCTGCTCGAGAAGGCTGGCTACAAGGCCGAGGACATCAACTCCTTCGACAAGCTGAAGGCTTGTGCCGACGACATCCAGGCCCGCAAGGACGAGCTTGGTGTCGAGGGTGCCTTCACTTCCGCCGGCATGGACGACTCCTCCAGCTGGCGCTACACCACCCACCTTGCCAACATGCCGCTCTACTACGAGTTTGAGAAGGAGCACAACCAGGAGGACGACGAGATCAAGGGTGAGTTCCTCGACAACTACAAGCAGATCTTCGACCTGTACATCACCGACTCCACCTGCGATCCTTCGCAGCTTGCTTCCAAGACCGGCGACGACGCCACCAACGAGTTCGCAACCGGCAAGGCCGTCTTCTACCAGAACGGCTCTTGGGCCTACTCTGACCTCGTCAAGGCCGGCATGACCGACGATCAGATTGGCATGATGCCGATCTACATCGGTGTTGACGGCGAGGAGAACCAGGGCCTGTGCTCCGGCGGCGAGAACTACTGGTGCGTCAGTTCCCAGGCTTCCGAGGATGCCCAGAAGGCCACCGAGGACTTCATGTATTGGTGCGTCACCGCTGACACCCCGACCAGCATCATCGCCGACAAGATGGGCCTGACCGCTCCGTTCAAGAGCGCCAAGGAGACCACCAACGTCTTCTCGCAGCAGGCCGTTGCCATGGCCAAGGACGGCAAGAAGACCGTCGCTTGGGACTTCGTCTACATTCCCTCCGAGGAGTGGAAGAAGAACCTCAAGCAGGCTCTGATTGCCTACGCTGCCGATAACAGCAAGTGGGACGGCGTCAAGAACGCCTTCGTCGATGGCTGGAAGACCGAGAAGGCTGCTTCCGAGTAAGCAGTTGCTGCCCAAGCTATCTGATTAGCGACAGGGGGCGGGCAGACGTTGGTTTGCCCGCCCCCTGCATATTGAAAGGACCCTTTTATGGGCAAAGCACTCAAGCGCTGGTGGCCGCTCTTTATGCTGCCCACGTGCCTGGCGTTTATGATCGGGTTCGTGATTCCCTTTATCCAGGGCTTCTATCTCTCGTTCTGCCAGTTTATTACCATTAACAACGCGCACTTTGTCGGTATCGAGAACTACGTGCGCGCATTGTCCGATTCGCAGTTTGCCACGTCGTTCTTCTTTACGGTGGCGTTTGCCTTCCTGTCGACGGTGCTCATCAACGTGATTGCCCTCGCCATCGCGCAGGCGCTCACCCGCAAGGCGCTCAAGGGCACTAACATCTTCCGTACGATCTTCTTTATGCCGAACCTGATCGGCGGCATCGTGCTGGGCTACATCTGGCAGATCTTGATCAACTGCCTGCTCTCCAACGTGGGCGCCCAGCTCATCGCCCTCAACTCTGCTGCTGGCTTCTGGGGCCTTATCATCCTGACTCTGTGGCAGCAGGTCGGCTACATGATGATCATCTACATCGCTGGTCTGCAGTCCATTCCGTCCGACTACATCGAGGCTGCCAAGGTCGACGGTGCCACGGCATGGCAGACGTTTTGGAAGGTTAAGATCCCTAACCTGATGCCGACCATCACCATCTGCCTGTTCCTGTCCATCACCAACGGCTTTAAGCTGTTCGACCAGAACCTCGCCCTTACCGGCGGCGCCCCCGCGCACTCCACCGAGATGCTCGCCCTGAACATCTACAACACGTTCTATTCGCGTGCCGGTATCGCATGGCAGGGCATTGGTCAGGCCAAGGCGGTTATCTTCTGCATCCTGGTCGTGGCCATCTCCATGATCCAGCTTAAGGCCACGAGGTCCAAGGAGGTGCAGCAGTAATGAAACGCGATAAGGTTATCAACCGCGCGCTCTCGATTTTCTTTACGATCCTGTCGCTCGCGTGGATCTACCCCGTGTTCATGATTGCGCTTAATTCTTTTAAGAAAGCGACCGCAATCAGCACCACCACGGCATTCGATCTGCTCACGCCCGAGACGTTCAACGGCCTCGCAAACTACATGCACGCCCTTAACGAGCAGGGCTTTGCCTCGGCATTTATGTACTCGCTCATCATCACGGTCACGTCGGTCGTGCTGATCTTGGTGTGCTGCTCCATGTGCGCTTGGTACGTGGTTCGTGTCAACAACAAGATCTCGAACTTCTTCTATTACCTGTTCGTGTTCTCGATGGTCGTGCCGTTCCAGATGCTCATGTTCACGCTGTCCAATTTGGCGGACCGCATCGGCTTCAACACGCCGTTCAACATCTGCTTTATCTACCTCGGCTTTGGCGCGGGCCTGGCGGTCTTTATGTTCGCCGGCTTTGTAAAGAACATCCCGCTCGAGATCGAGGAGGCGGCCATGATTGATGGCTGCAACCCGGTCCAGGTGTTCTTTAAGATCGTCCTTCCCATCATGAAGCCCACCTATCTTTCGGTCGGCATCCTCGAGACCATGTGGGTCTGGAACGACTATCTGCTGCCCTACCTTACGCTCGACTCCACCAAGTACAAGACCATTCCTATCTTGATTCAGTACTTCCGCGGCGGCTACGGCCACGTCGAGCTCGGCCCCATGATGGCCTGCATCATGATGGTCGTTATCCCCATCGTTATCATGTACATCCTCTGTCAGAAGTACATCATCGACGGCGTGGTGGCAGGTGCCGTCAAGGGCTAATGCCGTAACTGTTTTGCAAGTTTCTGCGGCGCCCCTCAGCGCGGCGCCGCATATCGAAAGGTAGAGACATGGCCGAGATTGTTCTCAAACATGTTCAGAAGGTGTATCCCAACAACGAGTCAAAAAAGAAAGGCTTCTTTGGCAAAAAGAAGAAGACCGAGGAGAAGAAGCACAACCTCAAGGTTACCGAGGACGGTGTGCTCGCTGTAGAGGACTTCAACCTCACCGTTCACGACCAGGAGTTCGTCGTCCTCGTTGGCCCCTCTGGCTGCGGTAAGTCCACGACGATGCGCATGGTCGCCGGCCTGGAGGACATTACCTCGGGCGATGTGCTCATCGACGGCAAGCGTGTCAACGACGTGGCGCCCAAGGACCGCGACATCGCCATGGTGTTCCAGAGCTACGCTCTGTACCCCAATATGACGGTGTACGAGAACATGGCATTTACGCTCGAGCTCAAGAAGGTTCCCAAGGACGAGATCGACCGCAAGGTCCGCTCTGCTGCCGAGATTCTGGGCATTACCGAGTACCTCGACCGTAAGCCCAAGGCGCTCTCCGGCGGCCAGCGCCAGCGTGTCGCTATCGGCCGCGCCATCGTGCGTGACCCCAAGGTCTTCCTGATGGACGAGCCGCTGTCCAACCTGGACGCCAAGCTTCGTAACCAGATGCGTGCCGAGCTCATTAAGCTGCGCCACGAGATCAAGGGCACGTTCATTTATGTTACTCACGACCAGACCGAGGCCATGACCCTTGGCGACCGTATCGTGGTCATGAAGGACGGCGTTGTCCAGCAGATCGCCACGCCGCAGGAGGTCTTCAACCATCCCGCGAACATCTTCGTCGCCGGCTTCATCGGCGTGCCGCAGATGAACTTCTTCGATGCCCAGCTGGTGCGCTCGGGCAACGGCTTTACCGTCAAGACCGAGGATATGAACGTGGCACTCGCCCCCGAGACTTGCGCTCAACTTGCCCTCAACTGGGACGGCGGCGACGTGAAGGAGATTACGGCCGGCGTGCGTCCCGAGCAGATCCTGCTTGCCGACAAGGGCGAGGAGGGCGCGCTCCAGGGTACCGTCGAGGTGACCGAGCTCATGGGCTCGACCGAGCATGTCCACGTGACCGCTCCCGACGGCCAGTTTGTCCTGATTATCCCCGTCGTCGACCTCGAGGCCAAGGGCGCGCTCAAGGCTGGCGACACCATCTGGTTCAAGTTTGAGAAGAACGCGACCCACCTCTTCGATAAGGTCTCTGGCAAGAACCTAATCTAGGCCCGGTGCATCCAGGCCCTCCCTTTGGGCGACTGCGGTATTGCCATCCTTTTGCCGCGGTCACATATAAGGCTCCCCTCCCGTCCACTGGGCGAGAGGGGAGCCTTTCTTTGTGTTGGGGCTGTCTGACCGGTCGTTTGTCTCGATCTGTAACGGGTGAGGCTGATTTCGGACGCTAGGTGTTACAGATCGAGACAGTTCCGCTGAGCTGACCATTTCATCTAAATCTGTAACACCAAAGGTGAATTTCAGCTGCTAGATGTTACAGACTGAGATAAACCCAAGGGAAGGGGCCGGTATGTCTCAATCTGTAACAGCTGGGACCGTTTTTACCGAGTAGCTGTTACAGATCGAGATTGTTTGGTCGAGTCGGGTCACAGGGTAACGTGCGGGCACAAAAAACGGAGCCGTGTTGCCACGACTCCGTTTCTCAAGAGGATGGGTAAGGGAAGCGAATTAGTTCAGGTGCCAGATCTCGTCGTTGTACTGGGAGATGGTGCGGTCGGACGAGAAGGTGCCGGCGTTGGCGATATTGATCAGCGTCTTGCGCATCCAGACGTCCTGGTCCTCGTAGTCGGCCAGCACGCGCTCCTTGGTCTGGATGTACTCCTCAATGTCGAGCAGGGCCATAAACCAGTCCTTGCCCTTAATGTCATCGTGCAGGCGCTGCAGGCGCTCGGCGTTGCCGGTCGCCATAAAGGCCGGGTTGGTGATGAAGTCCACCAGCAGTTTAATACCGGGCTTGCGGTAGAGCACACCGGCGTCATAGGTGCCGTCGGCATAGAGCTGCTCGACCTGTTTGGACGAGGCACCAAAGGTGTAGATGTTCTCGTCGCCCACGAGCTCGGCAATCTCCACGTTGGCGCCGTCAAGCGTGCACAGGGTTAGGGCGCCGTTGAGCATGAACTTCATGTTGGAGGTGCCGCTCGCCTCCTTGGAGGCCAGGCTGATCTGCTCGGAGATATCAGCGGCGGGGATCACGCGCTCGGCGGCGGTGACGTTGTAGTTCTCGATCATGACGACCTGCAGGTAGGGAGCCACGTCGGGGTCGTTTGCAATCCACTGCGACAGCGTCAAGATCAGATGGATGATGTCCTGCGCGATAGTGTAGGCAGGCGCCGCCTTGCCGCCAAAGATGATGGTGACGGGGTGCTTAGGTCTGTTGCCGTTCTTGATATCGAGGTACTTCCAGATGATGTAGAGCGCGAGCATCTGCTGACGCTTGTACTCGTGGATGCGCTTGACCTGGACGTCGATGATGGCGTTGGAGGGAATGGTCACGCCCTGCTCGAGCGCCATGAACTGGCGCATGATGGCCTTGGCTTCGACCTTGGTGGCGGCCAGGCGCTCAAGAACGTCCTTGTCGTCGGCGAACTTGGCGAGTTTGCTCAGATCGCCGGTGCTGCGCCAGTCGGTGCCGATCACATCGTCGAGCAGGCTGGCGAGCGCGGGGTTGGCCCCATGGATCCAGCGGCGGAAGGTGATGCCGTTGGTCTTGTTGGAGAACTTCTCGGGATAGATTTCGTAGAACGGATGAAGCTCGGTGTCCTCCAGGATCTTGGTGTGGAGGGCGGCTACGCCGTTGATGGAGAAGCCAAAGTGGATGTCCATGTGGGCCATGTGGACGGTGTCGTGCTCGTCGATGATGGCGACGCGCGGGTCATCGTGCTCGGCCTTGGCAACCTCGTCGAGCTTGACGATAATGTCGGCGATGGCAGGGGAGACCTTCTGCAGGCTGGTGATCGGCCACTTCTCGAGCGCCTCGGCAAGGATCGTGTGGTTAGTGTAGGCGACCATGGAGCGTACGATGGTCACGGCCTCGTCAAACTCGATGCCATGCTCGGTGGTGAGCAAGCGAATGAGCTCGGGGATGACCATGGTGGGGTGCGTGTCGTTAATCTGGACCACGGCGTAGTCGGCCAGATCGTGCAGGTTGCTGCCGCGCTCGATGGCCTCGTCGATCAGGAGCTGGGCGGCGTTGCTTACCATGAAGTATTCCTGGTAGATGCGAAGTAGGCGGCCCTGCTCGTCGGAATCGTCGGGGTAGAGGAACAAGGTGAGGTTCTTGGCGATCTCGGTCTTGTCGAAGTCGATGGAGCTGCCGGGGACCAGGCCGTCGTCGACGCTCGCCAGGTCGAACAGGCGCAGGCGGTTCTTGGTGGGCTGGCCGTAACCGGGCACATCGATGTTGACGAGCTTGGAGGTAACGGCAAAATCGCCGAACTCGACGGTGTAGGAGCGGTCATCGTCGACTAGGATGTCCTGCTCACCGAGCCACTCGTCGGGGACGGCCTTCTGCTGGTTGTCGACAAAGCGCTGACGGAACAGACCGTAGTGATAGTTGAGGCCCACGCCATCGCCGGTCAAGCCCAGCGTGGCGATGGAATCCAGGAAGCACGCGGCCAGGCGGCCCAGGCCGCCGTTGCCGAGCGACGGCTCGACCTCGAACTCCTCGATCTTGTTGAGGTCGTGGCCTGCGGCGGTGAGCTGGTCCTTAACCTCGTCGTAGATGCCAAGGTCGATCATGTTGTTGATGAGCAGCTTGCCGATCAAAAATTCGGCGGAAATGTAATAGAGCTTTTTCTTGCCGTTGTTGAGCGGGCAGGCGGCGGAGCGCTCCTGCACGAGTTTGACCAGCAGCTTGTAAATGCGACGGTCGTCGAGCTGCTCGAGCGAGGTGCCAAAAGACTGCTCGGCGAGTTCCATGAGGTTAATTTGGGGCATGTTTTCTCCTGTGATGGGTTGTTTCATGTCTGCAATTCATAAGAAGCCCGCGTGAGGGGATTGGGGTGGCCTCGCGCGGGAAAAGCAAGCGCGTCCGCACGGTGGGGAGGGGTCGGGCGCGGTAGCTCCTATTGAGGAAGCTCGATTTCGGCTTCCGACGGGATGCGGAAGTAGGTCTCGGTCCAGTCGGTGAGTTTGTGCTCGAGCTCGCGGGTGATGGCGCCGTCGAGCATGCGCCAGGTCCAGTTGCCGCCCAGCGTGGCAGGGGTGTTGATGCGCGCCTCGTTGCCCAAGTTGAGCAGGTCCTGCATGGTGTAGATGCACGTGTCGCTCACGCTGGCGGCGATGGTGCGATTGAGTGCATCTGCCATGGGTTCGCCGGCCTGCTGATGGGTGTACAGGACTGCCTGCTCGCGCTGACGCGGGGTGGCCGTTCCCTCAAACCAACCGCGCGCCGTCTCGTTGTCGTGGGTGCCCACATAGGCGACGGTGTTGGCGATGTAGTTATGCGGCAGGTAGTACGAGTTGGTGCCCTCAAAGGCAAACTGCAGGATCTTCATGCCGGGGAAGCCCGAGTTGTCGCGCATGTCGATGACGCCGGGGGTGAGGAAGCCCAGGTCCTCGGCGATGATGGGCAGCGTGCCGAGCTTTTCCTCGAGCGTCTTGAAGAACTTGAGGCCGGGACCCTGCGTCCACGAACCGTAGGACGAATAGGGTGAGGAGAACGGCACCTCCCAATAGGCTTCGAAGCCGCGGAAGTGATCCAGGCGGATGACGTCGTACATGTCGAGGGTGGCGCGAATGCGGCCCTCCCACCAGGAGAAGCCGTCGGACTCCATGGCGTCCCAGTCGTAGATGGGGTTGCCCCAGTACTGGCCGGTGGCCGAGAACTGGTCGGGCGGCGTGCCGGCGACGCTCACGGGATTGCCGGCGGCGTCGATCTTAAAGAGCTCAGGCGTCGCCCACATCTCGACGGAGTCACGCGAGACATAGATGGGCAGGTCGCCGATGATGAGAATGTCGCGCTCGTTGGCATAGGCCTTGAGGCGGCTCCACTGGCGATCGAAGAAGTACTGCGTCATCTGGTGGTAGAGCATACGCGCCGGATGGTCGGCGCAGACCTTGGCGGAAGCCTCGCCGCGGGTGCGGAGCTCCGCGGGCCACTCCCAAAACGCCTTGAGACCGCACTCCTCTTTGACGGTCATGAACTCACAGTAGGGGATGAGCCAGTCCTCGTTGGCCTGGATAAAGTCATCGAAATCGGCCGGCTTGTCGGCGGCAAAGCGCTCGGCGGCGCGGTCGAGAATCTGACGGCGGCCACCAAAGATGGCACCGTAGTCGACATTGCTGGGGTCGGATCCCAGATACACGCCATCGATATCGCGCTGCTCCAGATACCCTGCCTCGATAAGCTCGGCAAAGTCGATAAAGTTGGGGTTGCCTGCGCGGGCCGAGAACGACTGATAGGGCGAATCGCCATAACTGGTCGTCGTGAGGGGCAGAATCTGCCAGTAATGTTGTTTGCACGAGGCGAGAAAATCGACGAAGTCGTAGGCATTCCAGCCAAAGCCGCCGATTCCGTATGGTCCGGGCAGAGATGAGACGGGCATGAGGACGCCGCTTGCACGCTCCATGAATGCGCTCACCAACCTTCTTGTTGTGGGGTCGGCCTGCCGATGGGTGTGCAGTCCGCCTCCGATGTTCTGATTCGATACGCCTATTGTAAAACATGTTGTTTAAACATGTACAGGCAAGATAAAAAAGTTGGTCGATTTTCGGCGAATGGTTACATGCCATGAAAAAAGCCCCGACCTCACAACGTGAGATCGGGGCAAGAGCGGTATGTAGGTTTTTGCTACTCGGCGTCGGCGAAGCCGTTGGGGTTGTGGCTCTGCCAGTTCCAGCTATCGCGGCACATGTCCGCGATGTCGTACTGGGCCTTCCAGCCCATCATGCGCTCGGCCTTGGAGGCATCGCACCAGTTGGCAGCGATGTCGCCGGCGCGGCGCTCGCGGATCACGTAGGGCAGCTCCTTGCCACAAGCCTTGGAGAAGGCGGCGACGACCTCGAGTACCGAGGTGCCGGTGCCGGTGCCCAGGTTAAAGATCTCGACGCCGGTTTTGCCGTTCATCCAGTTAAGGGCGGCAACGTGACCAGAGGCCAGATCGCACACGTGGATGTAGTCGCGCACGCCGGTGCCGTCGGGGGTGGGGTAGTCGTTGCCAAAGACCTGAACGGCCTCGAGCTTGCCCACGGCGACCTGGGCGACATAGGGCACCAGGTTGTTGGGGATGCCGTTGGGGTCCTCGCCGATCAGACCCGACGGATGGGCGCCGATGGGATTGAAATAACGGAGTAGCACGACGTCCCACTCGGGGTCGGCGGTGTGGACGTCCATAAGGATCTGCTCGATCATCCACTTGGTCCAACCATAGGGGTTGGTCGCGGGCTTCTTAGGATCCTCCTCGGTGACGGGCGGGTTGTCCGGGTCGCCGTAGACGGTCGAGGAGCTCGAGAAGATGATGGACTTGCAGCCATGGTTGCGCATGACGTCGATGAGCACCAGGGTGTTCTCGATGTTGTTGTGATAGTACTCGACGGGCTTGCTCACCGACTCGCCGACGGCCTTAAAGCCGGCAAAGTGGATGACGCGGTCGATCTGATGGGTATCGAAGATCTTGTTCATCGCATCGCGGTCGAGTACGTTGGCCTCGTAGAAGGTGAGGTTCTTGGCGGCCTCGTCGCCCACGATGGTCTTGACGCGGTCGACGGCGACGGCGCTGGAGTTGGAGAGATCATCGACGATGACGACCTGGTAACCACCCTCGAGCAGCTGAACGACGGTGTGCGAGCCGATAAAGCCGGCGCCACCGGTAACGAGGACGCAGGTGTCTTTGGGGTCGAGTGCTTTGGACATGTAGTCTCCTATCGAATCAGGAACACTTCTAGAGGGGAGTATAGCGCAGGCAGGGACGCCCAAATCGTACGCGGCAGGAAAAGCAGAGGATTATGTTAACGTACTCATAGAAGAGCTTGCGTACGCATAACCTGATCTTTGACATTTGCTTACGAGCCGCTGACCTTGTAGTTTCCTGCCGTTCGTGGAAATCGTTGGGACGCGCCATATGTACGCTAATATGTATGAGTTGAGCGACATATAAATAAACATGTAACGGAGTACATATGTCACCAAACAGCGATTCCATCCTTTCCCAGGAGCTCTCGCGCCGCACTGCCCTCAAGGCCCTGTTCGGCGCCGCTTCTGCGGCAGTTCTTTTTGGCCTGCCCGCTCGCGCCCATGCGGCGGAGGCTTCCAAAGAAACAACCGATAAACTGAATGCCGCCCAGGCCCAGCTCGACGAGGTTCAGGCCCGGCTCGACAGCATCGCAAATGAGTATGCGGCGCTGGCCAACAAGAATGCCCAGACCCTCAACGACATCGAGAATGTCCAGGGCAAGATTGACGACACGCAGGCCCAGATCGATGAAAAGAAGGCCGAGCTCAAGAAGAAGCGCAACGACCTTTCCGATCGCGTGGCCGCCAGCTACAAGTCCGGCGGCACGAACATCCTGTCGCTGCTGCTGGCCTCTGGCTCGTTTGAGGAACTCGTCGCCAACGCGCATTACGTTGAGAAGATCAACAAGAGCGACCGCGATGCCATTGAGGATATCCAGACGATTCAGGCTGAGCTCGACGCACAGAAGACCGAGCTCGAAGCACAAAAGGCCGACCTGGAAAAACTCAAGGACCAGCAGACGGCTCAGATGCAGGATATGCAGGCCAAGCAGCAAGAAGTCCAGACCGTGCTGAACGGTCTTTCCGACGACGTCAAGGAGCTCATGGCTCAGCGCGATTCCGAGATCCTCGCTGCCGCCCAGGCTGAGGAGGCTGCCAGGAAGGCCGCCGCCGCGAACAAGAACAATTCCTACTCGGGTGGTTCAAGCTCGGGTGGCGGATCGTATGCGCCCGGAACCCCGCAACAGAATGCCGGCTCGGGCAAACAGCAGGCCGTCGTCAACGCGTGCTACTCCACGCCTTCGCCGGGTCAGAACTGGTGCGCGGCGTGGGTTACCAATGTCTTCCGTAACGCCGGCGTGGGCTATTTTGGCGGCAACGCGTGTGACATGTTCAACGCCTGGTGCTATAGCTCCGATCGCTCGGCGCTGCAGGTGGGCATGATCGTGGCCGATTCCTCGCACAGCGGCACGGGTGCTCCGGGCCTTATCTACGGTCATGTGGGTATCTACGTTGGCGGCGGCATCGTTATGAGCAACGAGGGCGCCATTACGTCTAAGTCGCTTGACTCGTTTATTAGCTTCTATGGCACTGGCTCTGGCGTGCGTTGGGGCTGGCTCGGCGGTATTGCGCTGTCGTAGCTGCGGCTTGGTCCGGGACAGTCCGAGAGGCATAAGGTTGCCTGCTCGGGCAGTCCTGCTCGCACGGAGAGCACATTAAGTGCTCTCCGGCTCG
>ENA-UOJO01004677-UOJO01004677.1-human-gut-metagenome-genome-assembly--contig:-P57-NODE-4677-length-11559-cov-6.678199_pt1 | contig 11559 bp, 7 predicted proteins | sample MGYA00242351_ERZ723898 | MGnify/ENA metagenome assembly ERZ723898 | reverse complement strand
AGTCGGCCTTGAGGCAGTTCAGGATCTTGCCGCGCACGGGCATGATGCCCTGAAATTCCGCGTCGCGCGAGAGCTTGACGCTGCCGAGAGCGCTGTCGCCCTCAACGATATAAATTTCGCGGCGGGACACGTCGCGCGTGCGGCAGTCCACGAACTTCTGCACGCGGTTGGAAATGTCGATATTGCCGGAGAGCTTTTTCTTGATGTTCAGCCGCTGCTTTTCCGCGCTCTCGCGGCTTCTTTTGTTGATGAGCACCTGCTCGGCGATCTTGAGCGCCTCGACGCGGTTCTCGATGAAGTAGGTCTCCAGGCGGGACTTGAGAAAGTCCGTCATGGCCTCCTGCACGAATTTGTTCGTGATGGACTTCTTCGTCTGGTTCTCGTAGCTCGTCTGCGTGGAGAAGTTGTTGGACACCAGCACGAGACAGTCCTCCACATCCTGCCAGGTGATCTTGCTCTCGTTCTTCTGATACTTGCCGCTGTCCTTGAGATATTTGTCGATGGCGTAGACGAAGGCGGTCTTAGTCGCCTTTTCCGGCGCGCCGCCGTGCTCGAGCCACGAGGAGTTGTGGTAGTGCTCGATGACGTTCACGCGGTTGGAAAAGCAGCACGCGCAGGAGAGCTTGACCTTGTACTCCGGTTTATCTTCGCGGTCGCGGCCGCGGCGCTCGGTCTCCCAGAAAACGGGCGTGGTCAGCGCGCCCTCTCCGGCCAGCTCGGTCACATAGTCCACGATGCCGTTTTCGTAGAGGAACTCCTGCGTCTCAAATTTTCCGCCCACCTGGTTGCGGAAGCGGAACGTGATGCCCGCGTTGACGACCGCCTGTCGGCGCAGCACGTCGGTAAAATACGACGCGGGGATGTTGATGTCGGTAAACACGTCGAGATCGGGCAGCCAGCGCGTGAGCGTGCCGGTCCTCTTGCCGCGGTCAGTCGGCTCGATCTTCAGCTCCTCGCCCTTTTTGCCGGTGATCTGCCCGCGCTCAAAGTGGAGGGAATATTTGTTCCCGTCGCGCCAGACGGTCACATCCATATAGCGCGAGGCGTACTGCGTGGCACAAGCGCCGAGGCCGTTGAGGCCGAGGGAATATTCATAGTTGTCGCCGTCGAGATTGTTGTACTTGCCGCCGGCGTAGAGCTCGCAGTACACGAGCTCCCAGTTGAAGCGTTTTTCCTTGGGGTTCCAGTCCACGGGACAGCCGCGCCCGTTGTCCTCCACCTCGATGCTGCCGTCGGCGTAATGCGTGAGCGTGATGACCTTGCCGTGCCCCTCGCGCGCCTCGTCGATGGAGTTCGAGAGGATCTCGAACACCGCGTGCTCGCAGCCGTCCAGTCCGTCCGAGCCAAAGATAACGCCCGGGCGCTTGCGCACGCGCTCCGCGCCCTCGAGTAGGGAAATGCTCTCGTTGCCGTAATTCTTTCCTGCCTTTGCCATTTGTCTTCTCCGTTTCCATAGGATACTATTCCTTGTATATTATAGCCGCTCCGTCCCACAATAGCAAGTGTTTTGATGCGCTCCCGCGCCGCGCTCCGCGCTTGTTAAAAACTCGCGCAGCATTCTCAAATAGTTTTTGCACCGGTCAAAAAATAATCGAGCGTCAACCTGTAAATTTCTTGTAAAATCAAGGTTATTCACAGTTTCCACAGAGTTATCCACATTCATTATGTCAACACAAAATCACGCAAAAAATGCGCTTTTTCTCTCCCATTCGACCTCTTGCAATGTGCGCGCAGGTGTGCTACCATAGGCGCAGAAAATCCGCGTGCGCTCCATTCCGCACGCAGACAAGGAGGACCCATTCCATGCAGGCATTTGAATTTTACTGCCCGACTAAGATCTATTTCGGCAAGGGCGCGGAGGCCCGCGTCGGCGAGGCGGTCAAGCACTTCGGCGGCACGAAGGTCTTTATCGTCTACGGCGGCCACAGCGCCGTGAAGAGCGGGCTTATCGCGCGCATCGAGCAAACGCTCACCGACGCGGGGCTTGAGTACATGAGCTTCGGCGGCGTACAGCCCAACCCGCGCCTGTCCCACGCGCGCGAGGGCGTGCAGAAGGCGCTCGCCTTCGGCGCGGACTTCATTCTCGGCGTCGGCGGCGGCAGCGTGATGGACACGTCCAAGGCCATCGCCCACGGCGTTGCCAACCCCGAAACGGACATCTGGGATTTCTGGAGCAAGAAGGCGGCGCTCACCAAAACGAGCAAGCTCGGCGCGGTGCTGACCATCTCCGCCGCCGGCAGCGAGACGAGCGACAGCGCCGTGCTCACGAACGATGAGACGACGCTCAAGCGCGGTCTGAACACCGATCTGCAGCGTCCGCTCTTCGCCATCATGGACCCCGAGCTGACCTATACGCTCCCGCGCTATCAGGTCGGCTGCGGCGTGGTGGACATCATGATGCACACGCTTGAGCGCTATTTCAACCCCGGCCATCCCTCCAACCGCATGACCGACGAGATCGCCGAGGGCCTGCTGCGCACGGTGATCGACGCGGGCCGCGTCGCCATGCAGGACAGTCACAATTATGACGCCATGAGCGAGATCATGTGGGCCGGCTCCCTCTCGCACAACAACCTCACGGGCCTCGGCGGCGTGAAGGACTTCTCCGTGCACCAGTTCGGTCACGAGCTTTCCGGTATGTTCGACGCCGCGCACGGCGCGACGCTCTCGGTCATGTGGCCGCAGTGGGCGCGCTATGTGGTGGACACCGATCCCGCGCGCTTCGCGCACTACGGCGAGGCCGTTTGGCGCCTTACCCGCAAGGACGGCGAGAGCGACCGTGACCTTGCCCTCCGCGCCATCGACACGACCGAGGAGTTTTTCCGCTCCATTGATATGCCGACCACCTTCACCGAGCTCGGCATCGGCGTGCTCAGCGAGGAGCAGCTGCGCGAGCTTGCCGAGCGCTGCACCTTCTTTCACACCCGCGTTGTCGGCAAGTTCTGCCCGCTCGATTACGACGACATTCTCGCCGTCTACCGCATGCAAAACAAGTAACCCGCATCCCGCGAAAAAGGCGCGCCGACCGGCGCGCCTTTTCTCTCTATTTACCGTTTCAAAATGCCCAGCAGACCGCGCTTGAGGATCTGCCCACCCGCGGAGACGAGTTGTGTCTCGATCTTGGACTGGAGCCGCTCGGCCTTTTTCTTTGCCGCGGCAGCCTCACGCTCGCGCTTTTTCTGCTCGGCCTCGGCGGCCCTCTCCGCCCTCCGGCGCGCCTCGTCCTCCAGCTTTTGTGCGTGGCGGCGCTCCTCATCCTCCAGCTTCTGGCGGCGCTTTTCCTCGGCGGCTTCCTCCTTCGCCCGCTGCTTTTCCGCCGCGGCCTCCTCCTTGGCGCGCTGCTTCTCCGCCTCCGCCGCAGCCTTCTCCTGCGCAAGACGCTCCTCCTCCCGCTGCTTTTCCAGCGCCGCGGCGTCAGCCTGCTCGGCTAGCACCTCATAGGCGGAGAGATTATCCTCCGAGTCGTCGTACTTTTCCATGCCGTCATGCAGCATGGCCTTCATGCGCGCCATCGGCTCGGGCGCACCCATGAGGCTCTGCGGGCAGACGATCTTCGTGCGCTGCACGATGGTCGGCACGCCCTGTTCATCTAAAAACGAGGTCAGCGCCTCGCCGACACCCAGCTCCATAATGGCATCCTCCGCGCGGAAGGCGGGATTGGCGCGGAACGCCTGCGCCGCGACGCGCACAGCCTTCAGCTCGGCGGGCGTATAGGCGCGCAGCGCGTGCTGCACGCGGTTGGAGAGCTGCGCGAGCACCGCGTCGGGAATGTCGCTCGGGCTCTGCGTCACGAAGAACACGCCCACGCCCTTCGAGCGGATGAGCTTAACGGTCTGCTCGATCTTCTGCACGAGGACCGCCGGCGCGTCGCGGAAGAGCGTGTGCGCCTCGTCGAAGAAGAACACCAGCTTGGGCTTTTCCAGATCGCCCGCCTCGGGCAGGCTCTCAAACAGCTCCGAGAGCATCCACAAAAGGAAGCTCGCGTAGAGCGTCGGGTTCTGCACCAGCTTCACGCAGTCGAGCACGTTGACCATGCCGCGGCCGTCCGCGTCGGTGCGCATCCAGTCATAGATGTCGAGCGGCGGCTCGCCGAAGAAGAGGTCGCCGCCCTGCTGCTCGAGCGGCAGCAGCGCGCGCAGGATCGCCGCGACGGACTGCGGCGTGATGTTGCCGTAGGTCATCATGTACTCCGCGCGGTGCTCACTGACGTAGTTCAGCATGGCGCGCAGGTCCTTGAGGTCGAGGAGCAGCAGTCCCTTGTCGTCCGCGATGCGGAACATGATGTGCAGGATGCCCTCCTGCGCGGGCGTGAGGCTGAGGATGCGGGACAAAAGCTCAGGCCCCATGTCGCTCACCGTCGCGCGGACGGCGTGGCCGCCGGTCTGATAAATGTCCCAGAAGGTCGTGGGATAGCCCTTGTAGGCAAAGCTGCCGCGCAGACCGAAGCGGTCGATGCGCTTTTCCATGCCCTCGCTGCTCACGCCGGGGGCGCAGATGCCCGCGACGTCGCCCTTGACGTCGCACAGGAACACCGGCACGCCCGCGTCGGAAAAGCTTTCGGCCATCACTTTCATCGTGATGGTCTTGCCCGTGCCGCTCGCGCCCGCGATCAGGCCGTGGCGGTTGCACATATTGAGCGCAAGCTCCACGCGCGCGCCGTCCGCAAGTCCCATGTAGATCTTACCGTTTTCGTACATCGTGCCATCCTCCGTTGTTTGATTCGATGGCAACATTATAGAATACCGTGCGGCGCGGCGCGATCACCGGCCCCGCGATGACGAACATCTTTGCAGCCATGCCGGTGATGATGCCCTCGGCCTTGAAGTCGATGGCGGGCGAGACGACGGAGTTGGCAAAGCCCGTGATCGGCACGAGCGTGCCCGCCCCCGCGAAGCGGGCAAGGGAATTATACAGGTTCAGCCCCGTGGTCAGCGCCGCTAAAAAGATAAGCGTGACGGAGGTCGCGGTACCCGCGTCGGTCTTGTCGAGCCCGAGGGACCTGTAGCCGTCCAAAATGAGCTGACCGAGCACGCAGATCGCGCCGCCGATCAGAAAGGCGAGCGCCGTATCCTTCCAGATGGGCGACTTCGGCGCCCTTTCCTTGATATACGCCTGATATTCCTGCGGTGACATATCCATAAGATCACTCCTTTTGGCATAGCATTTCCAGCGGGAGTATTTTTATCCATCGTTGCCTTTCCCCGCAAAATCGGCTACAATGGACGCGAGGTGATACCATGCGCTCACTTGGGCTTTACATCCACATTCCGTTCTGCAAGGCGAAGTGCATTTACTGCGACTTCTACTCCCTGCCGCGCGCCGAGGGACAGATGGACGCTTACGTCTCCGCGCTGACCGCGCAGCTCGCCGCGTGGCGGGAGCGCGCGGCGGACTGCACCGTAGACACCGTTTACTTCGGCGGCGGCACGCCGAGCTATCTCGGCCCCGACCGCCTGTGCCGCCTTCTGGACGCGGTTTTTCAAAGCTACCGCGTCGCCCCCGGCGCGGAGATCACGCTCGAGGCCAACCCCGACAGCGCGCAGGATATTTCCGCCCTGCGGCAGCTGCACGATGCAGGCTTCGACCGCCTCTCGCTCGGGATGCAGTCCGCGGACGACGCGGAGCTGCGGCGCATCGGGCGCGTCCACACGCACGCGCAGACCGTCCGCGCGGTGGAGAACGCCCGCGCCGCGGGCTTTGACAATTTGAGCCTCGACCTCATCTACGGCCTGCCCGGGCAGACGATGACGCGCTGGCAGGCAAACCTTGACGCTGCGCTCTCGCTCGCGCCCGAGCATCTTTCCTGCTACGGGCTGAAGGTCGAGGAGGGCACGCCGCTCTTTGCGCGGCGTGAGCGCTTCACGCTGCCGGACGACGACACGCAGGCGGATATGTACCTCTACGCCGTCGATTTCTTGGCGCGGCATGGCTATGAGCAGTATGAAATTTCCAATTTCTGCCGCCCGGGACGGGCGTCCCGCCACAACAGCCGCTACTGGACGCTCGCGGAATACCTCGGCTTCGGCCCCGGCGCGCACAGTGACTTCGGCGGCGAGCGCTTTGCGCTCGCGCGCGATCTCGACGCCTACCTTGCGGGACACACCGTCTATTCCGAGCGCTCCGCGCCCTCGGCGCGTGAGCGGGAGACCGAGCGCGTCATGCTCGCGCTCCGCACGACCCGCGGCGTCGCCGCGGATACGCTGCCGGAAGCCGCGCGGCGCATCCTCTGGAATTGTGAAGCCCACGGCCTCGCCCATCTTTCCGGCGGCTTTTATGCCCTCACGCCCCGCGGCTTTCTGGTCTCCAACGCCATCCTTGTCGATCTTTTGGAAACAATGGAGCTTTGACGGAACTTTTTTCCGCCTTTCTTCGTCTTTACTTTTAAGGGCCGTCATGGTATAGTAACGTTATGTCAACTTTTGCTGTGCAAAAGCATAGCAAAAACAGGTATGTGCCGTATTTCAAAAGGAGATCATTATGAAAGCACTGTCCCGCAAATGCACCGCCTTTCTCTTATCCCTCACCCTGCTGCTGACGCTCGCGCCGACGGCGCTCGCCTCCGAAGCGCTGGGCGACGACCTTGACCTGCGCTCGACAACGCTCAACCGCGGCGCCGAGCTCGGCGAGGGCACGTTCTGGAGCAACACCTTCTCCGACCTGCGGCAGGAAAACTACGTCGTCTACACGCCGAACACGAGCGTGACGCCCATCGTCACCTACGGCGATTACACCACCGCGACGAGCACCGTCTCCGCCGCCGCCAAGCGGCTGGAGGAGCAGGGCCTGCGTGTGGTCGCGGGCATCAACGGCGACTACTACGATACGCTCAACGGCGCGCCGCTCGGCACGGTGATGACCGATGGCGTGCTGCGCGTCGCCTCCGCGAGCAACTATGCCGTCGGCTTCCGCGCGGACGGCACAGCCATCCTCGGCGCTCCGGCGCTGGCAATGCAGGTCGAGAGCGCCAACACGTCCTTTTCCATTGCCGCCGTCAATCAGGTGCGCTACTCCTACGGCGGCATCTACCTCTACACCTACGATTTCAACGCCCGCCGCTCCACCGGCACCAACGCCGCGGGCTATGATGTGGTCTGCTCGGCGGTCGACGGCCGCCTGAGCATCGGCGAAACGCTGACGCTCACCGTGGACGAGATCCTGCCCGAGGCCACCGACACCGCCGTGAGCGAGGGCAAATACGTCCTGACGGCGAACCTCCTCTCCGGCGAGGAGAACCTTGCTCTGCTGCGCGCGCTTGCGGTCGGCGACACGCTGACCGTCACCGTCCGCGCGGCGGACGAGGGCTGGAACGACGTGGACTACATGATCGGCGCGCTCTATCAGCTCGTGGAGAACGGCGAGGTCTGCAAGGGGCTTGCGGCCGGCGCCGCGCCGCGCACCGCCATCGGTCAAAAGGCCGACGGCAGCCTTGTGCTCTACACCATTGACGGCCGCCGGAAGGGCTACTCCATCGGCGCGAGCCTGACGCAGGTCGCGCAGCGCATGATCGAGCTCGGCTGCGTGACCGCGCTGAGCCTGGACGGCGGCGGCTCGACGACTCTGTGCGTCACGCTGCCGGAGGACGGCAATGCCGGCGTCTACAACACCCCCTCCGAGGGCAGCCTGCGCGCCGTGACGAACCACATCTTCCTTGTCGCGTCGAATGAGCCGAGCGGCACGCTCGACCACATCGCGCTGCGCACGGAAAGCGGCCGCGTGCTCGCGGGCGCGCAGGTCCTGCTCCGCGCCGCCGCCATCGACACGAACTACATCCCCATGGATAAGGAGGTCTCCATCGCAAGCGACCGCGGCAGCGTGCGGACCGACGAGCTGGGCAATACGGTCCTGACCGCGCCGAAAACCGCCGGCACCGTGACCGTCGGCGCAAAGGTCGGCGGCAAATACACCACCGCTGAGGTCCGCGTAGTCGAAACGCCGGATGAGATCCGCCTCGGCAAAAGCGGCACGCTCACCGAGCTGCGCGTCTCCCCCGGCGCGAGCGTCGAGCTGACCGCGCAGGCGTATCAAAACCACCTCTCCCTGCTCGCGCAGAACTCCTGCTTCACCTGGACCACCGAGGGCGGCGTCGGCACGGTCGATGAAAACGGCGTCTTTACCGCCGCCGGCCATGCCGCCTACGGCAGCCTGACCGTCCGCGCGGGCGAGACCACACGCACCATCCCCGTTTACATCACCTCCGATCCTCTGGTCCTGCTCGACGGCTTCGAGGGCGAGCAGACCGTCCTTACCCAAAATACCGACAAGAGCTTCGTCCGCTTCGGCTCCGCCTCCGCACGCTGGGACTATCGCGCCGAGAACGTCCCCGAGAACGCGGAGGAGCTCCTTCTGAGCGTGGAGCGAACCTACGCCGTCCCCTCCGGCTATGACCGTGTAACGCTCTGGGTCTACGGCGATGGACAGCGCGAGACGCTCGCCCTCACGACCGATGCGGGCGAAACGAACGCTGCCGTGATCGACTTCACCGGCTGGCAGCAGCTCACCTTTACCCTCCCCGACAAAGCCGCGAGCATCACCGGCTTCGCCCTGCGCCTGCCGTCGGCTCTGAGCGGCACGCTGTACCTCGATCAGCTCGTCGCGGCCCGCGAGGGCATGAGCGATACCGCCGCTCCGGAGATCTCCGTCTCCCTCTCCGAGGACGGCACGGCCCTGACCGGTAAGGTCTTTGACGCCGTGGACGGCGGCTCGCTCGCCACGCTGCGCGTGACGCTCGACGGCAAAGCGCTCAGCTTCACCTACGACCACCAGACCGGCGCGCTCCACGCCGCGCTGCCTGCCGCGGACGGCAAGGCGCACCGCATCGCCGTCATCGCCGGCGACGCGAGCGGCAGCCTCGCCCGCACCGGCCTAAGCATCACCCCGTCGGAGCTGTCCGCCGCCTTCCCCGATACGGACGGTCACTGGGCCAACGCCGCCGTGAGCTTCCTGAAGGCGAGCGGCGTCACCACCGGCGACGATCTCGGGAACTTCAATCCCGACAGCCCCATCACCCGTCAGGAATTTGCCGTGCTGCTCTGCCGCTGGCTCACGCCCGCGCAGGATACCTCCTCCGTTGAGCTGCCCTTCGCCGACAACGGCAGCATCGCCGACTGGGCGAAGGACGGCGTGCGCGCCATGTATGCCCTCGGCGTAACGAAGGGCAGCTACGACGGCTACGGCCGGCTCTGCTTCCTCCCCACCGCGACCATCAGCCGTCAGGAGGCGCTGACGATGCTCGGCCGTCTCCTTGAGCTGGGCTACGCCGCGCCGGAGTGGAGCTTCACCGACAGCGACGCCATTGCGGACTGGGCGCGCGAGCACATCAATACGCTCTGCGCGATCGGCGCGCTCTCCGGCTATGCCGACGGCGGTATCCATCCCACTGAGCCCATCACCCGCGCGCAGGTCGCCGCAACGCTGTTCAGCATGACGTAAAAAACGCAAGCAGCTCTTGCCGAGCCTTCGGCAAGAGCTGTCTGCGTGATTGTGTGGAGGGACTCTCGTCCCCTGGTATAGAAACCGCCTTCGGGCGGTTTTTATCGTTTTTTACTCATTCTCGAGCATCCGGTAGCCCACGCCGATCTCGGTGAATATGTACTCGGGCGCGGCGGGATTCTTCTCGATCTTGCGGCGGATGTTCGCCATGTTCACGCGCAGGATCTGATTGTCCGCCTTGGCCTTGGGGCCCCAGATCTCGCGGATGAGGAAATCGTAGGTCAGCACCTTACCGGCGTATTTGCCCAGCAGCGCCACGATCTTGAACTCGTTGAGCGTGAGGTGAACGTCCTCCCCGCGCATGAGAACATGGTGCTTGTCGTAGTCGATGGTCAGGTCGCGGACCGTATACTTGCCGGACTGCGCGATGGAGTCGTTGTCAAGACCCGTGCGCGTATGGCGGATGGCCGTGCGGATGCGGGCGAGCAGCTCACTCGTTCCGAAGGGCTTTTCGATGTAATCGTCCGCGCCGAGATCGAGCGCCGCGACCTTGTCGCCCTCGTGCGTACGCGCGGAGACCACGATGACCGGCACGCTCGACCAGGCCCGCACCTGCTTGAGCACCTCCATGCCGTCCATGTCGGGAAGGCCGAGGTCAAGGATGATCAGGTCGGGACAATGCGACGAGATCATCGACAGCGCCTCCTTCGCGCTGCCCGCCATAAGCGTGTCGAAGCCGTTGGCGGCCAGAATGGTGGACATGAAATTCTTGATGTTCTGCTCGTCCTCGACGATCAATACCTTATCCCTGATCTTCATCCTCTTTTTCCTCCTTGAGCGGCAGGTAGAAGCGGAACTGTGCGCCGCCCTCCGGCCTGTTTTCTGCGGTGATCCTGCCGCCGTGCGCCTTGACGATCGTCTGGCAGACGGAAAGACCGATGCCCATGTTTTTCTTCATATCAAAGCCGCCGCTCTTCTCGCCGGAAAGCGAGCCGTCGAAGAGCGTCGCAAGTCTTTCGCGCGGAATGCCGAGCCCGTTGTCGCTGACCGTGAAGCATGCCTCGTCGCCGATGTGCTCCACGCTCAGCCGCAGCTCCGTCGTGCTCTCGCCGTGCAGCACTGCATTTTCCATCAGGTTGAGCAGCACCTGCTGGATGAGCGTCGCGTCCATCGGGACGAGCACGACCTCCCGCGGCACCTCGACCGCGATGCGGATGTTGCTTTTGAAGCGCTTTTCAAATTTGTGGACCGAGGCCGCGAGGATCTCCTCCGCCGCCTCATATTCCTTGCTGATGGCTGTCTGCTCGCCCGAGATGCGGGTAATGGAGAGCAGATTCTCCACCATGCGGATGAGCCACTGGGCGTCCTCGTTGACGTCGCGCAGCAGCTCTCTTTGCTGCTCGATCGAGAGCGTGTCTCCGTTTTCCAAAATGGCGGAAGTATTGCCCACGATGCTCGTGAGCGGCGTGCGGATATCGTGCGACATCGCGCGCAGCAGATTCGCGCGCATCGTCTCGCGCTCGGCCTCCGTGCGCAGCCGCTCCTGCTTTTTGATCTTGGTGTTCATCGCGCTGATGATGAGCGACACCGCCAGCATCGTCAGAAAGGTCAGCGGATAGCCGGTGAGCCTGAAGTTGAACGCCCAGAATGGATAGGTGAACACGAAGTTCACGCAGATCACGCCGAAAAGCGAGCTGAAAACGCCCCAGAAATAGCCCTCCGTAAAGCGGGAGATGATCACCACCGCCAGCACGAAGATCAGCAGCGTGAAGCTGCCGTTCTCGTCGATACTGCGCAGCACAAAGCAGATCGCCGCGGCGATACCGAGCAGCAGCGCGGTGAATATCGCGTCACGCAGGTGGATCGGTATGCTTCTCCACATTTTTTCGGTCCATTGTCCGATCCGGCTCAGCAGGTCCTTCATAGCAAGCTCCCCTCCGGTCACCCTCTATGATGACCATTGTATCATATCTCTTGCTAATTATCTGCTAAGCTTTCCGTTTTTGCAAGCCATTTCTGCTAAGCTTTCCGTTTTTGCAAGCCATTTCTGTTCAATTCCCGTCCGTTTTTGCCGCACCGGCGAATGGAAAAGCATCAGGGGCGGCGCGCTGCGCCGCCCCAGCTGCTTAA